>Ga0255760_10001342_pt1 | contig 23726 bp, 18 predicted proteins | sample 071ome_25_FD_179960 | JGI IMG/M metagenome (GOLD analysis project Ga0255760, IMG submission 179960) | Coastal salt marsh microbial communities from the Groves Creek Marsh, Skidaway Island, Georgia - 071410BT metaG (version 2) | ecosystem: Environmental > Aquatic > Marine > Intertidal zone >...
CTGGTGTTCGCGGGCATCGTGGCGCTGTACAACTACGGACGCCGCACCCTGCGCAGCGGCTGGCGGGTGTTCGCCGCTGGCCTTTTGATTCTGCAACTGACCGGCACCTTCCTGGTCGGGGAGCGAACCGCTGATGAGCTGATTGTCTTCGGCGGTGATGCCGGAGGCATGGTGCTGGCGACTCTTTTGATGGGGTCGTTTTATTTTGGCAGTGACACCCAGCTCTATCGTGGCGGGTTGCGCTGGGGATTCCTGTTTATTGGCGCTGCGGCGTTTGCCGACATGTTCATGACCTGGTGGCGCGCGCTGGGAGATCGTCTTGCCGTGCCCTACGGGCTCACCGGGGGCGAACCCACTGACGCGTTCAAGCTGATCAATTACCACACCTGGAGCTGGGAGCAGCTGATTGCAAGACATGTCGCAGTCGGGGTCATCTGCCTCGTGGTCTTGTTTGTCCTCTACGTCTGGGGACTGAGACAGGCGAACCGTCTGCTTGAAGTTCACGCTAAGCAGGAGACCTCGGAGCCCTGATCGGGCTCAATGACTGACGCGTGTTCGTGCCTTGTGGTCTAAACAGGCGGGTCAATGTGCTGATTAATCGAGCTGTTCAACCGGAACCAGCCGGCAACCGCATATCGATTTCTGGCAGTGGGCAAGACTTCATGGCTGAACTCCTCGCTGAGAAAGAGCACCAGCGTTGCGAACATCGGAGTCACCTTGACCAACTCCGTGCCGTCCTCCGGTGAATAAATGACCAGTTCTCCACCCTGATCGGGTTCCCAACCCCGGTTCAGATAGGTCACCAGCGACAGAACGCGATTGGTTTCTCCTTTGAACGCATCAAGGTGTTTGCGATAAAAGTCCCCGCTCTGGTAGTGCGAGAAATGACTCTCGAAAGAGAACAGCCCGAGAAAGAGTCGACGATTCAAGTAGGCCTGCAGACGTTGTGCCCAGGCCAGCCACTGACTTGAGGCAGGGTCAGATTCTTCGATCCAGTGGATTCGGTCTCGTCGCACGAACTGATTGCGAGTCCGGTCGTTGCCGCGCCCGGTGGCGGCTTTATGGAATTCACGACTTTCTATCTGAGCCAACTGATCGACCAAGCCGTCAGCTATGTTTTCGGGTAATGCTGCCGGCAGGCAAACGTATCCTTTGGTTTCAAGCCCGCTGGCTATTAGCTCGAACAGATGGTCCTCAGGGGGAGGCATCCTGCGCATGTGCACATGGGATTTTTTCATAGGCTTCGTCGTACTGAGCAGGTGGAATAGGGACTTTATGGTTTGTGGGTTCTGGGCGCTTCCTGGAAACCGCGGCGGATTCTAATTGCTTATTTCAAACAGCACTACTATTTATTTACCAGAGCATTGTTTCCGATTTATACTCGCGCGCGTCCCGATTCTGGCGGATTTCTAGAGATGCTTACCACGATTTCCCGTGTTTCCACTTTACTGATTGGAGTCGCACTGCTGCTTGTGGGACATGGACTGCATCTGGCAGTGGTTCCGCTCAAAGCGCAGCTATTCGGGTGGAGCGACATTCACATCGGGTGGTTAGGCTCTCTCTACTTTGTCGGGTTTATCTTGGGCTGTTTCTCCGTGCCTGCGCTGGTAACGCGTACCGGTCACATAAGAGCCTATGCCTGCATGGTCGCTTTGATGACAGCATCGATACTGGGGCTGGCGCTCGGAGACAATCTCTTGCTCTGGATCCTGCTTCGGGTGATTTCCGGAGTGTCCATTGCCGGGCTGTATCTCATTATTGAAAGCTGGTTGAACGAGCAAGCGAGTAGCCAGGTTCGGGGGAGCGTGCTGGCTGTTTACACAATCGTGGTGTTGATCGGCCTTGCTGCAGGAAACCTGCTTCTGAATACTGCACCCATTGACGGGCCGGCGCTGATCATTAGCTCAGCGATGCTTATCGTGATCGCAGCTATCCCTGTCTGCGTGACGAGTTCGCCTGAACCACCACAGATTCCGCGTGCAAGGTTTTCCCCTTTGCTGGTCCTTAAATCGTCTCGCGCGGCGAGTATCGGTTCGTTTATTGGTGGCCTGGCGGTCGGCGTCATCTATACGTTGGGCCCGGTTTATGCACTACAGCGTGGTCTCGATGTGATGGATATCAGTGTCATGATGGCCATGGCAATCGCGGGTGGGGGTGTGACGCAATTTCCACTGGGTCGGCTGTCTGATCGTATTGATCGTCGGCTCGTGATCCTGCTGTGTCTGGCTCTGGGGGCATGCGTTGCCATGACTGCGCTGGCCGGAGAATCCCTTTCTGTCCCATTGATGATGATGCTGCTGGGCGCATCGGTTATGCCTATCTATGCGCTCAGTCTGGCGCAAGCGAGCGATAACACCAATCCGGGAGATTTCATCAAAGTTGGCACCGGCCTGTTAATGATGAATGCGCTGGGCTCTGTGGTTGGCCCGCTACTCGCTTCACAATTGATGCACCGGTTCGGGCCGCAATACTTTTTTGTTTATCAATTCGTCATTCTTTTTGCTGCGGCCTGGGCGGTGGTTTATATGATCCGGAGTAAACCGCCTTCACCGGAACCAAATCGCGATTTTGAACTGGCAACTACCGCTGCAGCGCAGGCGGCATTTACTCTCGATCCTCGTGCTGACGAGCAGGATTCTTTTTCTGCAGACGAACAATTGGCGCAAACTGCGAGTTCGGATAATCAGGTTTCTGCGCACGATGATGCGGGACCGGCTCCGAACGAATCTGGAGTTACGTTCGCGGGGATTTAGGTCGCCGCGTCAGCGCGTGTTCGAATTTCATCCAAGAGCAATCGAGCAAAGTCGCAATGGATACAGATTTACTGAAAACATTTCTGGAAGTCAGCAAGACCCGCCACTTCGGGAAAGCTGCTGACAACCTGTTTGTGACTCAGGCAGCGGTAAGTGCCAGGATAAAGCAACTTGAAAAGATGCTCGGGGCCAGTTTGCTGGTGCGCTCGAGAAACAATATTCACCTGACAGCGGAAGGGGAAAGGCTCGTTCCTCACGCAGAAACAATCATGCTTTCGCTCTCTCAGGCGAAACAGTCCATCGCGCACCAACAGGCCTCCAGACAGCAGATTACTCTCGGGGCAACCAGTGGAATGTGGCATTTTTATCTGCAGGAGTGTCTTACCCGAATTTACGATGAGGTTTCTGGCATTGCGCTGAGAGCACTTGCAAAACCGGAGCGCGAGTTACGCAGTATGCTTATTGATGGAACGCTCGATCTTGCTCTCGTTTACGAGCCAATTCAGGATTCGCGGTTTGAACATGTGCGATTAGGTGGTGTAAAGCTGGTCCTGGCCAGCTCATTGGAATCGCCTAGTTTGGAAGAAGCGTTGACAGAAAACTACACCATGGTTGATTGGGGAACTTTCTTTGAAAGTTTTCATGCCAAGGTGTTTTACGATGCCCCGCCTCCGAAATTGCTCACTAATATGGCGTCAATAGCAGCATTTTATATCCGGCAATCAGGCGGTTCGGCCTATTTGCCTGAAGCAGATCTCGCCCGACAGAACAGCAAGCTCAGGGTTGTCGAAGATGCACCGGTTTTCTTCAGAGATGTCTACGCCACGTTCCACATGACGGCTGAAAAAAAACCTCTTCTGAGATCCATTCTGAAATGCATGGACGAGCTATCAGATCGACTAGATAAGCGTGCTGTCTGAATCCAGATCCAGCTTCATCAAATAATGTTGTTCATCAACGAGTGCCGAAGATTCTTTTTTCGCTTCAATCAATCGACGGATATCAACCTTCTTTTGATTGTGAGTCTTTTTGGCGAGTTCTTGAAGTTCGACTGAGTTTTCTACTTCATCGTCATCTTCAAAATTATCTATCAGGTCGTTGCTTTCAGACATCTGCATAAACCCCCTCGGACAATAAAGCTGTTGGTCAATGGAATTGCCGCAACTGCAGGGAAACAAGTCAGTAACGATAGATCTGCTTAGGATGCTGGCAGGAATATGCGATTGGAGAGAAGCAAAGTACAACAAAAAATGATTTTCGTAACAATAGAAATTATTGATTAGAAAAAGACCTTTTCGTGGGAGATATTGCGCTCGAAATGTCTGGATACTGGGCACGTTTTGACCAGTACAGGCAGCTCCTAAGAATTTTCGCCACCCAGTATTTAGGGCAGATATTCTGAATTCCTGGGAGTCCAGAAGTTTTAATCTGGTTGAACTGCTTAGGTCGCGTGATTTTGATTCGAGATTCTCTATGAGCGCATCCGTAGGCCCCAAACTGATCCCTCATCCAAGACAAGCAGGGCTTGTTAGTTCCGCTACGCTAGCCATTAATGAACGCATCAGGCAATTGGCTTTGGAAGGGAAGGAAATTTTTAATTTTGGACTCGGGCAATCGCCATTTCCAGTGCCTCAGACGCTCATTCGAGCGCTGAGAGAAAATGCCCACCAGAAAGATTATTTGCCGGTACGGGGGTTACTGACTTTACGCGAAAGTGTGAGTCACTGGTTCAGGCGCCGATTTTCACTAGAATTTGATCCTGCCAATATATTGATTGCTCCCGGGTCAAAAGAATTGCTCTTTCTGATTCAAATGGCATTGGACTGTCAGCTTATCCTGCCCTCGCCAAGTTGGGTGTCATACCACCCTCAGTCACGCATGGCTGGCAATTCAACTATCTGGATTGAGACCAAAGAGTCAGATCATTGGAATTTAACTCCTAGCGCACTACGTAAAACCTGTGAAGGGCAACTTGACGGTAAGACAGGCCTCTTACTACTCAACTATCCAAATAACCCAACAGGCGCGACCTACGAAGACGAGCAATTGGCTGAAATCGCCAGCGTGGCACGAGACATGGGGATCTTAGTTCTGAGCGACGAGATTTATGGCGAGATTGATCACAAAGGCCGACATACATCTATTGCCCGATACTACTCAGAGGGTTCTGTCGTCACCACAGGTTTGAGTAAATGGTGTGGCGCCGGAGGATGGCGTTTGGGTGTCGCGGCGTTTCCCGAGGCGCTCAGTGAACTAGCCGACCGAGTGGCCGTTATGGCTAGCGAGACTTATACCTCGACCAGCGCGCCAATTCAGTTTGCAGCGACTGCTGCGTTCGAGGAAAACGCTGAGATTGACCGTTACCTGACTAATTCCCGAAAGGTCCTCGAATTTGTTGCGAATTATTTACATAGAGAACTCGTTTCTTGTGGCATTTCAGCGCCGGCAGCTGCAGGTGGCTTTTATTTTTTCTGTAATTTTGAAAGCTTTAGAGGACAGCTTGAAGCAAGAGGAATTGCTGACAGCCATGCCTTGGCCGAGGCTTTACTGAACGACATAGGCCTTGTTACATTGCCCGGAGCGGTTTTTGGTCGAAGAAAGAGCGAGCTATCTCTGAGGCTCTCTTACGTGGATTTTGACGGAGAGTCTGCTCTGACCCATATCAGATCTATCGACTCCCCTGATGAAAACGCCGCGGCCATCATCTGTCCAAGGATCAAACTGGCAATGGAGAAGCTCTCAGGCTGGCTGGAGTCCGCTAATCTGAATTATCAGTAAGATCCAATCTGCTGCGGCGAATCGGTCTATATTCTCATGCTCATTCATCGGTGGGGAAGCTGAGACTGATTCCATCTCTTCGCGGATCGGCTGCGCCCTGCCAGAGCTGCCCTCGCTTTCCCACCGCATGAACACCGCCAAAATAAGCATTCAGCTTTTCAATGATCAGGTCGGTAGCCGGCTGCCTGAACTCAAGGCCTAGTGTGTCGAAGTTTGAGTAATGACTGCTCTCTTCCAGATACAGGCCACCTGACGCCGTAGCGTGTAGTCTTGGTTGAGCAAGGATTTCTGGCAGAGCTGCGTCTGTATCGATAAATTTCTGTATCACCTGGGCAACAGCAGAAATGATTCTTGCACTACCTGGTGAGCCGAGCGCAAGGACAATGTCATTATCCAGAGTGACCAGTGCCGGACTCATGGAGGAGAATGCCTGATTGAAAGGTTTAATTGCAAACGGATGGTTTGGTTCCTGAAAGAAGAAATCATCCATATAGGTATTGTAGAGGAACCCCAAGCCGGGTGAGGCAGTTGCCGTTCCATAATACGCATTGATGCTGGTGGTGGCTGAAATCGCGAAGCCGTCTTTGTCGATTAAAGAAAAGTGAGTGGTTTCACCACCGGTGTCAGCGGGTTCGTCTTCAATTTTAGTCGTATCTGAAAGCAGTTCGTCTAAGTAGTCGCCTGATAGTTTCTGCTTTATCTGCCGCTCATAATCTTCGAAATTGGATATAGGCTCATCGTAGCGGTTTTTTTGGGCCAGATAAATTGCCTGCGCCATGGCAAGCTCTGTAAGCTGATCCGAATTTTCAGCCTCCTTGCTAAGTTGCTCGTACAGAGCAAGAGTTTGCATCATGACCCAGCCGCCAGCAGGGGGTGGGAATGAATAGATGGTGTGTCCATGGTAATCCATCGCCAAAGGTCTGACTTCGATAGGGTCCTTTACTCGCGCGAGGTCGCTTTTTCTGATCCAGCCCCCCCGGTTGATCATATCTTCTTCTATCAGTTCAGCTATCTCCCCATGGTAGAAAACATCAGAGCCTCCTTTTGCAATTTTTTCAAGAGTTTGCGCGAGTTGGGGCTGAATGATTGTGCTGCCTTCTTCAAATTCATCCGATGACTGCATATATCCGGCATTCAGAAATTCGGAAAGATCTGCCTTATGGCGTAAGAGCACTTTCTGTCGAAATTTACCTTGAGTGAAGCCATCGCTGGCCAAGGCAATTGCTGGTGCGATTATTTCTTCCCAACTTACCTGCCCGCTACCGTACTGTTGAAACAGGTACTCTAGAGACTTCAACCAAGTTGGCACCGTACTCCGCTGAAGCGGCAGAAATCCGGCTCGCGAGTCGAGTGGTTGGGTCAGGCCCGGTGCGAAAGAGCTGCCATTCAGGGCCAAAGGAGGGGAGTTCGGTTGTTTAAGTAATATTTGTATCTGCCCGCCAAGTCCGCTCATGGCCGGTTCGCTCACGCCCAGGGCGAAAGCAATCGCCACGGCAGCATCCGCTGCGTTACCACCCTTTTGTAAAATAGACAAGCCGGCCTGAGCAGCTTCCGGGCTAGCTGCACTGATGACAGATTGCGAAGCGGCTTGTTGCTGTAGCCCGAGTAGAAGGCCGAAGCTTACGAGGCAGGAGCAAAAGAACTTCAGAGTTGCTCGCATTGAAATATCCACCAGGAGGTTGTGTTTGGTCAGTGCTTAGGGATAGACAAAGTATTCGAGATCTCCACCTGTTTAAGCGCGCCAGCCTGTGTAACCCGCCTCTTCAATCGTCTCGCCGGTGCCGCCGAAGTCGGGTGGAAGCGCAACAAACTTAGGCAGTCCATCGGCTAGGTCCATCACCCGTTCATCGTAGAAGATATGGAAGCTCGGCTTGAAGGGTAAGGGATCCTCTGCGCCTGCCAGGATCATGGGATAGACAACCGTCATCCCGAGTGCGGGCTTCAGGTTTGCGACACAGCCGCCGCAAAGGCGACAGGACAGTCTTCCACTGGCGTCAGAGTGTTCGCTCATCAGGGTTTCACCCTCAATGGTGACGCTGGTGGAAGGCCAGACACTGAAAGCGTTTATAGGCGCGCCATGCCACTTGCGACATTCCAGGCAGTGGCAATAACCGCTGACTGCTGCTGGCCCTGTTACGGTGACCTGAATGTTACCGCAGTAACACTGGCCGTGGGTTGTTGATGATCTGTCTGACACAAGGCAGCCCCTTTTTCCTGTTGCTTAACTGATGAGTGACAGCTGCGCAAAATCGCCACCGAGAACAGAGCCGACGTCCTGCACGCCCATCCATTCTCCGATCATGCTGCCGTACACGGAGCGGAAGTCGGTTGTCATGATCAGATCACCCTGGTCGAGAACCGACAGACTGGGATGCTCACCATGGAAGCCGCCTTTGACCCGATTGCCGAAGACATACATCGGCCCGGCAACGCCGTGGTCTGTGCCGAGTGAGGCATTCTCTTTTACCCGACGTCCAAATTCGGTGAAGACCAGCATGACGACATCATCCTCCCGACCCATGTTTTTAAGATCCGCCTGAAACGCCAGGACAGCATCGCCAACCTGATTGAACAGGCCGGCCTGATTAGGCGCCTGAGAAACATGCGTATCAAAGCCTGCGAAATTCGTGTAGTAGAACCGGGCACCGGCCCGCGCCTCAATAAGCGCAGCGATGTTGCGAAGTGAGGTGCCCACTGAGCCATAACCATAGTCTGAATTGGTCCGATAGTCGGCGCAGGTCCTGCGCACAAATTCTGAGCTGTCGGCTGCGGTTGAAGTCACTCTGCGTACAAAATCCAGGTTGCTGTTTGCTGACCGTGATCGGTTCGACATGATGCTGGCAAACGCGTCGGTCTGGGATTCGTCGTTATCGAGGCGGTAGGCCGCGGGGTCGCTGAAAACAACGGGCGGATGATAGGCCGACGAGACTGCCTGAGACTGCTCTTTGGCGATGTTCATGACCATGCCGCTGGCTTCATTCGGAATCAGCGTATCGGCAAGCCGCCCCACCCAACCTCTGGACTCTGGTGCGTTGGGGACACCGGTGTGCCAAAATTTCATGGCTTCGAAATGAGAGCGATTCGGATTGGGGTAGCCGCATCCGTGCACAATGGCCATTTTGCCATCCTTATAAAGGCGCTCCCATCCGAGTAAGTTGGGATGCAGGCCAAAATCATCAGACAGTTTCAGCACCGCATCGGGCTGAATACCGATGGTGGGCCTGGCCCGGTAGTATTCGTCCTGAGTGTAGGGCACAACCGTGTTAAGGCCGTCATTGCCACCGGACAGTTCCAGCACCACGAGAATGCGACTGCTGTCCACAATTTCCCTTGCTGCCGCGCTGCCGCCAAACAGGGGTGACATACCCACGCCGGCTGCAACTGCCGCCCCGAGGTTTAATTCCAGAAACTGGCGGCGGCTGAACGATTTCGTATTCATGGTCTTGATGTGCTTTTTCATCAGTCTATCCTAGCTGGTATTCCGGTGTGCTGAGAATGAGTTGCAAGGTCAGGCGCAGGCTGCGCTCAGTTTCGCCGTCACCCGAATCTCTCAGACTGAACCCGTCTGGCATTCTGCCCTGCAGAAACTCCACAATGTCCTGCCGGTCTTCGTCGAACAGCCTTAATCGGAGGAAACGTCGTTCCAGATAAATGACTGCATCTTCGGCGCTGGCGATGTTGGCATTCTGCAGCATGCCACTGAGATCAAACGGAGCAGGCGTGGGCGGGATTGGCCGGACACGCTCATAGCTTTTGGTGATGCCGCGATACAGCCCCAGTTTCAGGTCATAATCTGCTCTGGCATTGTGCCGCGCCGCTGAGGGTGCGGTTGAGGCCATCATGGAGATGTCAGCACTCATTCCCTGAGCATCCTCCGAGGCGGCCGAGGCTGAAAATTGTACGGACCCGCTTTCAGAACTGAATGCGAGCGCTTCATCCCGGTCGCGCTGCCTGGCTTCTGCGGGGGCGTTGGAATAGCGCGTTGAATAGGCAAAGCGCGGGTAGGCGCCCGCTGCTGTTTCAGGGAACAACAAATGTCCGATGAGGTTGTTGCGCAGCAGAATCGTTGATGGATTCAGCCAGGCCCGCCCGCCGTCCCAGCCCTTGACGTTCGGCGGATTGCCCAGTGCCTGTCCGAGCAGATTCGTGGCGGCAGGAAAGTAGGGGGTGCCCGGGATTCTTTCCAGACCGAGCTTCCGATAGGTAGAGACCAGAAACTGAACGGGGCTTTTGATTTGCGTGCCCAGAGAGGGTTCGCTGTAAAAGTCCTGAGACAGAAACAAGGCGCGCAGGAAGGGCTTGATAGCGTAGTTGTCGTCCCTGAGTCTGGCCGCGAGTTCGTCGAGCATCTGCTCAGAAATCTCCTCTCTGACGAAAAAGCGGTATATTTTGCCGGCGATAAACTCACCCGCTGCTTCCTGTTGGAGGATAAGATCAACGACGTCTTCCCCGTCCCAGTTACCGGTCTGTCCAAAGACAGTTTTCATCCCTTCATCGTGCTGCGCTCTGTCATCAATGAAAGTGAGCCCCTGATTTCGCCAGCCAGTAAATGCCCGGGCGGCTTCCTTGATGTCATTCTCGGTGTAGTTGCCAATGCCTAATGAGAATAATTCAAGGATTTCTCTGGCGTAGTTTTCATTGGCGTGGCCTTTCACGTTCAGCCTGTTGTCGAGATACAGCAGCATGGCCGGGTCTTTGGACATGGCGATCAGTAGCGAATTCATGTCGCTGGTTGCGAGCTGTCTGAGCGTCATGTTCTGCTGCAGCATCAATCGGTAATCGTCGTTTTTCAATTCCTCGGTGGCGAAATGCCCGTGCCAGAACAGGGTCATTTTTTCTTCAAGCGGTCTCGGCGATGTCAGCATGCGCTCCGCCCACCACTGGGCAACGCGTTGCCACTCACGATTAGACGAGAGATATTTGTAGTACAGCGCGTCAGTAATGTCCTGAAGTTTTCTTGGTCCCTCTTCTCTGACGACCTCTCCATAAACTTCACCGACTTCTGCAGCCTTGGCCATGACGTCATCGAAGCGAAGATGCAGGTCTACATCGGCCAGCATAGCCTCATCCCAGATTCCGGAATGCTCAAAGGGCGGCAGGGTGTCCGCAATCTGCTCGTAGTTGACTATGAGGTCCACAGCCGCCTCTGGCGTCATTGCCGCAAAACGTGCAATTTCCTCGGGAGTGCCGCCGAATCCGGCTCGTTCTAGCAGATGTGCCGCGTGGTCATAGGACCATTCGCTCGCCGGCAGTGGCTCCAGGCTGTCGACGGTGGCTGCCATGCCGGTGTTGGCGAGCGAAAACAGCAGAAGGAGTAACAGCGATAAGGTGCTGCCAGGCGCGCCCTGCGTCCGGAAGATGGGCCTGTCTGGCAGCGTGGGGTCATGCTCTGACATGGGATCCTCTCATTATTGTTGCTGCAGAGTACGCCGGAGATGGCCAACAGCGCTTGTTCGGATTTGTGTGGTGCTGACTGAGTATAAACAGCAATCCCCGGCAATGTCAGCACTTCACGGTGATCTGGCGCAGCAACCTGCGGATCTGCCTGAGGCAACCGGCGCTGCGGCGGAGCCGCCAGCCCTGACCTGACAAGCTGTCTCAGTTTTGCCAGGCGCACAGTCCAAGTGAGGCGGCCGTGCGGTTCGCCTCCGAGGGGTCGATCATTCTATGTTGTCCGTTCTCGCAAACCAGTATCTGATCCCCCTGCCCGGAGATATCCAGAAGGATCTGGTCAAGATGGCGATACTGAACGTCATGACCCCCGTCGGGATAGGTCCGGACAGTAACGTCGGCATTCGGATAGGCTGAATACCAGTCATCCGGATTCACTGAACTGAGTACGTCATCCTGCAGCCCGAGGTACACGTACACCGGCGCGGTGATATGACCGGAGTCCATCGGGGGCTCAGTGCAGTACAGAGTCAGCTCGTGCAGCAAGGGCGCCAGTTCAGCGGACTGACCCCGTAAATTGTGCGCGCGGGCTGCCTCATCATAGGCGGTGTCCTGGAATCCTTGTATCCGGTGCAGCGGGCTGTTTTCCGGGAAACCAAAAAAACGCATGGGGTAACGCAGCATCTCCGCGTACGGGCTGCTGCGCCCGTTACTGCAGCGCTGCGGATTGCCGATCGCCGGGCTGGTGGCCGCCATGTGCACAGACAGGATGCGCCCGGCATGGCGCTCGGCAATTTTTGCTGTATAAGGGCCGCCACCGGAAATCCCGAATAAAGCGAACCGGTCAATTTGCAGATGAGACAGCACGGTTTCTACGTCACTGACATAGTCTGTCATGGTCAGCGAATCATCGAATTCAGTCTGGCCAAATCCGTTGCGCTCCACAGTAATGAACCTGAGCTTCAGATCCCGGCGCATGGTTTCCAGAAAATCCAGCAGGCGAATCACCCGAACGGAGGTGCCCAGCCCGCCGGTGAAAACCACCGGTAGGCCATCTTCATTGCCGTCATCGACAAAATGAATGGCGCGTCCGGTGTCCGTTGTCAGGCTCTGAACTGTCGGGCCGAGACTGTCAAACGCCGAAGGCAGACTGGGCTGTCCGATAACCGGGGTGGCCGACATGCTGGCCAGCAGGCTCGCTATCCAAAGCGCGCTCTTGACGCCTGCAGTGATTGCGAAGGCTTTTCTTTTGTGTGTTTTCATAACGACGACCCCGGGCAGTCCACTCAGATTAACGCGTGTTCCTGCGCTGCAGGTTTTTCGGATGACAGCCGGATCCTGTCTGCAGCTTCGCCAGCGCAGATCATTCCGGTCACGATCTTTGATGCCCGAGGTTTTCTTCGCCGAGCAGCCCCTTATAGAGCCCGTAGCACATGAACAGCATGATTACTGCAAACGGCAATGCGCTGCTGATGGCTGCGGTTTGCAGTGCGCCGAGCCCACCGGCAACGAGCAGTACGGAAGCAATCACGCCCTCTGACACGGCCCAGAAGATTCTTTGCCATTTTGGCGGGTCTTCCTTGCCGCCGGAAGTGATGATGTCGATCACCAGAGATCCTGAGTCGGATGAGGTGACAAAGAAGGTCACGATCAGCACCATCGCGAGCAGTGACGCGAGTGACGTCAGGGGCAGGTGCTCCAGAAAGACAAACAGGGCGGTGGGCAGTTCAGTGGTCACGGCCGAAGTGATTTCTCCACCCCGCTCGCTGAGTTCAATAAGCAGCGCAGAGTTGCCAAAAATACTCAACCAGAAAAACGTGAATCCGGCCGGGATCAGCAACACGCCCAGCACAAACTCGCGTATTGTACGCCCGCGGGAGATTCTGGCGACGAACATGCCGACGAACGGCGACCAGGAAATCCACCAACCCCAGTAGAACAGGGTCCAGTCGCCAAGCCAGTCATCTGGCTCGTCGGCATAGACATTGAGGGTCAGCTGACCAAAATGACTGACATAGTTGCCCAGGTCTCTGACGAAACCCGCGAGCAGGGATGCGGTTGGGCCGGCGACGATCACCAAACTGATTAGGATCAGTGCCAGAATCATATTCAGTTCACTGATTCGGCGGATGCCGTGATTGAGTCCGGCTACAACTGACACGGTGGCCATCCCGGTTATGCCGGCGATTAGCGCAATCTGAACGCCCGCGCTCACCGGTATGTCAAACAGGTAATTCAGTCCCGCGTTCACCTGTGTCACCCCCAGGCCTAAGGAGGTTGCTACGCCAAACATGGTTGCCAGTACCGCGAAAACATCGATTGTATTGCCGATCGGGCCATAGATTCTGTTACCAAGCAGCGGATAAAAAGCCGAGCGCATGGTCAGCGGTAAATTATGTCTGAAGGCAAAATAGGCCAGTGCCAGACCGACAACAATGTAGGTGGCCCAGGCCTGTACGCCCCAATGGAAGTAGGTGTAAAGCATCGCGCTTCTGGCAGAGTCTGCGGTTCCGCCTTCGCCAAGCGGAGGCTGGGCAAAATGGGTCACAGGCTCTGCGACGCCGAAGAATAACAGGCCAATGCCTGCGCTGAACAGCATGGCAATCCAGCTGACGTAGGAATAGTCAGGCAGGGCATCATCCGGCCCTAAGCGGATATGGGCGAAGCGACTGAACGCCAGGAAAATAATAAAAAGAAAAAACACGGCGACCACCGCCGTGTAGAACCAGCCAAGATGGGTGACCAGCCAGTCCTGGACCACCATGAAGGCAGCGCCCGCCTGTTCGCTGAAGCCGCCTCCGTAGAGACTGAAAGCGATAATCAAGCCGGCTGAAGTAAAGAAGACCGGGCGGTGCACGGAATGCAGAATGTTGTCGGGGAGAAAGCCGCTGTTTTGCTGCAAGGGTTCAGGAGTGTCTGAAGAATGAACCCTGATGGTAGCAGACATCCTGCCGGTTTACGCGGTGCTATGCACCAGCCTCCAAAAAGTGCGCAATAATCTCGGGTGCAGAGGGGCAAGGGCGGGGGATTCCCGCGGCCGGATGCCGGTTAGAACAAATTCACCGGTGCAGGTGCGCGGACACGCTAGTTGCCCCGCCTGTGGAAAACCCACTGATCGACCACAGTCAGCTCCGTAGCGCTCTGGCCAGACACTCCAAAAACCCGAATGCGTGCATCGGCCAGATCCGGGAAATTGGCAGCCGGGATCAGTACTCTGAACCCGGTTTCGAGCCCGGCCGCTTCGCTGATCGAAGCGACCACGTCCTTTCTGATGACGCTGGGCGTTACTGAGGCTAACAGCACGCCGTCTGAAAAAATAAGCACGTCGGCGCGTTCAGTGTTTGCGCTGTCAAAAGCCCAACCACTGATTGATACGAACCTGCCATCATTCTGCATATCGGAACGCACATAGCCCCTTACTGCCTGTCCATCTACCGGTATTGCTTCTCCTGTCGGTGACTGCAGGAAGTCGGGCGCAGTTCCGTCGGAGACGCTCAGTGAGTAGGGCAGTGAGGTGCCGCCGCGCAGTCGCTGAAGTGCAATGCCCCCGCCCTCGGTGTGCATCAGATAGGCAGAAATTTCATTGAAACCCTGCCTCAAGGCGGACCTGGGGATTAGTGTTGCGAACTTGCCTTCGCGCCGAAATTCCGGTCCCAGCCGAATGACGGATCCGACTCGGCCATTGACCCCGATTACGAAATACTCACCGGTATCAAAGCCTTCCGCGTTGACAACCTGTCCTTTGATGTCGGTCAGCACGAAACTGCCCGAAAGATTGATATTGTTGAAGAGATTTTCTCCGATGATTTGTACTTCGGTATCGATATCCGTTGTTTCGAAATCCTCTAAAGGGGCACCCACCAGATGGGCGAATTCGGCAACACCGTAGGCATTTTCCCACGGGCCGGAACGGATTGTTTTCAGCTTGTGTTCCACGCTGGCTGAAAACGCATCCGAATCAGCCGGCAACTGGAAGCTCTGACTGGCGCCGGCAAAAATGGTCTTCACCGGTCGCTCAGGGAGACTGGTATCCAGAAGTGAGTGGCCGTCCAGCGGCCAGTCGACCTCAAGATTCAGCGCTTCGGCCATCGTTGGCAGAATATCAATGCTTTCCGCATTTCGATCGGTAACCATGCCCTGTGACTGAAAAGGCAGCTTCATCAGCAGAGGAATCCACATGATATCTGCCTGATTGGTATCGCTTACCCGTCTCTGAAACGCATTCGGTCTGAAGGAGGTGCCGTGGTCAGACGTCACCACGATCAGGGATTTCTCAAACAGATCGACGGCTTTCAGTTTGGCAATCAGCTCTCCAATCAGCTGATCGACGAATCCTGCCTGAAGGGCATGTCGCCGATACGCGTATTCGACCAGGGAGCTGTCGTCACCCCATGCCGGATACGTGCCGAACCGGGTTTCAATCCGTTGCCCTCCGGGCATGACGTCCGGAGGCATCAGGTACCGTGCTCCATCGGGCATAAATTGCCAGGGTTTGTGCGGTAACATGGCGTGCAGAAAATGTAGCGTAGGAGCTTCCCCTGCCTGAATGCCGGTGAGCAAGTTGGTAAAAAGATCATCCGGGCCCTCGAAATCATGCGAGAAATCTTCAAATTCCGTGTACCGCGTGCCGGCAAATTCGCGCCGTCTGAACGTGTTCCAGGATTGATCAATCGGCGGCAGTGACTGAGTCAGATCGGAAGGCAAGACGATGTGACCATAGACAATCATCAGATCAGACATCAGGGACTGCTGCCGGCCTGAAAGTGGAACCACCTCCTCTTCATCTAGACGAGGAGACAGCCTGGTTCCATTTTCAATGATCTTTAATTCGTGTGTTGCTGACAGCAGCGTGAACAGATTGTTGGGATAGTCCTGTAGCGTCGGCAGGCGAGCGTTGTCCAGTGTCGGAGTCTGGCCGCTCAGGATTGTGGGAATCGAAATCAGTGTGGAGTCACTTACGGTGGTGGCATTACGGTACCAATTCGCCTGGCCAGCCAGCTCGGCAAGGTTGGGAAACCTGGCTGCATCAATCTGTCGCTCGGCATCAAGCAGTGTCGCCAGTGGAAATTCATCCAGGATCAGCATGATTACCGGGTTGTCATTGGTCTGTGCGCGCTCTTCAGAATCTGCCGTGGGTTCCGGTGAAACAATCGGAGCCTCGGAAGGTTCTGGAAAAATCACTCTGGAAACGTCGGAGTTGAATATAAACAAAATCGGGAAAACCAGGGCCAGGGGTGAGAGCACTGACAGATAAGCATGGATCACCTTTACTTTGCGGTAAGCAACTGCCGCCAGCCCGCCCAGAACAAGAGATCCACAGAAAAGCACAAGGCCGGGGATTAACGTAAAGGCTTTCAAGATCTGAAGGGCGATGGTGCCGCTCAGCAAAGCGATAACAGCTGGGCCGATGAGCTGACCAATGCGTGCCGAGGAATAATGAATCGCTGCGACCGTGACTGAGATCAGTCCGGGGATGATGACGCTGAGCGCCAGTGAAAACAGCAGGATATCTGCGGGTGAAGCATCACGGGCGACGAAGAATTCAGGGTAATTTGAAAGGACGCTGAACAGAGGCTGAGACAGCGCAAACCCGAATAGGGCAAATACATGTAGTGCGAGCTGGAGGGGTGTGGGGCTTGTCTGATGAGAGGGTTTATCGAGCATATCCGTTCGCGTTGGCAATCAGGTGCCTGGAAGAATGATCAATGCTTTAACCGCGCAGATGAAGGCAAGTCCTGGGCGGCTTGGTGCTTTCCGTTCAGCCCGTCAGACGCGGTCAGAGGTCTCGCTGATCAGCGTTGTCAGAGTGCGTGTCCAAATCCAGACCGGCCAGCAGGTCCTCGTCTTCATCCGAGTATTTCTCACCCTTCAAAAATGCCACTAGCTTAAACCAGTAGAGTTTAATGGTGACTCCCACCACCGCTACGCCGGCAATAAGTGCCTGCAGAATCATGCTGCCGGTGCCCGGATCCAGATAGGCGTACGCGTTCGGGTGAAACAGGGTCAGGCCAGCGATCGCCATCAGCCCCGGAAGGTATTCAGTCTTCATGTTTGGCTCGCCTTGCAATGCGTATATGTTTGTTTCAGAATTGAAACGCCAGTGAAAAGTAGCATATCTCAGATGCCACTTCCTTGCCACAGCCCTGGCGAACCTCCATCAGCGAAGCCCTAATGGAATCAGAATCCCCGCGCAAAGAACCGCTTGCTTCCTCGTTCAGAGATCCTTCGGGTTTCATGTACACCGAGGAGGGTGAACTGTTCCGGCAGATCAACCGTGGCTACGCGGAAGAATACGACCTGCTAATGTCCAGCGGATTATACAAGACCTTGACGGATGCGAAGTTGCTGATTCCGCATGAGGAGTTAGCCGACTCCGAACGGCATTCCGAGCGAGGCCAAGGGTCAGAGGGCGATCAGTGTTACAAGGTGATCAAACCAGAACGGGTGCGCAGCATCTCTTATCCCTATGAATGGAGTTACAGCCAACTTAAAGACGCCGCTCTGACGACGATGAAAATTCAGCGGCTAGCGCTGAAGTACGGCATGGTGCTCAAGGACGCTTCCGCCTACAACATCCAGTTTCATCAGGGCCGGCCCATGTTCATTGATACGCTGTCTTTTGCGCGCTACAACGAAGGCGAGCCGTGGGTTGCGTACAAGCAATACTGTCAGCATTTTCTTGCGCCTCTGGCACTGGCGAGCTTTACTGACTTTCGGCTTGCGCAACTCTCAAAAAATTACATTGACGGTGTGCCACTCGATCTGGCTTCCAGACTCCTGCCGCGGAGAAGCTATCTGAATTACTCGATCCTTGTGCACATCCATCTCCACGCCAGGGTTCAGATGAAATACTCTGACAGTGGCAGCGAGGCAAGTCAGAAGACGAAATCTCAATCGATAACCAGAAAGGCGTTTGTCGCTTTCCTGCTAGGACTTTATAAGGCCACCGAAGCGCTGCAGTGGAAGCAGCCTGCAACGGAGTGGGGGCAGTACTATGCCGCCACCAATTACGAAGATCAGGCAATGCAGCATAAGGAGTCTCTCGTTGCAGAATACCTGAAGTCTCTCCAGCCCAGTGAACTGGCCGTACATGATCTGGGAGCCAATACGGGGCGTTTTAGCCGGGTGGCTGCCGGCCTGGGCTTTGATGTGGTCTCTCAGGACATTGATCCCGTTGCCGTTGAAAGTAACTACCTCCAGACGAAAAAAAACAAAGAGAAAAATCTGCTGCCTCTGTTGCTGGATTTGACGAACCCGAGTCCTGCAATTGGGTGGTCACTGGCAGAGCGCATGTCATTTGCGCAGAGAGTGGATGGCAAAATTGTGCTGGCGCTTGCACTGATTCATCATCTGGCGATATCCAATAACATCCCCTTACCGATGATCGCAAAGCAATTTTCGCAGCTCAGTGCGGCGCTGATAATTGAATTCGTGCCCAAATCTGATTCTCAGGTTCAGCGCTTACTCGCTTCCAGAATTGATATCTTCGATAATTATGACCAGCCGCACTTTGAAAGCGCGTTTTCGGAATATTTCCTGATCAGGGAGAGCGAAAGTATCAGCGGCAGTGAGCGAACGCTGTACCTGATGACCCGCAAGTAGTCCTTCGACAGTCGGCCTGTCATGCCGTGGCCAGCGCGCCGACGCAGGCGTCGCTTGTCGGGCCGATGGCTGCGGTTTAACAGTACCTGTATATCTTTGCCGGGTGCCCCGGCCGCGCCGTAGCCGGCTCGATCAGTAAGGTTGAAAAATTCGATGCTCTCTTCAATTGTCCACAAGATTCCCTTATTGAGTCTGCTGGTGCTCATCGTTTCACTGCCGGCTTGCCGTCAGCTGGACCCGACGCTCAATGTCATGTCGTTCAATATCCGCTACAACAATCCGGCGGATGGAGAGCATGCCTGGCCATACCGTAGGGAAAGAGTCGCCAGTGTTATTCGATTTCACAAAGCTGATCTGGTCGGTATGCAGGAAGTGCTGCGCGATCAGATCAGTGATCTGGAAATTCTGCTGCCCCAGTATGGCTGGATCGGTGTGGGCAGAGACGACGGGAAGGACGGCGGAGAGTTTTCGCCGATCTTTTACCGGAAAGACCGTTTTACCGTGTTGGACTCGGGGACTTTCTGGCTGTCGGAAACTCCGGAAGTCACCGGCAGCAAGAGCTGGGACGCCGCCATCACCCGAATCGCGAATTGGGTGATCCTGCTCGACTTGCAGTCCAATCAGGAATTTCTCCATCTCAACACGCATTTTGATCATCGCGGTGAAGTGGCCCGCACCAACAGTGCGGCGCTGATTGTTGCGCGCCTTAAGAACCTTGCCCGGGGCAGGCCGGTTCTGGTCAGCGGGGATTTTAACGTACCCCCGACTGCGCCAGCTTACGACACGATGACCAGTGCTCTGGATGACAGCTATATCAAAACCACTACAGCCCCGCACGGGCCGCTGGGCACCTTCGGTGGTTTTGAAGTGGGCAGTACAGCCAACGAGCAGCGCATTGACTATGTCTTTGTGGACTCGACTGTCCAGGTTCTGCGCTACGGGGCGCTGAGCGATCAGTGGGACGGCAGCTATCCATCTGACCACTTGCCGGTGCTGGTTGAGTTAAGCTGGGAATGAGAAGCTGGCGGAAATCGCGGCAGAAAGGGTGCTGACAAGGACAAGGACAAAGGCAAGTAAAAGTAAAGGCAAGTAAAAGTAAACGTCGAATTATAAGAATAAAGACAAGGGAAAAAATAAGGGAAGAGCGCGGCAGCGTCAGGACCATAGGTTTGCTGAGCCGGCCACCCGGATTGATGCTGGGCACAGCCCTGATAATGAAATCTTCTCAGATGGCAGGATCCGGGCTGCCGGCGGGTTCAGCGTTGCCGAGCCCGAGCACATCAGATTAATAAATAACAAGAAACAGGAGTAGCTATGAATTTTGCCCCGGATATCCTGGCAGGAAGAAGCGCGGTAGTCACCGGTGGTGCTACAGGGATCGGCCGGTACGTTGTGCGTATGCTTGGCCGGCTGGGCGCCAATGTCGGCATCGTCAGCCGCAAGGAAGAGAATCTTGTCAGAGCTTCAGAACAGTTCAAAGCAGAAGACGGAATTGATGTCGCCTGGCGCACCGGTGACGTGCGGGATCCTGATGGCATCAAGAAAGCCATCGATGAATTGGCCAATGAAATTGGCGGGCTGGAGATACTGGTCTGCAACGCTGCGGGTAATTTTATCTGCCCGACAGAAGAGCTTTCCTGGAATGGCTGGCGAACGGTCATTGAAATCGACCTTAATGGCACCTTCAACTGTTGTCAGGCGGCACTGCCCTATCTGAAGGATGCCGGTGACGGTGGCCGTATCATTTCCATCAGCACCACCGGTGCCAACTTCGGCTGGCCGGGAGCTGCACACGCAGGAGCGGCCAAAGCAGGCATCCAGAACCTGATGAAATCGCTGGCCGCAGAATGGGGGGGTTATGGAATTCGCTGCAACTGGATTTCCCCGGGCCCGATAAAAGGCACCGAGGGTGTTGATCGGTTGATTATTCAGCAGGGCATGGCGGAAAAGGTCACAAAGAGTATTCCACTTGGGATGTTCGGCGAAGGAGACGATATTGCCAATGCCGTGGTGTTTCTGGCAGGGGAAACAGGCAAGTACATCTCTGGCGCGGAACTGGTCGTGGATGGTGGCGGGCAGTGGAACCGCCGCTAGACGGCTGATAAGGATCAACGCAAGCACAAGGCGTTGATAGGCTCGGCTCTTCCCAGTCGGCGGTATTTTCAGTGGGTCTGCCAGTGCCTGCCGCCACTTCCGTGTGGACGGACCCAAGCTAGCGTCGCACCTAATGGTGGGCGCTTAAGTTATTGATGCCGGGCTCGCGAATTAAGCAGTGCTCATGCAGAGCACACTATGGGTCGACCAATCGACGGCCCGGGCAGGCAGATCCGTTGATCGCTGTGACCCTCAGCAAATTGATCCCTTTGTCAGCAAAAGCATCCATGTCGGAGCAGCGGACATAGGTGAATCGCAGATCCAGTTCATCGCCCGCGCTCAATCCAGCATTTATAAGCAGAGGCTGGACATCATAAAGTGACCAATTCTGGGCCAGGCTTAACTCTTCGAGCTGATCCAGGGATGCCAGTGCACTTAGATCAGAGATGTCATTGTTTTCCAGTCTCAAGACTTTGAGTTTGTGCAAGCGCCTCAGAGCATCAATCGTTTCGATTTGGTTATTGCTCAGAAACAAATGCTCCATATCGATCATGCCGCGCAGTGGGGTGATGTCGGATATGGCATTGTCGTTGAGGCTCAGTTGTTGCATTCGGGTTAATCCACTGAGGGCGCTGATGTCTTCTATCTGATTGTTGTGCGCCCACAGCAAGACCAGGTCATCGAGACCGGAGAGAGGGCTGATGTCTTTTATCTGGCTGTCATAGATGCGCAGGTGCGTCAGTCGAGTGAGGCTGGCCAGTGGGCTGATGTCTGAAATGGCATTGAGGTGAATGCGCAGTAAACGCATTTCGGTCAGATTCGCCAGCACGCTGATGTCGGTGATGCCGTTGAATACCACGTCAGGGTCGCGGCCATCTTGCATATTGAGATAGTGCTGCAGCTGATAGGGATATAGGCCATGAACATGGAGCTGCCGAAGCTCTGTGAGTCCTGCCAGTGGGCTTATGTCCGAAATTGGGTTTTCACTGATGATGAGCTGCTCAAGCTTGGTTAATCCACTGAGCGGGCTGATGTCGCTGAACCAGTTTGTGTGCAGGTTGAGTCGGACTAAATTATTGAGGCTGCTTAACGGGCTGATGTCAGTGATCAGCCGATTGATCAGGTTGAGTCGGGTAAGTCCGGTAAGATTTTGAATGCCTTCCAGGCTTTCAAAGGGTTTTTCCGGTGAGGGGCGCAAGGTGCCGCCGTAGACAACTCGCTCGATGGTGGTGCCAACAACCAACTCCTCGAGGCTTGCAGCCTGTTCGCAGGTGAGCGCGTCGTCTGGATCGAGACCAAGTGCGTCGTTTACAACTTCTGCTAGGTCTGAATCGGCAAAGCTGACAATTGCCTCAGGCGGAAAATCCCGGCAATGATCCGAGGGCGCCAGAGTAGGAGCTTGTGCGCTGGCTGAGTTGATAAGCCCTAAAGAGAGTGTGCCCGAAACAATGAGCAGCGTGACGAGCACGGATGTAGCGCTCCGATTCATGGTTAATTCCTCATGCCCGAATTTTTCTGGGCGCTCTGATGACAGAATACCTTATAGCCTATGGAAAGTTGATTTCGGCGATAGCTATCCCGCTCTCTCCCGCTACCGAATACAGCAAATAGGTTTTATCTCCTTCCTGGAAAATGGCTGGATCTCTGAGCTGATGCACTCGCTCGTCGATGTAACCGCCTCTGGAAGCCTCGACAGGCAGATCGGATCCTTCGTAATTTCGCTCTGGTCTCATGACCTCAATCGGCTCGCCCGCACGCCATTCGCGCCAATCCTCAGTAAGTTCAATAGTTGAGAGCATTATGCGCTCTGGCGCGTCACCCCGGTTTGTGAAAAACACATGAAGAAGGTTGTCCCTAATTAACAAGGCAGAGTGACGCATGTCTGCAGTAAAGAACTGCGGTCCAGTCTCAAAACCAGTCAGTCCATCGCGAGAGCGATACAAAACCCCGGGCATGCTCATGGCATAGAAGTAGCCTTCATGTTCAATGACTCGAAAGTAAGCGCGTCCCAGGTCTTCCTCCCGGCCTTCGAATTGAATGCCGTCACTCGAGACTGCTGCGCGGGTAAATTGTCTTCCCACCCCACGACCGTGGTAGTACATGACAATTTGTTTGAGATCTTCGCGCACTAGTACCTCCGGTGAAGCTATGTGTGGGTACAGGGCGGCAACCCGGCCCGGTGCTAACGAGCAGGGCGGGCAGGTGGTGGGAAAGAATGAGTCTTCCAGTTTAAGTGTTCCCGGCGTGTGGATAATCCACGGGCCCGCGACCTCATCGGCATAGGCCATGCGGATATAGGTGCCGCGGTGGTCGGCGAAATACAGGTAATACTTTCCGAGTGGATTTTCCACCCAGTCCGGCACCTTGATCAGGGAGGGCCCTTGAATATTACCGCCCATGCGGTCATCCATATCAGGAGTGATGATCGGGCCACCAGCCAGGCGCGTTACAGTGATGTCCCCTGATTCTGCTCCATACGAAAAACTGGCCAGCGCAAAGTGCGAGAGCCAGAGTCCAATGATTAATTTGGGCGCATTCATCTGCCTGATTCCTTATCGTTGTCTGGTCGCTGTCGCGCAAGAGGAAAACAGCTCCGTGCGAACCTCAACACCTTTTTCAGCCAGGCGGGCCTGATCCGAGCAGGACACGTTGGTGTGTCTGAGTTCCACTATGTCCCCGGCACCGATTCCCGGATTTTCCATCAGCGCGTTTATATTGGTCAGCTCTGGATTGAATCGTAAGTCCAGCGCAACCAGCTTGGTCAGGCCGCTTAAAGGAGAGATGTCTATAATACTGTTACCGGTGAGCTCAAGATACTCGAGTGAATCGAGTCCACGCAGTGGACTGAGGTCGGTAAACGAGTTGCCTGCCAGTCTCAGTTCAACGAGAGAGGTTAATCCGCTTAAGGGCGAGAGATCGCTGATATCCTGAGTATGTATGTTCAGATCGACCAGCTTGGTGAGATTCGCTAAAGGGCTGATGTCTGTCACGGCGTTGGTAAACAGAATGCCGGTTGCTCCCATGTGTGTTCGCGGAACCTGACCTCCAATAAAGTCGCCATGGCGATGCATGCGCAGCACCCTCAACTCGGTGAGATCACTCAGTGCA
>Ga0255760_10001375_pt1 | contig 23390 bp, 32 predicted proteins | sample 071ome_25_FD_179960 | JGI IMG/M metagenome (GOLD analysis project Ga0255760, IMG submission 179960) | Coastal salt marsh microbial communities from the Groves Creek Marsh, Skidaway Island, Georgia - 071410BT metaG (version 2) | ecosystem: Environmental > Aquatic > Marine > Intertidal zone >...
CACGACGAGGAAGCGGCGCGCGAGGCAGAAGAGGAAGAGCTAGCCAGCCTCGCGGGCTGGAACGTGTGCGAGTTTTGCGACGAGCGCGGCTGCGATTCCTGCGGCGGCACCGGGAGGTATTGGGGATGACTGACGGGACGTACAAGGTCGACGGCAAGCACGCCGTCGTGCGAGACGGGCGCCTTGTGCTGCTCTGCGACGAGCAAGAGGCGCGCGCCTTCAAGGCATGGCTGCGACAGCGCGAGCACCTACGGCAACGCGACGACGCGACCGCTATTGCTACAGGCCTCGGCATCGAAGGCGTCGGCGGTGACGCATGACCGTGCACGGCATCTGCGACGGCTGCGGATGGTTTCGGCGCAACCTGCGAGAAGCGCACCTAGCGCACGGCAACGTGCACGACTGGCGCCTTGTGTGCTTGCGCTGTTTCACGCTGCTTGCTGCGGAGGCTGACGAGCCCGTCGAGACGGACGTGTGCCCGCACTGCTCGCGGCCTGTCATCGAAGAGCGCGACCACGCCGACGGCTGCGACCGTGGGCGAACTCGGCGCGCTGTCCTGGCGAGCATGACCGGCCCGGCGACGGGCGGCGCGCTGTGACCGACAAACACGACTCAACCTTCGCCCTGGCATTGTGGTGGGGCGTTATCGCTGCCGGTGCTGCCGGCTTTCTTATGGGGTGGATTACATGACACAAGAACACACACTGGCCGCAGCGCTCGCACGCGCCCAGGCGGCAATGTCGAACGTGACAAAGGACCAAAGCAACCCGCACTTCCGGTCGCGTTTCGCGTCGCTGGCAGCGGTGCGAGACGTCGTCATCCCGGCGCTGGCTGCGGAGGGTATCTCCGTCGTCCAGATGCCCGGCAACGACGAGCACGGGCGCGTGTGCGTGCGTACCGTCCTGCTCTACAACTCCGGGCAGCTCGACTGCGGGACGCTGGCGACGACGGCGACCGTGCGCGGAGGCAACGAGGCGCAGGCTGTCGGGTCTGCGCTGACCTACCTGCGACGCTACGCGCTGGCGGCCATCGCTGGAGTCGCCCAGGAAGACGACGACGGCCAGGCAAGCGGGCCGGCGAAGCCTCGACAGGCGAGCCGACAGCAGAGCAGGCCGGCGCAGCACCTCGCCATTCAAGCGGCACGTGACAAGCTGCGCGCCGTGTTTGGCGATGACGTCGAGGACGCCGAGCGCATGGTGCGCGAGACGGTCGATATGCCGCTGCGCGAGGCATTGCAGGACGTCGAAGCGTGCAAGGTCATTCTCAACGCGCTGGCTAAGGAGTAGCCATGAGCGACGCACACATCTTGACGACCGGGCAGATTGAGTCTGCCCTCGCTTACATCGAGGACCTTGAGACTCGCATCGACCTGCTGGAAGACACGCCGGAAGACCAGCGACGAGCCGAGGTCTACGTCGAGCGCATCAACGACGCCCTGGAGGCGTTGGGCGAGTCCATCCCGGCGAAGGCTGAACGCGCGATTCACGTCCTGCGCGCTGCGGAGGCGACCGCGCAGCGGCTGAAAGCGGCAGAGGAGCAAATCAAGGCACGCCGGGCGCGTGTCAATCGCACAGTCGAGCGCATTAAGCGCGACCTCGCGCCGCGACTGCTCGACGCGCATCGGCAGTACCTCAGCGACGACCGCGCGAACTTGCGCACCGATGCCGGCACCATCTACACGACGAAGCGCACCCGGCTCGTCGTGCCCGATGACCCGGCGCAATGGCCTGCCGAGTTCGTTGAGCTCGTGCCCAAACTTGACCGGCGAGCGCTTACCGCGCACGTGAAAGCAAACCCCGACGACGCCCCGGACGGCGTCTACCTCGAGCAGACAGAAGGAGTGACCATCCGATGAGTAACACAATCGTAGTGACCGGCAACCTGGGCGCGGACCCGGAACAGCGGAACCCCGGCGCCGGGCCCGTCGAGCTGCGGCTCGCTGACTCGACCGGCTACGGCGAGCGAAAGCGCACGGCATGGTGGCGCGTCAAGGTGTGGGGAAAGACGGGCGAGTATGCGCTCAGCACGCTCCGCAAGGGCGACATGGTGACCGTTGCCGGCGAAGCCAGCGTCGACGAATGGCAGGGCCGCGACGGGCAAACCCGGTACACGCTCGAGCTTAACGCGCAGCGCCTCGACGGGCCTTTCAAGCGGCGCAGCCGGGACGACGCCGGAGGCTACGAGCGCAGGCCGGAGCGCAACGCGAAGCCGTATGTCGACGACGATGACGTGCCTTGGTAATGGGCGGCACCGCTGAAGGCATGGCAAAGGCTCGCGCGGTCAACACCAAGCGCCGAGAAGCCGAGCAGCGCGCGTTTGTCGAGGCGTGGAACAAAGCCGGCAGCGTCGAGGAAGTCGCGCAGGCCTTTCACATTGAGCCGCAATCGGCACGCCGTCGCGCAACTCGCGCACGTGCAATGGGACTTGACGTCAAAATGATGCCTATAAGCAAGGGCGCGCACCCTCGCCTCCGAGTAGGGCAGCGCGTGCGCCTCGGTTACTTCGTCGGCGTCGTGTCGAAGCGCATCGCCGCTACGAATCAAGTCTTGATTGTGTGGCCGGATGGTCGCGCTGAGCTAGGGACCGCTCGCGGCCGCATGGCTTGCGGCGAGTTCGTCGAGGTCGTGTCGTGCTGATACTCGCCATAGACCCAGGCACGCGCACAAGCGGCGCCTGTCTCTACGAAAGCAGCAGTCGGCGCGTCGTCTGGTCCTGTAAAGAGCTTGAGAACAAGCAAGCGCTTGCCTTGTGTCGGTCTAGCGCGCCCGGCTTCGCTGCTGTGGTGATGGACTTGACGCCGACCTCGGACGGCTGGCGCGGGTTGTTTACCGTCGCCGTCGAGCGCGTACAGGCGCAGGGAATCGCCGGCAATGACGTTATGCTCACGTGTGAATGGTCGGCGCGCTTCGTCGAGGCGGCAGAGTCGGCAGGGCATGCGGTGCGCTGGCATTACCGGCGCGAGGTATGCCGGCACCTGGACGTAGTCGGGGCGAACAAAGACGCCCAGGTGCGCGCTCGGTGCATTGAGCTGCACGGCGGCGACCGGAAAGCCGCGCAGGGCACGAAGAAGGAGCCGGGACCATTACACGGAGTTTCGGGACACTCGTGGCAGGCTTTGGGCCTCGCCCTTTTGGTCGCGGACATCTAGAATGAGGGCACCACTCGCGACCTTTCTTGCAGGTCAGGTCCGAGTGCGGAGGAAAGGTGGTTCCCCTATGCCCGAGAAGAAGTGTACATCCTGCCTGCGCAAGCTGCCCGCGAGCCTGTTTCACCGCATGCGACTGAAAAGCGGGGCGTGGGGCCTGCAGTACCAGTGCAAAGACTGTCAGCGCGCGCGAAAGGGCTCTCCAAAGCAACTGCCGTGGGTGACGCGTTTTTGGCGGTCTGTTGACCGCTCAGGCGATTGCTGGTTGTGGATGGGCGCACTTAACAGCGCTGGCTACGGGGTGCTCGGCAAAGAGCGGGCACACCGGCTGGCGTACCTAATCAGCACAGGCGTCGCGCCAGCCGACCAGTGCGTTCTTCACTCCTGCGACCAGCCGCGCTGTGTGCGGCCCAGTCACTTGAGCCTTGGAGACAGGGCTCGCAACTCGGCCGAGATGGTGCAACGGGGCCGCAGTCTGAAGGGCTCAAGACAGCCTAACTCGCGCCTTACTGAGGCTCAGGCATTGGCAATACTTGTGTCGCCACTGTCTAGCCGAGAGCTGGCCAAGGTGTTCCCGGTCAGTGCGCGAACTATTCGCAAGATTCGTCAAGGAACACGATGGGCTCACCTCGACGCACCTAGCGCTGCTCGTCGCTGACGTCTAGCGCCGCCGCGACCGGCAGGCGCGACACCATGATTGGTTGCGAATGACGTCTTCGCCGCTCGGCCCTTGCCCTGCCATGCGTCGCAGGCCGAACGCGTCGATAGGCTTCTCATCGTCGCACCGGGGACACCTCCGGTACGCAATGCCGTCGACGGTCTTGTGAGACTGAATCAGGGTTAATGTGCGCATCACCTCTCCCGGTTTCGCTGGTACTCGCCCACGTCGAGGATTCGCTCGAGCACGTAAATACGCGCCCGGTCGTCGCGCTGCTTGTCGGCAAGGTCCGCAATCGTCGGCGGCTTGCTTGCGGCGTTCTCGACTTCTCCGCGCAGCGCGCTGACCTGGGCCTCGCATAGCTCGCCGGCTCGTAGCTCAATGCGAGCATCTACAGCCCTTGCTATCGCCGTCTGGTCGTCGTGAACCATCCCGGCAACCCATCGGTCGGCCTGCGTGGTCAAAGCCGCGACACAGGCCAGCAGGGCCGTTGCCGTCGTCTTGTCGACCTTAGCGAGCAGCCCGACAGGCCCAGGCGCTCGATGCTGCCGGATAGCCTGCTCAGCGGCATCGGTCGCAATCGTCAGGGTGTCGTCGGGCATGGTCGGCCTGCTGGCCTGCGTCTTAGCGCGTCGCCGCTGCGACTGCGGCCTCGATGCCCGACTCGAGCAGCGCACGCACCAGGGCGAGAATCTGCCGGTCGCACTTGCACCCGGTCGCCTCCTCGGCGGCGTCCGCGACCATGCCGACGGCAGCGCCGGCCGCACCCTTGCCCGCGTCGAGCAAGGCGCGCTCGTCCTGCGACAGCTCGCGCGCGTCGTCGTCGTCCTCGACCGGGTCGGGCTGAATGTGCGGCGCCATCGTCCGCGCGAGCTCCTGCGGCATGCCCGAAGCCTTAAGCCTGCGCATACCCTCGGCCCGCGCAATCGCGAAACGGCGACGGCCGGCAAGGTGCGGCGCCTTGTCAGCGGCGAACTCGACGACCTCGGCAGCCGTGCGGGCGATGACCTTTCGCTCAGTCTTGGGGAGGCGCATCGGTCTTACTCTCCTTCTGTCCGTCGACGTAGGACTGCCCAAACAGGTACGAGCCGATGATAGCGGCGCTCGCCTGGTAGGCCTTCTCCGCGTCAATCTCGCCCGTGATGGCCTGGAACACGTAGGGCGCCAGCGCGCCGAGCAGGGCAAGCCAGAACTTGCGGCTGCGTAGCTTTTCCATCTAGTCACCTCCCGCCATAGCATCGCGCACGCGCTGCCGAATGGCGTCCAGGTCTACGAGCCCGCCAGGGCACTCCGTTGCGGCGCCTTCTAGCTCCCGGTGCCCGACGATGTCGTCAGGGCCCAGGCGCAGCGTCAGGCAAAACGCGACGAGCCAGCCGTGCAAGAGGTCAAGCGCAGCCTCGCTGGGCGGCTCGACGCTGTGATTGCCGACGAGGCACACGCCCATCGTATGCGAATTGTGCCCCTTGGCGTGCGCTCCGCGCTCCCAAGGTTCCCATCGGTCGTCAAGGTTATGCGCGCGGCCGATATGCATCTGCGGCCCGACCGGGCTGTCGGGCGCGTCAGTGAGTAACCAGTGATACCCGATGTCGCGCCAACCCTTCTCGACGTGCCATCGCTTGATGTCCTCGACCGTCGTCGTCCTAGGCGCCGCTGCATGGTGCAGCACGATTTTAGTTACGCGCGCCTCGGTCATTTGCCCGGCTCCGGCTCCGACTCTTGCGCCGCGTCGTCGTCGGCCTCGGCCTGTACTGCGTCGCCCAGGATGGCACCGCGCAGCTCGGCAGCACTGACGCCCGCTAGGCCCATCGCGACGATAATAATCGCGTATTGGACGAGCTTCTGCCCGGCGACCTCGCTGACCACGTCAGGCCATGACCGCGCCGATATTGGCGCAGGCCGCTCGACGGTCACAATTCGCCGCAGTTCGTCGAGCCTCGCGTCGACCTCGGCGCGCAGGTTGGCAACGCTTCGCGTCGTCGCGTCGACGTCAGCCCGCAGGCTGCGCGTCTCGGCTAGCGTCTCGCGTACAAGGCCGATGAGCTCGTCAGACATAGCGCTATGACAGCCACTCGCGGCAGATGACCAGCGCTGCTGCCTTTTGGTCGGCGGTCGGCTCCGGGCCGTCTGGATGGGGCGCAATGACCCAGCCCGCGTCAGGGTCGGACACGTGCACATCAACACCGTCGACGACGACCACGCCGCCCGACGCCGGGTCGATGTCCCAGCCCCCGCACCGTGCCATTGCTTCATCAAAAGTCATCACAGCCCCGAAATCTTGCCGCAGCGCCAGCCCTGGACTGTCTGCGTAAACTGGCCGGGCGTTGCGGTGTTATGCCAAGCGCAGAACCCCCAAGACGCGTTGCCCGGCGTCCACTTTGTGGCGGTCAGATTTCTAAAAGCGGTGGTAGCTGGCTGGAGCTCGTAGCCGATTGTCAGGCTGTCCAGCGGGGTAAACGTGTCTGGGTCGGGCCACGAGCCGGGCCAAGCGACCATGCGCCACCGGACCATCCCCCACTGACCCAAGATAATCTCCATCAAGATGTCAGAAGGTACGGTAATTGAGTTCTGGAGATAGGCAGTCGTGCCGTTGTTGATGTACTGAAAAGTACCGTTATACGTGCCGTACCAAATCTGCTCGTAGTCGGACGGGGTCAGATTCTCCGCGATAACGATGCCTGCGCCCTCAGGGCTTGCGGTCGTCCCGTTTAGCCTCGCCTGAAAGAAAAGGCGCTCAGAGTATTGGTCCCACGAGCCGCCGACGCTGGCCTGAATATCTGCCAACAGCATGGTCGCCGGGTACGTGTTGTTATACGGCAGACTTCTCCAGCCGTCCGTCGTCCGCATCACAAGCCCGGTGGACCCGTCAAGCTCAACGACATCGGTGCCCCCGTCGTTGTGCGACGACATCGAGACACCGTTAACCGTGCTCGGGTCTGTCGTCTTCCAGTCGGCCGTGGGGAGCGCCGCCGCGTCGGTGCAATCCCACGTCACAGTGAAAGTCGATGCAGCAGCAGCCGCCGGCTTGAGGTTGAGGAAGCCAGACACGCTAATTCGCAATCATGTGAATGTCGACGGTGCCCGATGCCGCTTTGAAGCGGAACGAGTAATCCTTCGCGTCGTTGACCACGAGCGCGAACGGGTTGCTGTCCGCTGCGACGTCGAGCTCAACGACGCTGCTGCTGCCGCCCTGCCCGCTGATGTTCATCTCGACCGTGTAGGCGGCGCCGGTCTCTTCCCAAAACACGACCTCGCTATCAGCGTGCATCACGTAGCTGTCGACGTAGCTAGTACCCAGGGACGCCGCCTCGTACGAGCCGGCAACGTTTACAGTGGCCATCCGTCAGCCCTCCAATGTGCGCGCAGTCTACAGCCGTCAAGGCGCTGCGGCATTAGTTAAGCGAGCGCAAACCCAATCGCACAAACTCGCCTTCGTCGACCGGAGTCGACGTAATGAAAAACAAGCGCTCGCTGATGTGCAGCTCGGCGTCCGTGACCTCGACCACGTCGCCCCGACGTAGGTGCGCGCCGATGTACTCCGGCACGACGTACTGGGCGAGCACGTGACGCGGTGTCAGCTCGGCGACATAGTTGCGCACGATGCGCGCCGCCGTGACCGGGTCGTATACGTAGGCGCTCGACGACTCCCAGGGCTGCGCCCCGTAAAGCGTGCGCGACTCTGAGCAGATGCGCGAAAAGGTGCCCTCGGCGAGCCGGTCGCCCGTGACGACCTCGCGCCGCGTCGGCTTGCGCCCGTTGGCGTCGAGCGCGTAGTCGAAGCGAAACTCGTTGCGGATAGCAGCGCGCGGTCCGTACTCCACGCGGCCGGAGCGCTCGGCGTTGTCGCCCTCGACGAGCTGCGCGACCGCGTCGCCTGCCTTCGCGCCCCACCGCCACAACACGAATTCGACGCCCTGCGGGCCGTCGTACAAGCTGACCGGCAAAATCGGAAACACGTGCGTTCGCAGCCAGGCGACGAGGTCGACCCGCTCATTAGGCGCCGCCATGATGTAGCCGGCGAGCTTGTACGCGTTGAGCGCTGGCGCAATGGCTTGCAGGCTGCCGCGATTGACCGGCACATCGGTCTGGTCGTATGCCCAGGCGATAACGTCGCCGGCGCCCTCGAGCAGCGCGCCCCGGTACTCGAGCCCGCCCTGCCCGTTAATGCGGGCGAAGTAAGAGCCGCTGACGGACACGCCGAGCGTCGATGCGCTGTCGATATCGACCGTTGCGACCGTGCGCCCGGTGCCGTCGTCGACGCTGGCGACGTTAAAGGCCTCCTCGCTGTCATCCTGCGTGTTGATGACCTCGACGGCAGCCTCGGCGACCTCGTGCCCGGCAATGAGCAGGCGCCGCGCGCTGCCGTTTGCCCGGCTGGCAAACGTGTGCGAGCTGTCGCTGCCCGTGTCGCTCGACGTGTCAGCGCCGAGCAGCGTGCCCGCCGTGTTTGCTGCGTTCGTTCCGCTCGACCAAAGGAATCTAAACGTGCCGCCCGATGCGCTGGCGATAGTCCAAAGGCCCGTGCCGGCCTCGATGGTCGCCGTGTATGTGTCGGTGCCTGCGCTGTCCATTTCGGCGACGACCTCGGCGGCGAGCTCGGCCGGGCTGTAACTGCCGACGCCCAGGGTCGCAGTGACCTCGCCGACGCCCTCGTTGAAGTCGATGTACCGATTCGACGTCGTTACCTTGAGCACGGTTTCGACGACGAGCGCAGGAGCGCCCCACGCGCCTGTCGCATTGTCGCCCGGCTTGCCGATAACCCACGGGTAGAACTGCTCGACGCTGCTGCCGTACATGCCCGACCACGTCGCCGGGGACACGCGCGCGTCAAGCGGAGGGAAACGCTGCGCATTCTCGCGTCGAGTGTCGAGCAGCGACAGCGAAACCGGCTCGTGCGCTGCGCCCCAAAGCGGGTCGAGCACTTGGCCGTCGAGCAGCAGCACACGCTTGCTCGTGCCCTCAAGCCACACGTAGAGCTTGCAAAATGCTGCGCCCAGGTCGTGCCCCTGGGAAATGCGCAGCGGCACGTCGGCAACGCCGTCGAAGTGAATGACGGCCGGCACGGTCAACGCTGGCGCGTCGGCATTGCGCACGGCGACCTCTAGCGGCACGTCCTCTACCTCGAGCGCCCCGCTGTATCGCGTTTCGCTGCCGTCGTCGTCAACGAATACCGCGTCGTCGGTGCCTAGGTGGTAGACGTAGCCGCCCCAGTCGAGGTCAAGCAGAAACCGACGCGCGCGGCCTCGATGGTCGGACGGCAGGAACACCGGTTAGACCTCCTCAAGACGCATGACGTTGAGCCGGTCAAGCGGCGTGTCGACCTCGTCGCCGAGCACGTTGTCGCGGTGCGGGTTTGTCGTGATGCGTACCAGGGCGAAAGCCTCGCGCCGCGTCAGTTGTTGCGTTGCCTGCCCCGACTCGACGTGGCGCAAGTACAACGCCGGCCTGCCCTCGAGCTCTTCGACGACGCCCTCGACGACCGAGAGCGTGTCGTGTGGCGTAGCTCCCGGCTCGCTGGCGCCTGGGACGATGTAGTTTGGCAACTCGCTGGTCTGGTCGAGGTATGCGCGCGAGGCATCGACAGCCGTCGACACCCACGCGACCTCGTAGACGCGCCGCACCTTGCCCAGCTTTGTGCGACGACGGCGACCGGAGCGCAGCGCCGTGTCGGTGTATTGCCGCTCTTTGCGCACGGCCCAGCCTCGGTCGTACTGATGACCAAAGGCGACGACCGGGCCGAGCACGAATTTGCCCCGAAACGCGCCGTCGGCGGTCGACTGCGCCGGCACCCGGATTCGGTATAGCTCGTAGGTGTCGGTCCGGTCATGCACGACCACGCCATAGTCGCGAGCCCATAGCGTCGCCGTGCCGCTTGCCGGCTCTGTACCGTCAAAGCCGTCGATGGTCAGCACCGGCTTGTGCGCCGTGCCGTTGGTCCAGGTGCCTTCCGTGTTCGCTGTCAGCTTGCGGAGCTTGCTGCTGCCCAGGTCGACCGTGTCGCCGACGTGCGCGCCCCGAAAGATGTAGTTCTCGACGGTAAACGAGCCGGAGCCGGGATAAACCTTGCTACCGCTGCGCGCGTAGGTCAGGCCCGTGAAGCCTGCCGATGCGTCGCCCTCGCCGAGCTGCTGCCACGTCGCCCCGTCGTAGCCCTCGAGGTAGAACGTCTTGAAGTTCGCGCCGAGCGCGAAGCACGCAAGCGTGCGGCTCGTCATGTAGGACGTCGACCCGTGCGCCTCAAGGTTGAACACGAACTTGGCTTCAGTTTCGCCGGTCGCGCGCCAATTCGCTTCGGGCTGCGGCTCGTCGTACACGAGCAGGTTGTCGACCGGGTACTCGTAATCCGCTTCTACCTGCCACGTATCGCCGCGACACGCTGCACCACTGACGCCGCGCACCTTGAGCCCATCCGTTACCGACTCGAACTCGCCGCCGAGCTCTCGCTGCCTAAGGTCGTCGGGGTTGCTCCATGCTGCGCCGAGCGGGTCGTCGCTAATCGGTCCCCAGCGCAGCGCGCAATGGTTGTATCCGACAAACGACCACCTCGACGAGCCCGCAAAGGCGCCACGGTGCCCCCACTCGATAAGGTTGGTGTTGCCGGGGTTGGTGCCGCTGTCGTCCTGTAGCTGGGTCGTGCTGCCGATGCCCTCGGCCCACGCGCGCGTGTGCCCTGGCACCGCGTACCACGTCTTGACGTTGCCGTGCATGTCGACCGCGACCCGAATGCGCGTCTTCACTGTCAGGTCGACCGACTGCTCGATAGCGTTGATGGCTGCCCCGGCGACCGTGTCGTACAGCCGGTATCCGCCGGAGTCCATGCGCAGCTCGAGCTCGTACACAAACGACGCCGTCGCCCCGTTGGAGTCGGAGAATCGCGCCGCTAGCGATATCTGGTCGGTGAGGTTGTTTCCGGTCGCGGCGTCAATCTCGACCTCGACCTCGTAGACAGCCGCGCGCGGGCCGTCGCCGAGCGGGCCGTCGTTGCCGCCAGCGCTGGTAAACGCTCGCTCGTAGTAAAGCGTCTGACCGGCTGCCGTCGTGATGTCCCATTGCGCCGTGCTGATGGAGCCGGTGCCCGCGCCCGTCGCAGTCCAGCCCATCGAGGTTGGCGCCCCGATGACGAGGTAGGCGCCCGCGTCGATGCCGCGCGTCCGGTCCCAGCCGATGTATGAATCGAAGGCGTAGGTCTCGGCGTCAAACGTGCCGGTCGCCTCGTTGCCGCTGGGCATCGTGTGCCGGCTATGACCTCCTAGGTACAACGCCGCCGTCGAGTAGGGGTCGTGCGTGTCGCTCGTACTGGACCAGCGAGTAACAAGCACAACCTTGCCCTCAGTCTCGGCGACTCCCCACGTGTGCAGGTAGCCACCGGTCGAGTGCCCGCCCGTAGTCGTCGCCCATGCGCCGTGCATTTGCTGCCAGGTCGCGCCAGCGTCGTCGGAGAAGTAGACGGCGAGCTGCGGCACGCTCGAGCTTTGGTCCATGTACGCGAGCACGCGCGGACCGCTGACGAGCAGGGCGAAGCCGCGCGCCGTGATGGTGCCGCTTGAAATGCCAAGGCCGGCAGGGCTGACGAAAGCCAGCGTCGAGCCGTCGTAGGACGCCGACGACAGCCGGGCCACGTAGGTCTGCGACGTCGAGCCGTTGTCGTCGCACATGCCGAAAACGAACCCGCCACCGGGCAGCGCGACCACGTCAACCCGCGTCGCGTCGTAAGTCGTCGCCGCCCTGTAGTCAGCTTGCACGAGCTCAAAGCTGGCGCCGCCGTCGTAACTGACGTACTGCGCGAGGTTGGGGTTGGTGCCGCTGTCCTCGTAATGCACAAACAGCACGACATCGCCGCTGACGAGGTCGACGGCTGCGCTCATCTCGGCAATGTTGTCGGTCGGTAGCCGTGTCGCGAGCGCGTTGTATGCGCAGGCCGACCACGTCGCCCCGTCGTCGCTGCTCGTGTAGACGTCGACGTTATCGCCGCTCGGACTGCCCATGATAAGCACGACGACGTCATCGGCGCGTTGTACCAGGGCCGGCCCGTACTGCTCGTAGACGTTGCCGTCCGCGTCCTTGACGCGGTCGGGCGTAAAGTTCGCATCCGACCACGTGCCGGCGCTCGGCGAGTACGTGCCGAGCTTGAGCGCGCCGCTGCTTTTAATCTGAGTCAGCGCCGACAGGACGGCGCCACTGGCGAGCGTCAGTGGCTGCGGTCGCGGCCTGTAGTAGAGCGTCTGTGAAATCGTGTACCAGGGGACGTCGAGTCCGGTGATGAGGTTCGGCGAGTCCTGCCCCATGTACTCCGACGAGCTATCGCCCGCCGCGACGTCGCGCCACACATAGCCGGCACGGCCGGCCGACGTCATGCCGCCCTGCTGCGCGTAGAACTCAAGGTGTCCGTCTGCGCTTTGGTCGCCGGCAGCCTGCAACACGAGCCCGGCGTCGTTTGATGGGCTGGGCACTCCGGCGCGCGGGTTTGCTTGCGTGTACGCACTATCGGTCGCGCCTGCGCCCTTGTCGGCGAGCTTGTCGACGCTGAACTCAGCGACGGGCAGCACGAACCCCTGGTAACGGTCGATGTGTTTCTCAGCCATGAGGTGCGTACCCTCCGACAGCCGGCGCAAGACCGACCAGCCGCTGCGACAGCCTCGAGCCGGGGTCGTCCATTGCCTTCGACGTCAACGCGCCGGCAACCTTGTGGTCGACGACGAACACGCCGACCGACGACGCGGGCCGAGCCTGCCCTGCGTTTAGGTCGCCGAGGATATCCGACCCGACCGCCGCGACTGCCTGCCGATTAAGTACAAACTCGCCGGGCGACAGGCTGGCAGGCACCTCGGACGCGGGAGACGCGCCGCGCACCTCGCCGCCGCTGTGAAACTGCTGCGAAGCCTGCGCAAAGCCTGCCGCCGCTGCTGCCTTGCTCTGAATGCCGACCGCTGCCGCTGCCGCTGCTGCCAAGGCAAAGCCTTGCGGCGTGCCGCCGTAGGTCGCCAAGGTCGTGCCGAAGGCTCCGGCCGCTTGTAGCTCGCCGCGCAGGATGGCTAGCCCTAGCTCAATCTCAGCCCGGCGCCGCGCTTCCTTGACGTTTGCCAGGGCGACGGACTGCAAACCGTCGACAATGGATTCGGAAACAGACAGCGCCGTGCTGATGGCCGTCGAGGCGAGACTCGACGTAATGCTTTGCTCAGCGTCGGCCACCTCGATGCGCTTGCTAAGGGTGCGCTCGTACTCGTCGCGCTTGACCTGCTCGGCGACCTTGACAGCCTCGGTGCCTTCTTTTACGGCGTCAGTGTTGCGCTTTTCCGCCTGAATTTGATTGCTGCGCACCTGGAGCGCGGCCGTGCTCTGCCTGATGTCTGCCGTAACCGTATCGACCCATTGCCCGGCAACCTGTCGCGCCGTGTCGAGCGTGCCCGTGTACTCGGCCGTTGCCTGGTCGAGCTTGGCCTGCATGGTCTGCAACTCGCCGACAGCCTGCTCGGCCTCGGCAAACTGCCCGGTTACTGCAAGCCCGGCAATCTTGAGCCGCTGGAACGCGACGCCCGCCGTGTCGGCGACGAGCTCGAATCGTGCGGAAACCTCGGCGACACTGACGCCAATAGCCGCCAGCGCAGGGATGACGATGTCGACGGCGACGGACCGAACGCGCTGCTGAAACTCCTCAAGCGCGCCCGTGTTGCGGAACTCCTCGAGCATATCGGCGGTCGCGCCTGCGACTGCTTCAACACTTGCCGCCAGCGGCACAATGACGGTATCGCGCACGGCCCGGAACTCGTCGCCAAACGACCGGACACCATCCGACTCGCCCACAAGCTCGGCAACCGCGTCGCGCGTCAGCTCAAACGCCTTCTTGGCGGTCTCCATCGTGAGCGCGATACCGACAGCCGCGGCGCCTGCCTTGAGCAGCGCCTTTTGCAAGCCACCGGTGTCCTCGGCGGCGTCGGCGCTTGCCTTGCCCTGCTTCTTGATGGCGTCGGCGGTCTTCTTTGACTGCGCCGCTGCCCGCTTGCTTGCCGACTCTGCCTTGCGGATTTCGCGCGACAACTGCGAGGTCAGCGCGCGCGCTTCCTTCGCTCCGATGTCGGGAATCTTTGCAAGCTCGGCCCGGAATGCGGCGAGCTCAGCCTTTATTTCAATGCCGACGACCTCGTTAGCCATTACCGGCCCTCCGCGATGCGCTTGCCGACGTCCTCGGCGAGCTTCTTAACGCGCTTTTTGACCGGCTTTTTGACGAGCTCGTTGAGCAGCGCCTTGCCGTCGCTGGCGTTGGGATTGGGCTCGTAGATGAACGGCCCGCGCTGCCCTGGGCGGTCGCGGCCTGGGATGGCGCGATAGTTGGCTCGGAACGCTGCTGGCGTCGCCCAGTAGCCGTCATGCGTTGTCTGCACCTTGCGCAGCGAGAAGCGGCCGGGCCTGCGCACGTAGACCGGCACCGGCTTGCCGCCGCTGCGGCGCGGGTCGGTCGAGCCGACAGCAAAGCGCACCTCGCCGCTTACAAGGTCGATGCGCTCGATGACCTCCATATCGCCCGACTTGCCGGTGCGCCATTGCACGTCCTGATACCACTGGGCCTCGGCGTCGCGGGCGACCTCCTCGGCAATCTCGCGCATCTCGCGTACGGCTGCCGTCTCGGTCTTTGCAAGCAGGTTGTCGACAAACCGGTCGATATCGCGGGACAGCTCGACCGTGACGCTGCCGGAGGTAAAGACGCGACGTGCCATGCCTCAACCCTCCCGCTCTATCCGCTCAAGCGCTAGCAGCTCGGCCTGCTGCTCGCGTGTCAGTCTGTCGAACCACTCAAGGTCGCCGGCACCGTATCGGAGCGAATAGCGCAGGGCGACGCGACGTGCCCACCCTGCGCGCCTCAAAAACCCTCGGCGGCGTCAACCTCCTGCTTGCCTGGCATGAGCGCATCCGCCAGCCCGGCGAGCAACTCGTTCCCTGCGTTTGCCACGTCGACGGACGTCGCGCCCTGCTCGCGCATGTACGAGTAGACCCGTTCTCCGTACCGCAGGACGTCGTAACCCTCGCGCGCTAGGGTTGTGCCCGCTTTCGCGCCGACACCGCAGCAGGAGCCGACGACGGCCGCGAGAGCCCACAAGACGCGCACGTCGCCCGCGTCAGCGTCGGCGTACTTCGCCGCCGTGATGACAAGCGCCTCGCGAATGCCGAAGCTCGGCAGGCTCGTCACGTGTCGAGCGCCCAGGATTGCGACGGTCTCAGGAAAGTCAGCCATTAGGCGTAGCTAATCCCGCTGCCGTTGATTGGGTAGGCCGTCCCCGAAACGTTGAACTGTGCGGGCGCGCCCTCCTGAAACGCGACCTTGGCGACGCAGTAGTCGAGCGTGATGGTCGAGTCAGCGCCGGCACCGAAGTCGGTCTGTTCGCCGGTCCAGGTCAGCTTGACCGCCCACACGTCGGCGTTGGCGCCCAGCGTCGACACGCCGGAGGCAAACGCGCCGCTCTTGTTGAACGCGTCGATGATGGTCTTTTCGGTCGCGTCGGTGATGTCGGTCGCGATGGCGGAAAAGCTGAACGTAACCGGCTCGTCCTGCTCCTTGCGCAAACCAAAGATGGTGCCCCGGTCGTAGAGCGGGATGACCGTCTTGTTGTCCTGGGCGAAGCCGTCAATGCTCAGGTCGCCGGCCTCGTACTGCACGGTAAGGCTGATGGGCGTACCCGTCGCGTCCTCGATGGTAATGGTGCCGTCGGCCGGCATAAACGGTACAGAAATGAGCGCCACAGCGGCCTCCTATGCGTTGTCGATTAGATGCACGACGGAAAACACGACTTCGTGCGTCCGCCAGTTACCAGAAGAAGCCGACGCGCGCGACGAGCGCACCCAGGTCGGCGTATTGAAGTAAACAGGCCACGAGCCGGAACGGTCAACGAGCCGGCTGATAAGGTCGAGCTCGGCGTCGAGCCCGGCGTCGACGCTGGCTAGCTTTGCCTTAGCCTTGACCGGCGCCAAAAAGCGCACCGTCACCTCGGAGAGCACGTGCTGCCCGGCGACACGCTGCCGGCTGAGAGCGTCGACCGGCGTCGAGCTCGCGATACCTACCGCGAACGGCGTGCGCTGCGGCGCTGACGGCACGGCGTCGGGCACCACATCGGGCCCGAACAGGTCGGCCGGCACATCGACCACGACCCAGCCCGACAGGCCGGCAACGCGGTCGCTGATGTCGTCGCGAACCTCGGAAAAGCTACGCGCCACGTCGCGAGCCTCCCAGCCATAGCGACGCAATCGACGCCCGGCGGCGCTCGCCGTTGCTCTTGCCGTCGTCGTCCTCGTCGTAATCGAAGGTCACTTCCGACCACGCTTCGCGCGTGAGCCCTCGGTACTTCTCCTCTTCATACCGCCAAGTATTGTCCTGCGCGCCGGAGCCGGCGAAGTCGCCCGCGACAATGGCGAGCGTCGTGTACAGGTAGACCATGCGCAGCGCTGCGGGGTCCATCACGAGGTATGGACGACGGCCGCGAGCCTCAAGACGCGCCACAATCTCATAGTGCGCTTCATCGAGGTAGTCGTCGAAGTCCGTTATCCCCTGGTCGTCGAGGTCGGAATGCCGGGCGAGCAGGTCGACGTGACTGATAGGAATCGGCAGGCGCACGCGCACGCACGACGCATCCTGCCGCACAAGATGGTCGAAGCCGTCCGGCATCGTGAGCAGCCACTCGATGCGCCAGCCGGTGCCCAGCGACTCCGTCAGAAAGTCGGCCTCGCTCGTCGTGTAATAGGCGCGGCTGCCCGTGATGGTCACTGAGGCGTTGGTCACGACCGCGTTGCCTGCGACGTTGTACACGCTGACCACGCCCGACGACGGCGCGACGAGCGCACCGCCCGAGTACATGCCGAGCGAAAGCTCAGTCGGGCGCGTCTTCTCGATGTAGCCGGAGCCCGGCAGAATGCGGGCCTGGTATTCGACGCGCGCCATCACTCCGGCCTTTCTGCGATAAGCACGCGCAACTCCTGCTCGTGAATGACGAGCTTGTACCCGTTGGCGTACTTCGCCGTCAGCCTACGCGCAGGCGCCTTGCCTGCCTCGTAGAAACGCACCGGCCCCAGCGCGACGGGCTCATAGTCGCGGTCGCCCGCTGCCCGCCGCGCTGCGGCGTCCTCGATGCTTGCCGCCTTGGCCCGCAAACGAGCCTCGGCGTATGGCCGGAAGTCAGCCACTAGTCGAAGGTAATAGCGCTGTAGGAGGTCGCGGCGTTGGCGCCGTCGATGACCTGGGCGACCAAGTAGATGGTCGCGCCGGAAGCGCCGGCAACGTCGGTCACGTCAATCGTGACCTGCCCGGCGGCGTCGCTCTGGATAATCATCGCCGACTTGGTGCCGTTCGTGATGCCGGTTCCGGTCGTCACGTCCATCTCGAACTGCGTCGCCGGGTTTGGGTCGCCGAGGTCGTCGTCGTAAAGCCGGAAGTATCCGGTCCACTGGCGCGCGATATCGTTGCCGGCAGCGTCAACGAGCAACACATCGACCGCGATGACGTTCGCAGCCTCCGTGCCCACTTCGATTTGAAGCTCGAGCCCGATGAACTTTTGCGCGGCGCCGTCGCTGTCAAGCTGGACGTGCCCAGGACGAATACGGAAGGGTTTCACTCCGCTCATTGTCTCACCTCTCCATCGGGCGACTACATGCGGCCCGTGTTATGTGCCGGAGCGCTCGCCCCGTTTCACTTGCTTCTCGATTTGGTCGGCAGCCCGTCGAACTGCTCGCTCAACCATACGCTCGCGCGTAGTCTGGTCGTAGTTGGTGTCTTTGTGCAGCTTGTCGCGCAGGCTGCGCCGCACGTCGTCGAGCTTGTTATACGGCACGGCTAACCCTCCACCGATGGCAGCGCCGATGACCCGCCGACCGGCTGGACCGTTTCCATGCGTGCCGCAAGTACGCCGTCTAGCACGTCAATCTCGGCCTGTAGGCGCTGCGACTTGGTCTTGTTCGTGCTGCCGTTGGCCTCCATGCGCTCGAGCGTCTTGCGGCGCGCGTCGCGCATACGCTCGAGTACCCAGGTAGGCGCAGGGGCGACGACGCCCGACTCGACTTGATGCCGCAGGAACTCGACCCAGCGGGGCCGGTCGCACTTCGTCGCCGAGCTGCCCGCAAAGGCCTGCTCGTACCGAGAAAGCACGACCGCGCCGCCGACCGTGTCGACCGTGCGTAGGTAGCTCGCCGGCTCACCTGGCGCGACGTGCGTATCGGGCACGCTAGACACGGGGATGATGGTTCGCCCACGCTCTTCGCAGGCAACCCGCGCAAGGCGCAGGTTGACGGCTCCGCGCTCGCGGCCTCGCTGCACGCCCATGACGCCGGGCTGAAGCTTCAATTTGCCAAGCATGGGCAGCACCTCGCCGTCGAGGATTTGCCAGCGCTCGGGGTGCGAAAAGTAAAGGAATGCAGCCCGCTTTGGGATGCGAGGGGCCCGCGATGGGCCCATGTCGGTATCAACACCGGGGAGGAAAGCAGCGCCGCCGACAGCGCCCGAAGGTGCTGCTGATGGGGTGGCTACAGAGTCGAAGGCTGTCGACGGCAACTGCTTAGCTCCTATTCGTCACCGATTAGGCGTCGGTGATGATGCTGACGCCGGCAGCGTCAATCTGCTCACCCGCGCCGAGGTTAACGTGCATCAAGAACCCGGTCGTGGCGTCGGCCGCTTCGCGGTCCTTCTCCAGCAGGACGGGGCCGATGTTGACCTGCGGCAGGTCCGGGTCTGCGACGATGGGGCCCTGCGCCCAGGCGATGGCGCCGCGTCCGAAGATGCCGCCGGCACGGTCGGCGCCAGCGTTGGCGGTCGGCACGTCGAGCGTGGTGAACCAGTCGCAGCCGAGCAGCGAGCCCTTGTACCCAAGGCCCTTCATGGTCTCGAGCATGGCCTGCGAGCTCTGCGCGAACTGCACTGCGCCGCCGCTGTTAAGCGCTGCGTCCTTGACGATGTCGTGCCACTGGCGCGGGTGGATAACGGCGAGGTAGGGACCCTCGACGGCGGCAATCTCAAGCGCCGCGATGGCGTCGAGGACGTCCTCAATGCTGGCGTCGACGCCGCTGGTGCCGACGGTCGTCGAGAAGTTGTCGACGAGGTTGGCGACGAGGTCGCGCAGGGTCGCGGAGTAGGTCGCGACCGCGTCGAGCGCCATCATCTCAGCGTTGAGGATGCCGTGAGCATCGACCACGCGCGCCAGGTCCGACGCCTCGTAGCGCTTGCTGTAGCGCGAGACGGTCACGGTCGCGGAGGCGTCCGTCAGGGCCTGCGTCGACACGGTCGAAGCCTCGCCCGTGCTCACCATCTTGTCGAAGCCCATGAGCCCGACCTGCGGGGTCTTGAGGACCTGGGAGCCGCCACCGTTGATATCGGGCAACTGGAACAGCGCGGGATGGTTGGGCAGCGCGCTGCGGTCCGCGAGCGCGAGCAGGAACTCGCCCGTCAGGACTTCGCTGGTAATCTGGTCGGTCAGGTTGGAGTAGAGAATCTGGGTCACGGTCGGCGTCTCCTAAGACGTAGAAAGGAAGTAGTTGGTTGCCCTCTCTACGGCATTTAACGGGCGCCGAACCCGACACGGGCGCGGTTAGGATTACTACGCACGCGCAAACAGTCAACCCAGAAAGCTACGCACCGCGAAGCAATGCCTTGAGCGCTGCCGCGTTCTCTGCGCTCGGGTTGCTCGTGAACCGTGCGCGAGCCTCGCGAATGGCTGCGATGTTCACGTCAGGCGCTGCCGGTGCGCTGCCGTTCCGACGACGCGGCGACCCGTAGGCCCGCAGACGCTCGAGGTCGCCGGCAGGCTTGTCGGCCTGCTCGGCCGCAGGCGCTGCCGCTGCTTTGCTTGCACCTTGCAAGTAAGGCGCGAGACCCGGAGGCGGTGCCGGTGCGTCCTCGCCGCCGGCTTGAAACTGCGCGATGTAGTCGAGCAGCGAGCCGGGCCGGCTGTCTTCCGGCTGAGCTCCGTAGAGCGCGCGAGCAACGGCGACACCTTCCGGGTCGTTGAGACCGGCGCGCGACAGGCCAAGCGCTTCCTGTAGCTCCGCGACCTTGCCCTTATGGCTAGCTTTGAGGTCGGCAATGGTCGCCGCCAGCGTGTCGGCCGTTGCGCCTCGCTCGCTGGCTGCCTGCAACTGCGCCTCAAGGTCAGCGATACGGGTTTCGGCTTCGTTGCGCCTTGCAACTACTTCCTGAAACCGCGCATAAGGCACGGTCCGGCCGGGCTGCTCCTGCTCTTGCTCTTCGCTCATTTAGTCCCCTATGCCGACAGCGCGCGGCGTGCCGTTGCGATTTCTTGCAGCTTGCGCTCGGCGTCCTCCTGCGTGGTGCCGGGGTGCAAGCGCATGTAAGCCTCAACCGGGTGCAGGAAGCCGGCAGCGACGAGCTCAAGCACGTGCTCACGCTCCGCCTGCTCTTCGACGGGCGACGGCGGCAAGCCCCGGTAATTGATGCGGTAGCCGGTCTCCGGGTAGTCCGTGCCCGTGAGCGCGTTGAGCATGGCGGCGCATACGCGCAGCAGCTCAAGGTCAGCGCGTCGGAACATCGGCTCGTAGAGGCGTTGCGCTTCCCGCTGGCTGTCGCGCTGCACGGCGAGCGAGTACCCCGAGCGCACGTCGGCCTCCTGCCTGGCGACGTCGGGAGGCTGTAGACCGGCAAGCAGCAGGATGCGCCGCTCGTACATGCTGACCGACCGCAGCACGGCCTCAGGGTCGCCCGCCGACGACCACTGACCAACCATCGGCTGCCCGGTTTCCTCTTGCTGGTGGAACGTCAGCACGACGGCAGGGTCGACGAGCATCGTGCGGCGCGCGTTTTGACCGTCGCCCCGGTGGTAGACCTCAGGACCCTCCGGCGTCAGGTTGACCGTGTACCGCTGCGGCCATGACGCATTGCGAACCATGTGTTGATAAAAGGTCAAAAGGACGCCGATGTTAAGACTGCCCTCGACAATTTCCGACAGCGTGCGCCAGTCCCACAGATAGCCCGTCTCGCTGGCGTGGTACACGACGTAGTTGAGAAACGGCACGCCGTCGCCGTCGACGAACGGGTAGGCATCGCCCTCGAGCTTGGAGTGTCCTAGCACCTCCTCAGACACGTCGCGCCCTTGGCTGTCGGCCTCGACTGCGTAGTAGCAGGGAGGCACGCCCGTCTCGGCGTCGCCCAGGTCGGTGACGATGCGGACCCAGCGGTTAGGCTGCCACTCGACGAGCTCGCTGATGGCTTCCGGCACGTTGGGCGTGCTCGAGGAACACCGGGCCTCAACCATGTCGGGGAACACCGGCTTGAGCACTAGCCGGCCGTCGATGACGTCGACCCGCATCAGCATCTCACGCAGGGCGAGCGCGTCGCGCTGTACTCGCTGCATGAGCGACCACGTGCCCGCGTCCGTCATGGCCTCAAGTAACCCGGCGCTACCCTCGGCGCCCATAACGTCGGGCTCGCGCGTGTAGAGCTGCGCGGCCTGCTGCCAGACCTGCAAAAACGGGTTAGCGGTAAGGTCGGGCTCGCCCCATGCGTCGCCCCGCTCGCCTCCCAAGCTGCGGTAGATGCGCTCGACGATGTCCTGTCGATGCTCGCTGTAGAGCAGCCGGCGCCGGAGTCGGGTGTGCTGCACGCGCTTGCGCTCGGCAGGGTCTAGGGGAGCGGGAGCTAGGTTCACGGCGGCACCTTATAGCGAAAGTCAAGCGCTTGCATGTGCGAACTATCCGACGCGCAGCATAGGGCCCTTGGTGGACCCGTAAGGGAAAATCCAGGGCTTGAGCGCGTAGCGTATAGCGTCGATGCGGTCTTTGGCCGGGTGTTTCGGGTCAAAATCCCACGTCTGCAAGGCGTCGATGATGCCGGAGCATCGAGGGTGAACCACGAGGTTCTCGTGGACCATTGCAACGTGCAAGTACCTGCAACCCGTTGACACCGTGCCCGCCGACTGCGTGCCGTCCTTTGCCTTGAGGATGCGCGGGCGTAGAGCTCGCGGACTGACGCCCAAGCGGCTCGATATCGCCCGCATAGTCTCGATGTTGCTCTTCATGCCCCACCTCGAGCGCACCGGGTTGTCGCCGTGGACCTTGCCGAGGTCGCGCCAGCGCAGGCCGTGCCGCTCGACCATGTCCAACACTTTGTCCGCGAACTGCGTGTTCGTCGAGACGCCCGGCATAACGACCTCGTCAGTGACAAGCACAGCCTCGCGCTTGCGCCCGTGTTCGTCGAGCTGGCTCTGAACCTGTAGCAGCGCCGCCGTCTGCCCGTGCTCCCGCTGGGCGGCGCTGTAGTCGATGCCGAGCGCCCACGTAATCTCACCGCGCGCCGGGTTGAGCCTCGCAAGCGGCGACACGTGCCGCGCAGGGTCGAACGACTTGAAAAACACGCCCTCGGGGCGCATGTCCCACTCGCCGTCAAGGACCACCGGAGCGAACATCGCAGGAGTAACCCTCCACTGCTCGTCAATCCACGCTTGGTCCATCGACGTACCGTCGAGCAGGCGCAGCGGGCCGTCGGCGCCAACCGGCGTCAGGTTGGCGACCGTGAGCCGGGCGTGTATCTCCTCGATGGCGCCATCCGTCACCATGTCGCGCATCCACGTGCAGTCCCGATTGGCCGGTGTCGCGCTGATGCTGATGGTGCCTCCGGTACGCATCACGCGCCGGTCTAGCTCCCGGTAGATATCCGGCGCGGTCGGCTCATCGATGACGACGTGGTGGATAGTTGCGCCCTGCAAGGCTTCCGGCCCCTGGTTCGTCGTGCGAAACCGGACAATGGTCCCGTCAAGGAACACGACCGCAGGGTTGTCCTTGCCGTAACCGCTGCGCGAGTTGAAGTTGCTCGAGCGCTTGTCGTCGACGTACTCGGGCGGGCACAGCTCGCGAAACTTGCGCATGATGGCGACGGACTGGGACCACGACGTGCACACAACCCATATCTCGAGCGGGCCGGGTCGAGGTCGCTGGTACGGGTGCGTCTTGCTCGCAATCCATATCGCTTCAGCGAGCACCGCCCAGCTCTTCCCAATCTGGTTGCCTGCGCGGAACAGCTTGCGCTTGCTCTGTAGCTCATGAAACGCGCGCTGCGGAGGTGTCCACTGCACCCAGCGCAACGGGTTGTCCTCGACGCGCTGCGCGAGCCTACGAGCAGCGACGAGCGCGCCGGATAGGTTCAATGCACCTGCACCTTGGGCAACTGCGCCAGGACACGCGCGCGCATCGACTCGGGCAGCGACTGCATGACGCGCACAAGCTCGGCCTCCGCTGCCGCGTCGTCGTCAAGCGCGGCCTCGCGCCGCTGCTCCCGCAACTGCCGAAGCTTGTCCTGCAACTGCCGCAGGTCGGCCGACAGTCGCGCCGCCGCCGTGTATGACTCGCGAGTCTTCGCGCGCTCGTAGAGCAAGCCGAGCTCAGCGAGCTGCGCCTCGACGGCTGCGATGTTGTCGTCGATGGCTGCGACCGCAACGTGCGTGTCGATAGCTTCGCCCAGCGTGCCGCCGGTCTCCTCGAGCGGCTCGCGCAGCGGCCGACCGTGTCTATTTCCCATCGTGTCTACTCTCCTCGCGCGTGTCTAACTAAGCCGCGCGCGTAAGTGCCCGAATCTTTTACGGTTTCGCGCGCGAAAACGGACAGGCGCTTCGC
>Ga0255760_10001376_pt1 | contig 23379 bp, 23 predicted proteins | sample 071ome_25_FD_179960 | JGI IMG/M metagenome (GOLD analysis project Ga0255760, IMG submission 179960) | Coastal salt marsh microbial communities from the Groves Creek Marsh, Skidaway Island, Georgia - 071410BT metaG (version 2) | ecosystem: Environmental > Aquatic > Marine > Intertidal zone >...
GTAACGGCGCGGCGCGCTCCCGTGGCGACGTCCACAGCGTAGATTTCCGACTCAATAGGATCCATCTCGGGTCGGGGCCCATCATTGCCCACGACGTACAGGGTTTTACCATCAGCGCTCCAGGCCGGCGCGCTAAACCCATCGCCGCCGGAGGTTAGGGCCCGGGGGGTTCCGCCGTGGGCGGGCACCACGTAGACCTGATCCTTGCCTTCCTTGAGGTAGCCCCGGCCATCGAAGCGGAAAACCAAGTCATCAATCACGCGCATGGGATCGGCCCAGCGCGCATCGTCGGGTTTCCGGGGCTTCGCCTTCCCCAGGCTTAGGCCTTCCCCGGGGGTGAAGAGGGTAAAGGCGAGGGCCGTGCCGTCCGGTGCCCAGCGCACCTGCCGCGGCGTGCTATCGAGGTCCGCCACCACGGCCTCCCGGCCCGAGGCAAGCCAGCGCATGTGCAGGCGCGTCTTGCCCTCTTCGCTGGCGAGATAGGCAAGGCGAGTCCCGTCCGGGGAAAAGGCCGGGCTGTGGTAGCTCCCGGGCCCGGTCACCAGGGGCTCGGAGGCGCCCGTCGCGACGTCGGTTACCCAAAGCGCCCCCCGGGGGTGATCGCTGCGCCGGTCGTAGCCCGTGCGTACCCACACCACCTCCGTCAGCGCCGGCGAGATGACCGGGGAGCGCGCCCACTCCAGCTCAAAGACGTCATCGGCGCTAAAGGGCCGGGGTTCGGCAGCGGTCGCCGCGGTGGCGCACAGGGCCAGGGCCGTAAGGAGGATCGATCGCATGGGAAGGCTCCGAGGTCGCGAGTTAACGGCGCCTAGCATGCCACGATCGGGAGATCCGTAGCCCAGCTCGCATCATAGCTAGCGCTCCCGCAGGCGCCGGAGCATGCGCCGCTTCTCCCAGCGCTGGAGCACGTGCCAGCGCCAGAGCAGCTGGGTGCCGAAGAAGCCGGTGGCGCTCGCAAGGACGCCGAGAATCAAGCAGCCGAGGGCCAGGGGTTGCCAGATTTCCCCGACGCGCTGGCTTAGCCAGGCCACGGTGAATTCGAAGGGCGTGGCCGGGGGCGGAGTGTTCAGGAGGAGGGCCCCCAGCTCGTAGGCGAAGAGGTAGATCGCCGGCATGGTTAGGGGGTTGGTGACAAAGACCGCCGCAATGACCACGGGCAGGTTGAAGCGGTAGCGCAGGGCCAGGACCGCCGCAAGGGGCATCTGCCCCGGTAGGGGCACCATGGAGAGGAAAAGGCCTACGCCAATCGCCGCGGAAACGCTACGGCGCGTGAGGTGCCAGAGTTCAGGATCGCTCATCCGGCCCCGGAACATAGCCAAACCCTTCCGCCGGCGAAGGGCATCCGGCGAAGGCAGGTGGCGCTTGAGAAAATCCCGTGGCATGGGGCGGCCTTAGGCTCCGGGAGGAGAGGGGGCCGCATTATGCCCCGGGGCGCCTTGGGCCTCCACCGGAGGGGGCTCGGAGCCGGACCGATGAGCTCGCGAGGCTCTCGCTAGCGGTTCTTGGGGGCCTGGGCCTGGCCCTGAGCCTGGGGCCCGCTGCGGTGCCCGAGGTCCTCGCCCTAAGCCTCGTTCCCACGCTCCTTCGCCCCCGCCTGGCGCCCTATGCCCTCGCCCTTTGTGCCGGGGCCTTGCTGACGGCCCTATCCCTTCACCATAGCCTAGAGCGGCGCCTCAGTGCGGCGGCCTATGTAGAGGGGGAGGCGATGCTGGCCATCACCGCGGTGCAGGGCTGGCCACCCCAGAGCGCTTACGCTGAGGTTCTGGCTTGGCAGTCCGGATCCCCCGAGCTGCGCCGGGTGCAGCGGGTTCGCCTGTCCCTCTATGCCCCGCTTCCCCTCCGGGAGGGGGCGCGATGGCGCATGACCGTGCGCTTGCGCGCCCCGAAGGGGGCCCAAAACCTCGGGCGCCCCGATCCGGAGCGAATGCTTTTCTCCCGAGGTGTGGACGCCGTGGGTTATCCCAAGGGGCCCGCCTGGGCCTTGGCCCGGGCCGCTCCCGGGCCCCTGGCGCGGCTGCGTCAGCGTCTGCAAGACGCCCTAGTGCCTCTACGCCCAGAGGCCCGGGCGGTGTTCACCGCCCTTTTGCTGGGGGAGGCGTCGCCGCCCGAAGCGCTCCCCTGGGACCGGCTGGCGTTACTTGGCGTGGTCCATCTCTTCGTGGTGTCGGGCTTTCACCTGGGCCTGGTGCTCGTCGCCCTGCGCGTTCTGGTCGCACTGGTGACCCCGGGGCTGCCCGGGCGCTGGCTAGTGCTGCCCGCCGGGCTCTTGCTGGCGGCCTATGGGGCGCTGACGGGGGCCGGCCTTCCGGTGCAGCGGGCTTGGCTTGGGGCGCTCCTACTTCTTATGGCCCTTGGGCTGGGGCGGGGTAGCCGTCCGGGGCGAGGCCTCGCGCTGGCGGCCCTCGCCCTCGGGGTGACTGCACCAGAGGCGCTCCTGGCGCCGGGGGCAGCGCTTTCCTTCTTTGCCGTGCTTGTGCTGCTGTGGCCCGGGGGGGATGGCCGAGGCCTTCCAGGCCTGCTCGCCCTCCAGGGGCGCCTGTCCTTGGCCATGGCCGGCCTCCTGGCCGCCTTCTTCGGCTGGATGCCCGCCGTGGGCATCGTGGTGAATCTATTTCTGGGGCCGCTCCTCGGGGCCCTCCTTTTGCCCCTGGGCTTTGGGCTCCTGACCCTTGTCCTATGGGGCTTCGCTCCTGCGCTGTCGGCGCTCCAGGTTCTGGGGGATGGCGTTCAGAGCCTCCTGGCGTGCCTCGAACCCCTTGGAGGGGCTGCGCCCCTCGCGTCGGTGGCGGGGCTTCCCCTGGTCCTTTCGGTGCTCCTGGCCCTTGTGACGCTCACTCCCGGTCCCCTGGCGGTTCGTTCTAGCGCGGCTCTAGGGGTGATGGCCTTGCTATGGCCAGCCCCCGACCTGCCTCCCGGGACCTTTCGTCTCACCGTGTTCGACGTGGGACAGGGGAGCGCTGCCCTGGTAGAAACGGCGGAGCATCGTGTGCTGGTGGATACGGGGCCCGCCTGGGGCGACGTCGACGCAGCGGCCTTTGCGGTCCAGGTTAAGCCTGCGCTGCGCGCCCTCGGGGTGAAGCAGCTCGATCGGGTGCTGCTCACCCATGGGGACCGGGACCACGCGGGCGGCCTTCCTGCCGTCCGCGCGGCCTTTCCAGGGGCGGAGCTGCTCGGTCCTGGCGGCGCGCCCTGCCATCGGGGGCGTCGCTGGCGCTGGGATGGGGTGGACTTTGTCGTGCTCCATCCCAAGCCCAATCCCCGGGCAGGGCACGGCAATGCCCAGTCCTGCGTGCTGGCGATTAGCGCTGGGGCACGCCGAGTGCTCCTCCTTGCGGACGTCCCTCGCTTCGTGGAACGCCGCCTCGCCGGGGAGCTGCCTCCGCAGGATTTGGTACTGGCCGCCCATCACGGTTCCCGGGGCAGTTCCGCTCGGGTGCTGGTTAAGCGCACAGCGCCGCGCTTTGTGATCTTCAGTGCGGCTCTGCCCAGCCCCTTTGGTCATCCTCACGACGCGGTGGTGGCCCGCTGGCGCGCGGAAGGAACCCGCCCCGTGCCCACGGGGGCCCAGGGTATGGTGCGCTGGGATTCGCGGTGGCCGGGCAGGGTAGAGTGCGGCCGGGCGGGCCGCTGGTGGCAGTGGCGACCTTCGGAGGGCTGCGGCAGTCCCTAGCTTTGCGAGGGGCGCAGGCCTTCGAAGTGGGAAACCATGGAGCGCAGGTCCTTGATGAGAGATTTGCGCTCGTCCTCGGAAAGAAAGCTGCCGACCTCCACTTCCTTGCCCTTGCTGCGAATGGCGACCTTGGAGCCATACCAACGGTGTAGGGGTTTGCGCACGAAAATCTGCGCGAAGATGCGGTGGAACTCGTGGCGCTTATCCGGCTTGCCGTAGCCCCGCTCGATGGTAAGGGCCTCGGGGGTGAAGGTGATCACCTCCTGCAGATGGGTGAAGCGGGCGCATTGGTAAAGGCAGACGCCGAGTAGGGACAGCTCTAACACGCCGAAGGGCAGGATGAGCCAAAAGCCTTGGAGCAGGAACATGAGCCCGATCAGGAGGGACAGGCCACTGATGCCCACAAGAAACCAGACGTTATCGCGCCAGCTAAAGGAGCGATTGGGCTGAAGGATGATCGTGCCCTGCGTTCCGTGCTGATTGAGCTCCGTGGCCACCATGGCTGAGCTTCTCCTGCGTTGCGCCCGAAGCGGAGTCTACCCAGCCCCCGGAGAGATACAAAGGGATGGCGAGGGCCTTGATGTGGGTCATTTCGTCGCACCCCCCTTTACCTCTAGAGTCAGGTTTTTCTTGGAGATCTTGTCATGGCAAGTCCCTACAGCATTGCAAAAGCCTCCCTCGCTCAGGCCCTAAGCGAGGCGGAAGCCGCGGACATCGAAGCGCCCCGGTTGCTAAAGGCCTTTCTGCAGGAGCTCCTGGCGGCCTATCAGCAGCATCACAGCGTGGCCGATATTCGCAGCGAATTGGAGTTCGAGCTCGAACACATGGGCGGAGACACGGACATTCCCTTTATGCGCCCCTAGGCCCAAAGCCTTGAAAAGACGCGTCCGGCCCCCATCTTTCTAGCCATGAGCGCAGCGCTTTGCTGCCGGTGCGTATGAGGGAATGGCCATGCGAATGGACCGCTTAACCAACCGACTTCAAGCCGCCCTAGGGGAGGCCCAATCCCTGGCCCTGGGCCAGGATCACAGCGAGCTGGCCCCACCCCACCTTCTGGTGGCCATGCTTCAGGACAAGGCTGGGGACTTTGGCAAGTTTCTGAAAAGCGCCGGGATCGATAGCCAAAAGGCGTTGCGAGGCTACCAAGACGCCCTGTCCCAGCTGCCCAAATTAAAGACCCCCACGGGGGAGGCCCAGCCGTCCCCCACCTTCGTGCGGCTTTTGAACCTTGCCGATCGGGCCGCGCAGAAGCGCGGGGATGATTTCATCAGCTCCGAGCTGGTGGCCCTGGGGGCCCTGGAGCTTGGGGGCGAAACCGCGGCGCCGCTGCGCGCCGCTGGAGCCACGGTGGAAAACCTCCAAAGTGCCATCGATGCGCTGCGGGGCGGGGAAAACCTTTCCAGCGCCGATGCAGAGGAGGGGCGGCAGGCGCTGGAGCGCTTCACCGTCGATCTCACCGCCCGCGCGGAAGCCGGCAAGCTCGACCCGGTCATCGGCCGGGACGATGAAATCCGCCGCACCATTCAGGTGCTCCAGCGCCGCACGAAAAATAACCCCGTGCTCATCGGCGAGCCGGGGGTGGGCAAGACCGCCATCATCGAAGGGCTAGCGCAGCGCATTGTGAACAAGGAAGTCCCGGAAGGGCTTCGGGGCAAGCGCGTGCTCTCCCTGGATCTTGGGGCGCTCATTGCCGGGGCGAAGTTCCGGGGGGAATTCGAAGAGCGCCTGAAAAGCGTGCTCCAGGGCCTGGCGAAGGAAGAGGGGCAGGTCATCCTCTTCATCGACGAGCTCCACACCATGGTGGGGGCCGGGAAGGCCGACGGCGCCATGGACGCCGGGAACATGCTGAAGCCTGCCCTTGCCCGGGGCGAGCTCCACTGCGTGGGCGCCACCACCCTCGATGAATACCGCCAGTACATCGAAAAGGACGCTGCTCTTGAGCGCCGGTTCCAGAAGGTGCAGGTGGATCAGCCCTCCGTGGAGGACACCATCGCCATCCTTCGTGGCCTGAAGGAGCGCTACGAGATTCACCACGGGGTCACCATCAGCGATCCGGCGCTGGTGGCGGCGGCGAAGCTGTCACACCGCTACATCACCGATCGCCAGCTGCCCGATAAGGCTATCGATCTGATTGACGAAGCGGCCAGCCGCATCCGCATGGAGATCGACTCAAAGCCCGAGGTTATGGACAAGCTCGAGCGGCGCCTCATTCAGCTGAAGATTGAGCGGGAAGCCCTGTCCCGGGAGACGGACGAGGCCTCGCGGAAGCGCCGTGAGGCCCTCGAGGGGGAGATTGCCACCCTCGATCGCGAATACGCCGACCTCGACGCTCGCTGGACCGAGGAGAAGGCGGCCCGGAGCGGCGCCACCCAGATCAAGGAAAGCCTCGACGCCGCTCGAAGCGAACTTGAGGCCGCCCGCCGCGCCGGGGATCTCACGCGCATGTCCGAGCTTCAGTACGGACAAATTCCCGCCCTCGAGAAGGCACTGGTTGAGGCCGAAGCCCAGGAGCAAAGCAACCACCAGCTGGTGCGCAATCAGGTGGCGGAGGAAGAGATCGCCGAGGTGGTGGCGAAGTGGACCGGGGTGCCCGTCTCCAAACTCCTTTCCGGCGAACGGGAGAAGCTCCTCGACCTAGAGGGGGCCCTGCAGGAGCGGGTTATCGGCCAGGAAGAAGCCGTTTCCGCCGTGGCCAACGCCGTGCGCCGGGCCCGGGCCGGTCTTGCGGACCCCGCGCGTCCTAACGGCTCTTTCCTCTTCCTTGGCCCCACGGGGGTCGGGAAGACCGAACTGTGTAAGGCCCTGGCGGACGTGCTCTTTGACTCCCCAGCGGCGCTGATTCGCGTTGATATGTCCGAGTTCATGGAGAAGCACTCCGTGGCCCGGCTCATCGGCGCCCCCCCGGGGTATGTGGGCTACGAGGCGGGCGGCTATCTGACAGAGGCGGTGCGCCGCCGCCCCTATTCCCTCATCCTCCTGGACGAGGTGGAAAAGGCCCACAGCGACGTCTTCAACGTGCTCCTCCAGGTGCTCGATGATGGCCGGCTTACGGACGGCCATGGCCGGACCGTGGACTTCCGCAATACGGTGCTGGTCATGACGTCAAACCTGGGCTCGGATCTAATTCAGAGCATGGCCGGGGAAGGGCGCGTGGATGCCATGAAGACCGCGGTGATGAACGTGGTGTCGAACCACTTTCGCCCGGAATTTCTGAATCGCATTGACGATACGGTGGTGTTTCGGCCCCTCGAGGCTTCGGCCATCGGCGCCATCGCCGAGCTGCAACTGGCGAACCTTCGCCAGCGGCTGGAAGAGCAGGGCATGCGCCTCACCTTTGATGATGGCGCCCTCCGTCTCATCGCCGAGGCGGGCTACGATCCGGTCTATGGGGCGCGGCCCCTGCGCCGAGCCATCCAGCGCCTGGTGGAGAATCCCCTGGCGGAGAAGCTCCTTGCGGGCGCCTTCGCCCCGGGAGATCACATTACCGTGGCCCTAGCGGAGGACGGAGAACGGCTCGCCTTTGCCGCCACCGCCCTCGCGGGCGCAACGTCGCGTACGGTAGAAAATTAATCTGCGCTTAGGGGTGGACAGGTATACAGTGTTTAAGTACTGTATGCCTGTCCAGTCGCTCCTTGGAGGCGCAGCTATGGTCACCTTCGATCTTTTTGCCCAAAACCCCCAGGAAAGCCTTTCCAACCCCGCGCCTCAGCGGCCGCGGCGAACTGCTAAACCCGCTGAGCCTGAGGCTGGCAAGCGCGCAGGCGCCGTAGCGGCGGGCACCCACTACCGGCGTGCAATGGCTGCGGCAAAGCGCATTCGCCGGGCTCGCCACCGGGAGGTGGTGGGGCGGCAGATCTGCGAACATCTGCGGTGCATGCTGGGCGCGGAAGATGGTGGGGTGCGAAGCGCCTCTCTCTGATTCAGGTCAAGGGCCCTAGGGCTGCCTGCTGCTAGGCTTCTTGGAAGTCATGGCTAGCACCCCAGGGACGTCATGGAACCTTCTGTTTTTTCCTTCAGGCAGCGCGATGCCCTTCGCCTAGACCTCACCGATCGCCGGGATGAAGCCCTTCAGGCGATCGACCGGTCCCTTTCCCAGGTCGTCCGGGAGGGTAACGCGAGGCAAGCGGAGGGGGCGCTGGCTACGGTGGCGATGCTCCGCCAGCTGCATCAAGCGCTCGATCGCCTCGCCATGAAAGAGTATGGAACCTGCCAGCGGTGCCACGGCGCCCTGGCCTTTCACCAACTCACCGCCGATCCCCTCGCAACCGAATGCGTCGCGTGCCAGCAGGGGAGCACCCCGTAAGGCCTTTCGGATTTCCTTCCCGCGTTAGGGGGCTTGCCAGTGGGTTCCGGCAAGATCAGCTAGGGTCTGCGGTTCGAGAATTTCCACTTCCCGCCCCTGAATCTTTAGCACGCCGTTATTTTGCAGTCGCGTGAGCACTCGGGAGACCGTCTCCACCACCAAGCCCAGGTAGTTCCCCATATCGCCCCGGGACATGGGCAAGCGGAAGCGAGCGCCGGAAAGGCCCCGGCGGCGCAGGCGTGAAGACAGGCTAAGCAGCAAGGAGGCGATGCGCTCTTCGGCGGTTTTCTTGCTGAGGAGAAGCATGAGCTGCTGGTCTTCCTGGATTTCTCGGCTCATGAGATGAAACAGGTGGCGCTGAAGGGAAGGCAGCTGGCGAGAGAGGGGTTCGATTTCATCGAAGGGAATACGACACACCGCCGCCGTTTCCAGAGCAATGGCGCCGCTAGGATGCTGGCCTGACGATAGGCCGCCGAGGCCGAAGATCTCTCCTGGCATGTGAAAGCCGATGATCTGCTCTTCGCCTGCGGTGGTGATGCTGTAGGACTTTACGGTGCCGCTGCGCACAGCATAGACCGCATCGAAGGCGTCGCCGGCGCGGAAAACGTGGTCGCCGCGATGCAGCGGGCGGCCCCGATCAATGATTTCCTCGAGAAGGCCGAGATCTTCGTTTGCCACCGCAATGGGCAGGCAGAGGTTATTGAGGCTGCAGCTTTCACACTGAGGCTGAAAACTGTGGCCAACGTTTTTCGTCGCAAGGCGTGATGATTCCATGGCCCTCTCTCTGCCCCTTTTCCCGGGGTCAAGGCTAGCAAAATTCTAGGCCTGGGAGGGGCGTAGGAGGCGCCGCTGGGCGGTTTTCCTTCGAGGAAAAACCGCCCTCGGGAGACAGGCGTTAGTCTGTGAAGACGGGCATGGCGCCCATTTCCCAGAGCATGACGGTCACGCCCATGAGGCCGATGAACATCACCAGGCCCACGGCTAGGGCGGCGCTGGCGAAGAGATAACCCCGCTCCCGGGGTACGCCCATCATGGGGGGAATGCCGACGTAGAGCAGGTATACGGCGTAGCAGGCGGCGACGGTGCCGAGGATTAGGTCGAACCACAGCGCCGGCCAGAGCCCCACGCAGCCCGTAATAAACAGGGGCATGTTGGTGTAGGTCGCCAGGGTCATGGATTTCTGCCAGGACGGCTCGGCGCCGTAGGTGTCGCTCATCCAGTGGATCATGGCGCCGAGGGCGATGGTGCCCACAATCATGGCGCCGTAGAACAGCACGATAATCACGGAGGCGCTCTGCTCAGTCATACGGAAGGTATGTTCCCCCGAGGGCAGGGTCCAGCCCGCATGGGTGACGCCGTAGAACCAGGCCGCTGCCGGGAGCAGGGCGAGCACCGTGAGCTGGAGGCCCAGCACGGAAAAGAGGGATGGGGGCTTTTCGGCGATGGATGCCCAACCCTGTTCTGGTGAGGTCAACAGCTTAAGCAGCGCGGTCATGGCAATCCCTCCCGAGTGGGCCATTGTCTGAGTGCAGTGAGAGGGGCTGGGAAAGGCGCGCGGCGCTTCCCGGCCCCGGGTGGCTAAGGGTCCAAAGTCCAAAGGCGATGAGGCTTGCGCCGGCGGCCCAGCGGACCCCGTCGCGTCGTAGCCAGGCAGCGACGGGGGCGCTTGCCCAGCTGCTTAGGGTGACCGCGGGCACCGTGCCCAGGCCAAAGGCCGCCATGAGAAGGGCCCCCTGAAGGCCGTTGCCGCTGCTGAGGGCCAGGGCCAGGGCGCTATACACGAGGCCACAGGGGAGAAGCCCCCAAAGGCCCCCGAGCACCAGGGGCGCAAGGGGCCCCTCGGGCACGGGCAGCTGGCGAACCCAGGTGAAAACCCGGGCGCCCAGGCGCTCTAGGCCCCGGAGGCCCTGCCAGAGATTGGTGACGTAGAGGCCCATGGCGATGAGCAACAGGCCCGAGAGCCAGCGTAGGGAAAAGACCAGCTCCGGGGCCGCCAGGAGGAGCCCGGCGCCAAAGCTGCCTGCCAGCAGGCCCAGGAGGGCATAGGCGCCCACCCGGCCCACGGCATAAAGAGGGATATCGCGGGTTAGGGTGCCTTGGCTCCCGGAGCGCATGCCGAGCGCGGCACCAAGACCGCCGCACATGGCAAGGCAATGGCTGCTGCCCAAAAGGCCCACGGTGAAGGCCGCGAGGAGGCCGAAATCGTTCATGGGGAACGGCCCTCCTTGCCCTCGGCGAGGTCGTCGTCTTCGAGAATGCGGGCGGCCTCTCGGTCAAGATCGTCGAATTGCCCGCTATTCACAGCCCAGAGGAAGGCTTTCAGAGCGATCAGAATGAGTAGCACGGACAGGGGAATGAGCAGGATCAGACTTTCCATAGGCCCCTCCGGTGCTGCGCCCCATCCCGGGCCAGGCGCTGGGCATGCACCAGCACGATGAGGGAGCTCAGGGTCATGCCCAGGGCCGCGAGCCAAGGCGTCACGAACCCGGCGACGGCCAGGGGCACCGCGGCGACGTTGTAGCCGGCGGCCCACAGGAGGTTGCGATGGAGCCGGCGGCGCTGGCTGCGGGCGATCCCCAGGGCATAGGGGACGGTGCGCAGATCGCGGCGGAAACTGACGATGTCCGCAGCGTCCTGGGCGAAGCGCGATTCCGCACCCAAGGCCAGGGAGACTTCGGCGCCGCCCAACGCTGGGGCGTCGTTTAAGCCGTCCCCCACGTAAAGCACCCGTTCCCCTGCGGCGCGAAGGCGCGCCAGGGCTTCGAGCTTCGCCTCCGGGGTGGCGTCGCCTTCCCAGGTCTCGAGGCCCAGCTCCGCGGCCACCGCTGCGACGCGATCGCCGTGATCGCCACTGAGAAGCGCCAGCTTCACCCCCTGGGCGCGCAGGGCCGCGAGGGCCTCGGGCGCCTCCGGGCGCAGGGCTTCCTGGCTTTGGAAGCGAGCCAGGAGGGTCCACCCTGAAGGGCTTTCGGCATCGGCCCGGCTCAGCACCACACCGGTACCTTCGGTGCCGGCAAAGCGGGGCCGGCCCAGACGATAGGCGATGCCGTTGACGCAGCCTTCGACCCCTTCCCCGACCACCACGCGCTGGGCGCTCACCGCCGGCGCGGCTTCCGGGCGCGCCTGAAAGGCCCGAGCCAGGGGGTGATCGATATCCCGCTCTAACGCCTTGGCGAGGGCCCAGGCGGAGGCCGGGCCTTCGAGGCAGGACAGGGTGCCCGTGGGCTCCGTCAGCGTCCCCGTTTTATCGAGCACGACCCGGTTAATGGAGGCAAGGCGCTCCAGGCTGTCGCTCCGGCCCAGGCGCAGCCCCTGCTGACGCAGGGCAAGGGCACCGGTGGTCCGGGCCGCCGGGGTGGCCAGGGACAGGGCGCAGGGGCAGGCAATGATCAGCGTGGCCAGCACAATTTCGAAGGCCCGCTCCGGGGCTAGGACCAGCCAAAGGACGCCTGCGCCTAGGGCGATGAGCAGCTGAAAGGCGAAAAAGTGCCGAGCGATGCGATCCAAGAGGGGCGTTTCCCCGGTCTGGCTTTTCCGCGCCCGGGCCAGAAGGGTGGGGAGGGCCGCCAGGCGACCTTCGGAGGCCCGTTGGCGTACGGTCAGGGTCAGGACCCCGTCGAGCACCGTGGCCCCCGCGGGGACCGCTGTGCCGGGGCTACAGGGCTGGGGCGCGGCCTCCCCGGTAAGATGATCAAGTCGAAGGGCCGCCGAGCCTTCCAGCACCAGGGCCTCGCAGGGCACGGTTTGGCCTGCGCTGACCAGGATGCGATCCCCGGGGGAAAGGTCCATGGGATGGAGCGTCTCCCGTGCCTCTTCCCCGGCCTCGCCGCTGCGCAGACGCAGCGCCGTTAAGGGGAGGAGGTCCTCGAGGGTCGGATCGCTCTGGGCAAACTGGTGCCGTAGCCGCGCTTCGGCGTAGCGCCCAGCAAGGAGGAAGAAGGTGAACATTACCAGGGAGTCAAAATAGACGTGGGCCCCCTGGGCCGTTCTTCCTGTGACGAGGAGGGCGATGCTAGCCCCGTAGGCGAGGCCAAGGGCCAGGGCCACGGGCACGTCCATGGTGAGCTGCTTCTGCTTCAGGGCGCGCCAGGCCCCCTGGAAGAAAGGGGCTGCGGAGGTGGTCACGAGCACCGTGGCCAGCACCGCCTGGGCCCAAAGAAGGAGCTGGCGGTAAGCGGGGGTGAGGTCGCTCAGCAGGTCGAGGTAATCCGCTAGGGACAGCATCATAATCTGCATGGTGATCAGCGCTGCGATGCCTAGGCGAGCCAGGCCCTTGCGGTGCTCCTTTCGGCGGAGCTCCGCGGCGGCTTCGCTCCGGGCCGGCGCGGCGTCGAAGCCCAGGGCACTTAGGCGTTCAGCGATGGCAGGTACGGCGCTTTCGTCGCCGGTCCAGCGCAGGTGGAGGCGCTCCGTCGCCAGCTGCACCTGGGCGTGCTGCACCGCCGGGAGGGTCGCAACGCCCTTTTCCGCAAGCCAAGCGCAGGCCGCACAACGCAGCCCGGAGAGGGCGAGGACGAGTTCCGCGTTCTCGCCATCCCGCGTGACGTAACGAGCAGCCACCTCCGGGCTGGCCCAGGCCGGCATCTCGGCCTTTGCCGCGTGCCCAAGGCCCGCCTCTCGAAGGGCGTAGTAACGATCCAGGCCCTGGTCCTTCAGCCAGTAGTAGGCGGCTTCGCAGCCATGGCAACACACGGGCTTGGCGTCGCCCTCCGCGGGGACCGTGAGCATCTCTCCGGGGGGAATGGGGAGCCCGCAGTGATAGCACCCTTCCGCCGTGGCGCTGGACGGCGAGATCTCGGAAGGGGCAGCGGCGCTAAGCGTATTCACGGCGCCGAGACCTCCCCGGGCGCTGGCCCGTCCTGCACCTGCAGTCCGAAGCGCTTTAAGCGCCAGCGCCCATCGGGCGGATAGGCGAGGAGCGAGCGCGTGCCCTCAAAGCGCGGCGCCACGGCTACCCAGCGTCCCGGGGCTACGGCCGGTGCAGACAAGCGCAGGTCCTGCGTCGCCAGCGTGGGGTGGGGCAGCTCAATCACCAGTTCCTCCGCCGCATCGAAGGGCGCTCGCTGCTGCGACACCATCACAAGCATGCGACCGGGGCCGCGTGCGCTGAGCGCGGCGCTCAGCCCTAGCGCTTCCCCTGCTTGTTCGGCGGTGAGATCGGCGTTAATGGCAAGGCCTGCCTTGTAGTAGTCGTCGCGCACCAGGTCCGTCGGGCCGTTGCTGGCGAGGGTGACAATCACCACTCCCATGATCACGGCGGCCGTGGGCATGCCTATGAGGAGCCAGAGAGCGGGGTTGGCGGCGAAGGCGGAGCGGCTCACGGCGTTTGCCCCGGTGCAAGGAAGCGAGACTCGCGGGCCACCCTAAGCGCCGCATCAGCGGTGTCCGTCAGGGTGAAACGCAATTCTTGATTGGGCGCAGCGGGGGGGGGTGCCAGGAGCCGGATGATTTCCGTGCGCACTTCCTGGCCTGCAAGCTCAAGGGTTTGGGGGCCGTCGATGGTCAGCTCGGGTAGTCCTGTCACGGCGAGGGTGACCGTGCGCGGGGCCCGATCCTTGTTGACCACGCGCACGGTATAGACGTTCTCGATGCGCAGGGCCCCGGCGTCCGTGGTGACGCGCCCATAGAGGCTGCCCCGATCCCGGAGCACCTGAAGCTCCAGGGGGACACGGTTCGCCGTGGCGATGGCCACGGTGCTGATCATGGCCAGGAGCACGGCGGCATAGCCGATGAGCCGGGGGCGAAAGGTTTTCGAAGGCTTACCTGCGAGGTCGTGCTCCGTGGTGTAGCGGATGAGGCCCCGGGGCTTTTCGAGCTTGTCCATCACCGTATCGCAGGCGTCGATGCACTGGGCGCAGCTGATGCACTCGTATTGCAGACCGTTTCGAATATCAATCCCCGTGGGGCATACCTGGACGCACAGGCTGCAGTCTACGCAGTCCCCGGCGCCCTCGGCGGCGCGCTTCTTCGCGCTTCGCGGCTCGCCCCGGGCCGCATCATAGGAAACGATGAGCGTGTCCGAGTCGAACATAGCGGATTGAAAGCGCGCGTAGGGGCACATGTAGAGGCACGCCTGCTCCCGCAGGATGCCCCCCATGAGGAAGGTCACCACGGCGAAGAAGCCCAACCAGAAGACGGTCCAGCCTGTCAGGGACCAGGTGGCGAGCCCCGCGAGGAGCGCGTCGATCGGGACAAACAGTCCCATGATGGACAGGGCCGTGGCTCCCGCGAGGAGCGTCCAGAGCAGCCACTTCAGTGCCCGCAGCCGGACCTTTTCCCCAGTCCAGGACGCCTTGGCTAGGCGAATGCGCTTGTTCCGGGAGCCTTCCACCCAGCGCTCGAGATCCATGAAGAGGCTAAACCACACGGACTGAAAGCAGACGTAGCCGCACCACACCCGGCCCAGCCAGTTGGTGAAAGTGAAGAGGGCAAAGGCGCCAATGATGAGGAGCCAGGAGACCAGCATGAAATCCTGGGGGAAGAAGGTGAAGCCGAATACCTGGAAATGGCGCGCGGGCAAATCGAGGCGCAGGAGGGGCTCGCCGTTCCAGCTGAGCCAGGGTAGAGCCAGAAGGAGGGCAAAGCCTCCCCAGCGAAGGGCGAGGCGCAGCTGGCTAAAGAAGCCCGGCACCTGCCGGACGTGAATGGGCTCATGGCTCGCGTAGAGGTCGATCTGCCGAGGGCCATCAAGCTGCGCCTTGCTCACGGTTCGCGATGCTCCCTTTTCCTTGGGGCGGGCTACTGTCCCGCCGCGGTGGAGGTGGCAGCGGCCCTCGCCCCTTTACTTAAGCTCAGGACATAGGCGGCGACGAGGTGGATGCGGGCATCGTCCAGCACCCCTTCGTGGGAAGGCATCTGTCCGTTCCGGCCATGGCGTAGGGTAAAGGCGATCTCATCGGCGGAGCCGCCGTAGAGCCAAATATTGTCCGTTAGATTTGGAGCGCCCAGGGCGATGTTCCCCGTGCCCGCGGGGCCGTGGCAAGCGACGCAAAACAGGCTGTACTTGGGGGCGGCCTCCGCGGCGAGGGCGGCATCGTGGGCTGCGCCGGAGAGGCTGCGTACGTACTGCGCCATGGCCCTTACCCCTTCTTCGCCGAGGGGCGCGGCCCAGGAGGGCATGGCCGCCTGCCGACCCTGGCGAATGCTCGCTTGGATTTGGGCCTCGCTGTTTCCCCAGAGCCAGTCATGGTCTCGAAGGTTCGGGAACCCATGGGCCCCTTGAGCCGCGCTGCCGTGGCATTGGGCGCAGTAGTTTCCAAAGATGCGCTGGCCCATGCGCATGGCCTTCCGGTCCTCCGTGAGGGCGAGGAGGGGCGTGTCGAGGTAGCGCTCAAAGAGAGGGTTGTAGCGCTCCGCCGCCGCGGCCACTTCCCCCTCCCATTGCCCCGTGCTGCTCCAGCCCAAAAGCCCCTTGAAGTTTCCAAGCCCCGGGAAAAGCGCCAGGTAGGCGAAGCTAAAGGCGATGGTCAAGAGAAACAGGTAGTACCACCACCGGGGGAGAGGTGTTTCCAGCTCCGCGATGCCGTCAAAGGTGTGGTCCTTCTCAAGGTGGGCCCCATCCTTCACTTCGCTTTTCCGCGTCGTGGTGAGCAGCCAGTAGGACCCCAAGAGCGTCCCGATGGTCACCACGGTGACAAAAATGCTCCAAAAGACGGTCATGGCGTGCGGGTCTCCGAATCCGTGGGGGAGTGGGTGTCCTCAGCATCGGCAAAGGGGAGCTTTGCCGCCTCGTCAAAGCGGTGCTTGCCGCCTCGGAAGACCCAAAGGAACAGGCCAAGGAAGGTGAGGAGCATGGCCACGGTCATGAGACCGCGAAGCAGCGGCAGATCCATGCTTACCTCCGGCTCAGCAGGGTGCCGAGCTGCTGGAGGTAGGCCACCAGCGCATCGGCTTCAGAATGACCGGCGACGGCCCTTTGCGCGCCGGCCATGTCCGCGTCCGTGTAGGGCACGCCCACCGTGGCCAGAGCCTTCATCTTCGCGGCGGTTTCCTCGCCATCGAGGGTGCGCTCAAAGAGCCAGGGGAACGCTGGCATGGTGGATTCGGGGACCACGGCCCGGGGGTTGTAGAGGTGCGCCCGCTGCCAGTCATCGCTGTAGCGGCCGCCCACCCGGGCCAGATCCGGCCCCGTGCGCTTTGAGCCCCAGAGGAAGGGGTGTTCGTAAACGCTTTCCCCGGCCACGGAGTAGTGGCCGTAGCGTTCCGTTTCCGTGCGCAGGGGGCGAACCATCTGCGTATGGCAGACGTGGCACCCCTCCCGAATGTAGATATCGCGGCCCTCAAGCTCCAGCGCCGGTAGGGGTTTGAGCCCGGCCACGGGGGTGGTGGTGCTTTCGCTGCTGAAGAGCGGCAGGATTTCTACCAGACCGCCGAGGCTGATCACGAGGATGATCAGCGTCACCATGAGGCCGGTTTTGCGTTCGATCAGATCGTGGTTCATGCGGCGGCTCCTGCAGCGGCGCCGGCGGCGGCATCGGGGGCACTATCCGCGGGACGGGGGGCCTCCGGTGCCGGAACGGAAATGGTCTTCAGAACGTTGTAGCCCATGATGAGCATGCCTGTGAGGTAGATCAGGCCGCCGAGGGCGCGGACCAGGTAGCCGGGACCGCTCGCCACCACCGATTCCACAAAGGTATAGGTGAGGGTGCCGTCGTCGTTAACGGCGCGCCACATGAGCCCCTGGAGCAGGCCGTTGACCCACATGGAAGCGATATAGAGCACGGTGCCGACCGTGGCCAGCCAGAAATGGACGTTCACCAGGGCAATGGAATACATCTCGCCAGCGCGGCGTCCGGAGACCGCTGGAAGCATGTGGTAGATGGAGCCGATGGTCATCATGGCCACCCAGCCGAGGGCGCCAGAGTGAACGTGACCAATGGTCCAGTCCGTGTCATGGGAAAGCGCGTTGACGGTCTTGATGGCCATCATGGGGCCCTCAAAGGTACTCATCCCATAGAACGACAGGGACACCACGAGGAACTTCAGGATGGGATCGGTGCGGAGCTTATCCCAGGCCCCCGAGAGGGTCATGATGCCGTTGATCATGCCGCCCCAGGAGGGGGCTAGGAGTACCAGGGACATCACCATGCCCACGGACTGGGCCCAATCGGGCAGCGCCGAGTAGTGCAGGTGGTGGGGCCCGGCCCACATGTAGATCGCAATCAGCGCCCAAAAGTGCACGATGGATAGGCGGTAGGAGTACACCGGCCGGCCCGCTTGCTTCGGCACGAAGTAATACATCATGCCGAGGAAGCCGGCGGTGAGGAAAAAGCCTACGGCATTGTGGCCGTACCACCACTGGATCATGGCATCCATGGCGCCGGCGGGCACGTAGTAGGACTTCGTAAGCGATACGGGAATTTGAATGCTATTGAAAATGTGCAGCACGGCGATGGTGATGACGAAGGCCAAAAAGAACCAGTTCGCCACGTAAATATGCTGGGGCTTACGCCGGGCGATGGTGCCGATAAAGTTGATGGCGTAGGCCACCCAAACGATGGCAATGAGGATATCGATGGGCCATTCAAGTTCGGCATATTCGTGAGTGGTGGTCATGCCCAGGGGGAGGGTGATGGCCGCAGCCAGGATAACCGTCTGCCAGCCCCAGAAGGTGAACTTCGATAGGGCGTCGGAGAACAGGCGAGCCTGGCAGGTGCGCTGCACGATGTAGTAGGACGTGCCGATGAGCGCATTGCCGCCGAAGGCAAAGATCACCGTATTGGTGTGTAGGGGGCGGAGGCGGCCAAAGTGAAAGTATTCCCAGGGCGTATTGAGCTCGGGAAAGACGAGCTGGAGCGCAATGAGCACGCCCACGGACATGCCGATGATGCCCCAGAAAACCGTGGCCAGGGCGAAGGCCCGAATAATGCCGGTGTCGTATGGTTCGGCGCTGACCTGCGTATTCATGAGCCCGTAATCACCCCCTTTGTCCGCCGCTGCGCAAAGGCAACGCAGCTTCCATGGCTACTTTAGCGACGCCGGGGCCGAAGTCGCATGACTTAGGTCAAGGGCCCAGACGAGCGGTGCTTCTTGGCCTTCCATCGTGCGCCGAAGGAGCTCAGGTTTCAAATAAAAGAATAACGATATAGCTAATTAGAATATAAAGCGTCGCCCTTAGCCGTCGACCGGGGAAACTCGCTGGGGGATCGCGGTCATGGTCCTGCGGTAGCGGGCCGGCACGGTTCATGCTGCAATGTTTCGACATTCTTCTGCCGAGGTGAGTTTGTGGTTACCAAATGCGTTTTTCCCGTGGCCGGTTACGGCACTCGCTTTCTTCCGGCCACGAAGGCCATGCCGAAGGAAATGCTCCCCATCGTCAATAAGCCGCTCGTCCAGTATGGCGTGGAAGAGGCGGTGGAAGCGGGCATGCGAGATATCTGCTTTGTGACGGGGCGGGGCAAGCGCGCCATCGAAGATCACTTCGACGTGAGCTTCGAGCTCGAGACGCAGATCGCGGGCTCGGGAAAAGAAGCCGCGCTGGAAGGCATCCGCACGCTGATGGAGCAGGCCAGCTTCAGCTACACCCGGCAGAACGAAATGAAGGGCCTTGGCCATGCCATTCTCGTCAGCCGGCGCCTTGTGGGGGATGAGCCCTTTGGGGTGGTGCTGGCGGACGATCTCTGTTTGAACCCCGGGGGTGATGGGGTGCTGGCCCAAATGGCCCGGCTCCACGCCCAGTTCCGTTGCTCCATCGTAGCGGTGATGGAGGTTCCGCAGGAGGAAATCGGCGCCTACGGCGTGATTGCCGGGGAGGCCATCAGCGACGATTTGATCCGCGTCACGGACATGGTGGAAAAACCCGACCCCGCCGAGGCCCCGTCCAACTTGGCGGTGATTGGACGCTATCTCCTAACCCCCGACATCTTTGGACTCATCGAGAGCACGGAGGCAGGGAAGAACGGTGAAATTCAGCTTACCGACGCGCTCCGGGCCCAGGCTCAGCAGGGCTGCGTGATGGCGTACAAGTTTAAGGGGCGGCGCTTCGATTGCGGCTCCGTGCCGGGCTTCATGGAAGCCACCAACCACTGCTACGACACCTTCTTTAAGGGCGCCTAGCCCTGCTCGGATGGCGTGCTCGCCCCTAGGGACGAAGCACGCTCGGCGGCCGGGGCAGCTCCAGATCACAGCACAGCACCTGGCGCTGGCCGTCGCACAGAAAGCTTGCCGATAGGGTCTGGCAGGGGCCGCCATCGGGTAAGGAGAAGTAGGGGTCGCTCACCAGTAGAGCGCCGGGATGGGCGAGGGCCTGGCGGAAGTAAGGGCGGTGGGCCCAGCTCGCTCCCTCGGCCTGGGCCAGGGGCCAATAGCGCGAATCGCTGCGCGTCCCCGCCGGAGAGAGGTTTTCCACCAGCTGCTCCCCCTGGTCATTCAATACGTAGCAACGCAGCACCCCGGCTTCGTATAGCAGGGTGGCGCAGGCCGTCTCCAGCGCGTCTCCCGTGCGCAGGGCGGCGAGCGCCTTCTCGAAGGCGGGGAGGGCGGCCGGTCCGGCAAGGGGGCTTCCCCCGGTCGTAGGCGCGGGGGATGCCCAGGGCCACACGGCGGGGCCGCTCACAAGGTCCACAGGGGTATCCAACGCCCAGCGGAGCGCCTCCGGCTGGGTGAGACCTTCTAGCCCCACCATCGCACCACTTTCGTGCAAAAGCGTGATCAGTGCCCGAAGCTGTCCCAGTTTTCGGGGCGAGCCCTCGGCCGTGGGGAGGAAGGCGGCGTCGAGGGTCACGAGCTCCGGCGACCCCGCCCAGAGCAGCGCAAGATCCCCACGGTGGGGGGAAAGCCCTCGAACTTCCACGGTAAAGCCAAGGGCTCGATGATATTGGGCGAAGTCGGCGAGCACCGCTGCCTGGGCGCTATCGACGGACACGCTGAGCATGACTTCCGAAGGCGTGAAGCCATCGCTGGCGAAGAGATCCTGGGGCACGGGCGGCCAAAGCGTCGCGTCCTGGAGCGCCGGGCCGGGCACGGGCAACACCACCCAGGCGCCGGCGCCCTTGTGGGTCGCCTGAAACTGCTGCATGTGAAGGGTCGTCACGGCAGCAGTCAGCTCGAGATCGGCCCCGCCCTCCAGGAAGGCGACGGTCTCAGCATCGCTCTGCACCGTGGCCCGGTAGGCCACAGGGCGCCCGTGGGCCCGGGAGATAAGCGGCGCAAAGCGGCTGCGAAGGCGCTGCCCCCGGTGGAGGAGGCTAAGCCCCGCGCCATCGTCCCGAAGCGTCGGCTGAAGGCTCTGGCCCAGGGGGTTCTGGAACAGGCTTTTGGTGGCGTCCCTTTCCATGTCTTGGCACTCTCTCCGTGGAGGGATGGTGATCCGGACCCGCGATAAGGATCAATAACACTCGTGTTAGCAATTGCCGCGCCAAGGTGGTCCTGCCTCGGTGGGCGACAGGGAGGACAGTATGGCCAACGGCGTTCCTACGCCCCTGGGGCACTACGGGCCCGATGCCCCCGTGGTGCTTGAGCAGCCTCTGCCCCGGGAAGCCCTTCCCACGCCGGCGCTCGTGCTTCAGCGCAGCGCCTTCGAGCGCAATCTGACCGCCATGCAATCTCTAGTGTCTGGCTACGGCTTGGGCCTTCGACCTCACGGAAAAATGCACAAGTGCCCTGAGGTGGCGCGGCGCCAGCTGGCTGCCGGCGCCCTCGGGCTTTGCGTAGCAAAACCGCGGGAAGCGGAGGTAATGGCCCGAGCCGGGGTAGGGCCCCTGCTCGTGACTTCTCCGGTGCTGGCCCCCCAAGCCCTCGATCGCATGATCGCACTTCGGGTAAGCGGCGCCGATCTTACGCTTGTGGTGGACAGCTTTACAGGCATCGAGGCCCTGGCTCAGCGTGCCGCTCAGGCCGGGGTGGTCATGCCCGTATTGGTGGATCTCGATCCGGCCATGGGGCGCACCGGCGTCGCCCCCGGACCCGAGGCCCTGGCTCGGGTAGAGGCCGTGGTCAAGGCGAAGGGCCTCGCTTTCCATGGCTTTCAGCATTACGCCGGCCAAGTGCAGCACATTGCGGAGGCTGGGGAGCGGCAGGCGGCTTGTGAGGCCCATCACGAGGCGGCGCGAGGCTTGGTGGCGGCTACGGAGGCGAAGGGCGTTCCCGTTGCCGTCTTCACCGGCGGTGGCACGGGCAGCGTTTTCTACGATGGCCCGGCGGGGCTCTACACCGACCTTCAGTGCGGTTCCTACGCCTTCATGGATCAGGAATATGGGGTACTTGAGGGCCCCGAGGGGACCCTCTTGGACAGCTTTGCAACGGCGCTCACGGTCCACAGCACGGCGATCAGCCAGCCTCGGGAAGGGGCCATTACGGTGGACGCGGGGCTTAAGAGCCTCTGGCCATCCCCCCTGCCCGCGGTGCTGGATCTTCCGGGGGCGCGCTATTTCTTTGCCGGTGATGAGCACGGGGTGGTGCGCTTTGGCGATGGCGGTGCCCTGGCCCTCGGGGAGCGGCTCCGCCTGCGCGTGTCCCACTGCGATCCCACGGTGAATCTCTACGACTGGCTTTGGGTCGAAAACGACGCCGAGGAGATCGTCGAAGCCTGGCCCATCGCCGCTCGGGGAGGCGCCTGGTAATGGCTTGGGAGAACTGGTCCGGGGCCCAGCACTTTCCCGAAGCCGAGCTAATCCCCTTGCCCTCGGAAGCTGCGGTGCAGCGCTGGCTTGCGGCGCCCCAGGGCTCGGGCGTGCGCCGGGTGGTGGGCGCCGGCCATAGCTTTTCCCCCCTCTGGGGTGCCGACGATGCCCTAGGCTCCCTGGAGGGCCTTGATGGTGTGGTCCTTGAGGACGGCCAGCTTTGGCTGGGCGCCGGGCAACGCTTGGCAGACCTGGGACCGAAGCTGGCGGCCCACGGCCTCGCGCTGGCGAATCAGGGGGATATCGATCGCCAAAGCCTCGCTGGCGCCCTGGCTACCGGCACCCATGGCACGGGTTGGGCCCTGCCGTCCCTAGCGGCCATGGTCACGGGTATGCGCCTGGTGGATGGGGACGGGCGGATCCACGTGCTCACGGGCCCTGAGACGTTAGATGGCACCCGTATTCACTTAGGCCTTTTGGGGGTCGTGACGGCCCTTGCCCTTCGCCTGCGCCCGGCCTACGGGCTGGCCGAGCGCAATGCCAAGATCCCCTTCGAGACCCTTTTTGAAGGGAATCACGCACGCTTCCGTAGCCAACGCCACGGGGAGTTTTGGTGGATTCCCGCGAGCGATGAAACGCTCTTCAAGCAGCTCCGGGAGATTCCCCTTGGTCGGTCCATAAAGCTCGACCCCTTGCCCTTCGGGGGCGAGGGGGAGCGTTGGGGGCCGGCTTGGCAGATCTTCCCAAGCGATCGGGACGCACGCTTTAACGAGATGGAATACTCCGTGCCCCTCGAGGCCGGGCCAGCCTGCTTCCGTGAGCTCCGGCAAGCGCTTTTGAAGGATTTCCCAAAGCTACCCTGGCCCGTGGAGTACCGCATCGTTGCCGGGGATCGGGGCTGGCTGTCCCCAACGCAGGGGCAGCGGGTGGCGGCGATCTCCGTGCACCAGGATGCACGCCGTCCCTATGGGCCGCTCTTCGACTGCGTTGAGCCGATCTTTCGAGCCTTCGGTGGCCGGCCCCACTGGGGCAAGCGCTTCTCCCTCGATCGGGCGGCCTTCGAACATTGCTATGGGAAAAACCTTGAGCGCTTCCGGGCCCTGCGCGGGCACTGGGATCCGGAGGGCCGCTTCCTCACCGCCGGCCTTGCCCCCATCTTTGGAGACACTGCCGATGTTTGAATGGTTCCTTGCCGGTGGCCCCACCATGGTGCCCCTTGCGCTGGCCTCCGTGCTGGCCCTCACTTTGATTTTTGAGCGCCTTCTGGCCCTCCGCGCAGAGCGGGTAGTGCCCGCTGCGCTGCGGGGCCTGACGCCGGAAACCCTGCCCCGGGTGGCCCCGGAGGACCTGGGTCGAAGTGCCTTGGGGCGCTTGCTCGCCGTGGCCCAGGCGCGGGGGCCGGGGGAGGGCCTCAAGGGGGCCCTGGAGCAACAGGCGGCGCAGGAGCTTCAGGGCCTCGAGCGCTATCTCACCCTGCTGGGGATTTTGGCCATGATCACGCCCCTGCTCGGCATGCTGGGCACGGTCCTGGGGATGATCGATGTGTTCTCCAGCCTCGATGCGCTCGAGGGCGGAGCCGGAGCGCTCCTCGCCGGCGGTATCGGCGCCGCCCTCATCAGCACCGCCACGGGGCTTACCATCGCGATCCCGGCGCTCATGGCCCATCGTCTACTGTCCCGGCGGGTGGATGAGCTGATGAACGCCCTGGAGCACTGCCTTGGGCCCTGGCTGCAACCGGAGCCGAGGCCTTGAGCTTTCCCCGCCGGCGCCTCGAGGCCCCCGCCCTGGAACTCGCGCCCCTCGTAGACGTGCTCTTCCTACTTCTTGTTTTTTTTATGGTGGCGACG
>Ga0255760_10001381_pt1 | contig 23337 bp, 19 predicted proteins | sample 071ome_25_FD_179960 | JGI IMG/M metagenome (GOLD analysis project Ga0255760, IMG submission 179960) | Coastal salt marsh microbial communities from the Groves Creek Marsh, Skidaway Island, Georgia - 071410BT metaG (version 2) | ecosystem: Environmental > Aquatic > Marine > Intertidal zone >...
TCAAGCATGATGTCGAGGATGTCGAGACGGGCCTCACGGGCCTGCGACAGCGCACCGGCGAGCACGTTGGCGGGGATGCCGGCGATCTTGGTGTCGAGCTGCAGGGCGGTGATGAAGTCGGTGGTACCGGCGACCTTGAAGTCCATGTCGCCGAACGCATCCTCGGCCCCGAGGATGTCGGTGAGGGTGACGTACTCGCCTTCGGCGTGCACGAGACCCATGGCGATACCGGCGACCGGCGCCTTGATCGGCACACCGGCGTCCATCAGCGACAGGGTCGAGCCACAGACCGAACCCATCGAGGACGAACCGTTCGAGGCCATGACCTCGGAGACGGTGCGGACGGTGTAGGGCCAGTCCTCGAAGCTCGGGACGATCGGGGCGATCGCACGCTCGGCCAGCGCACCGTGACCGATCTCGCGACGCTTCGGACCGCGCATGAAGCCGGTCTCACCCGTCGAGAAGGGCGGGAAGTTGTAGTGATGGAAGTAGCGCTTCTTCTCGAGCGGCGACAGGTCGTCGATCATCATGTCGCTGCGGCCCATGCCGAGCGTCGTGATGTTGAGGACCTGGGTCTCGCCACGCTGGAAGAGGCCCGAGCCGTGCGCCGTCGGGATGACACCGACCTCAGAGGTGACCTTGCGCAAGTCGGCGACGCCACGACCGTCGATGCGAATGCCCTCTTCGACGATGCGCTTGCGAACGACCTTCTTCATCACCGAGCGAGCGGCGGCCTTGATCTGCTTGACAGCATCGTCGGTGTCAGCGAACTGACCCTCGAGCTCAGCGACCAACGCAGCGTTGACCTCGGCTTCGGCGTTCTGGCGATCGGTCTTGTCGGCGATCTTCTGGGTCTCGGCGATGCGCTCGGTGCCGGCGGCCTCGACGGCGGCGTAGATCTCGTCGCTGTAGTCGATCGAGAGCGGCGCCTCCATCTTCTCGATAGGACCGAGCTTCTCGATGCACTCCTGCTGGAGTTCGATCATCTCACGGATCCAGACCTTGCAGGCCTCGAGACCACCGGCGAGGGTGTCTTCGTCGACTTTCGGGGTGCCGTTCTCGTACAGCTCCCAGGTGTTGGCGGTGCCGCCAGCCTCGACCATCATCACGGCGACGTCGTCACCGTCGAGACGGCCGGCCACGACCATCTCGAAGGCCGACTGGTCGGACTCTTCGTAGGTCGGGAACGGGACCCATTCGCCGTCGGGCGACCAGCTCATGCGCACGGCGCCGATCGGACCCTCAAAGGGGATCGGCGAGGCGCACAGGGCGAGCGACGCTGCGTTGAGGGCGAGGACGTCGTAGGGGTTCTCCTGGTCGGCGCCGAGGACGGTGCCCACCACATGGACCTCGTTGCGGAACCCGTCGGGGAAGGCGGGACGCAGCGGACGGTCGATGAGACGGCAGGTGAGGATCGCCTGCTCGCCGGCCCGAGCCTCACGACGGAAGAACGAGCCGGGGATCTTGCCCGCGGCGTACATGCGTTCTTCAATGTCGACGGTCAGCGGGAAGAAGTCGGCACCATCGCGGGGCGCCTTGGCGCCGGTAGCGGTGACGAGGACGACGGTGTCGCCCATCCGGGCGGTGATCGAACCGCCGGCGAGCGGCGCGAACTTGCCGACCTCGAAGGTGGCGTCCTTGCCTTCGCCGCGCGTGAACGCGCCGGTAACGGAAGTGGTTTCGGTCATGTGTTGTCTTTCCTTGGGACGAACCCACGACTGCCAGTTCCCAGTCGAGAACCTCTGATCTTCGTCGGACCCGTTCGGTCCGGGAACCCCACCATGAGCGAGGTTACGAGATCAGAAACTCACGACTAGCACCAACTGCCATGTGTTCGGTTTGTTCGCAGGACGTTCCTGCTACTGGGATTCGTCGGGTTTTCGCCGGGCACGTCCCGGCGGAAACCGAAAGGGCGGCCCAGAAGGACCGCCCCAACATCATTTCAGCGTCGCAGACCGAGGTGTGCGATCACCGCACGGTACCGCTCGATGTCGTTGTCCTTGACATAGTCGAGGAGACGACGGCGACGACCGACGAGCATCAGCAGGCCTCGCCGGCTGTGATGATCCTTCTTGTGGGTCTTCAGATGCTCGGTGAGGTGGTTGATGCGCTCGGAGAGAAGTGCGATCTGGATCTCGGGAGATCCGGTGTCGTTCTCGCTGAGTTCGAATGCCTTCGCCATGTCGGCGATGGTCTCGGCCTTCGGGCGCAGATTGGTAGCCATGTGAAATCGTGTCTTTCGTTGGGTGTCGTACCCGGCCGCCCGCGCCGCAGTGCGTACGGGGCAGCGGTTCCCGATTTCGGGACGTCTACAGGGTATCGGCGACGACATCCGATGCGGACGTAAGTCTCGACCGCGACGACGATGCCGAGTGCAGTCAGCCAGTAAGCCAGAGAACGAATCCGCCCTGAGCGGCGTGATTGGTGAGGTGCACGAGGACCCGCCCACCCGGGGCACGGTCGACGAGCCGATTCCACCCCAGCAAGGCATCCGATGCGAGGAGCAGCGCCCCGGCGATCATCGCCGTCAAGGCCCCCGTGGCGGCCGCCAGCACTGCCGTCACGGCGATCACTGCAAAGCAGACCGTCACCCCCGTCTGGACGGCGGGACCGCGTGACCGGGCCCCGGCGATGATCTGCGGCAGCGCTCCGAACCCGATCCCGATGATCAGCACGGCCGCGGCGACTGCAGCGCCGACGTCGAGCCCGCCGGTCTCGAAAAAGGCGGTGATGTACAGCACATGCGCGACGAGGAAGGCGGAAACCCCTGCCTCGAACCGGGCGTCGGGAGTCATCAACACCACATCGCCGACCAGTGACGCACCGAGCGCGGCAACGACGAGCCCTCGCACCACACCGTCGCCGGTGTCCACGGCCAGCGCCGCACCGATCAGGCCGATGACGACGAGGGGCTTGGCGATGAACTCGACACCGAGACGTCCCCTGGCCACGCCCCACCAGTCGACGAGCGCGGCGACACCGGCCAAGGCGGCGAGCACCGTTGCCGTGGTGCCCACCGGTTAGATCTCGGCGGCGACCGCGTCCTCGAACGACGCGCCGTTCTGGATCATGGTCTTGTACTGCATGACGTGACGGGGCCGGTTGAGACCGAGCACACCGACCAGTCGCCCGTCGCGACCGTGAAGCTGCGCAAAGCGTCGCTCCTCGAACGAACCGGTAGCGAGATGGATGGCGTCCGCCGGTCCGACCCGGCCTGCCATCTGCAACTTGCGGTCGTATTGATCGGACCAGAACCACGGAACCGGTTCGAACGGCAGCGCGTGGGCATCGTCGACCAGTAGTCGCTCGGCAGCGTGGACGCCCTGTTCGATCGCGTTGTCCCAGTGCTCAATGCGCATCACCTCGTCGAAGCGGCCATTGGGCCAACGGGCCACATCGCCTGCGGCCGTGATGCCGGGAGCCGCCAGCATCGTCGCATCGCAGACGACACCGTTGTCGATGGTGAGGCCCGATCCCTCGAGCCACTCGGTGTTGGGGATGACTCCAATGCCGATCACGACGACGTCGGCCTCGACGACCGCGCCGTCGGAGAGCACAACACGAGCGACATGGCCATCCTCGGCCTCGAGCCGATCGACACCGACACCGGTGCGGAGGTCGACGCCATGTTCGACGTGGACATCGGCCATCAGCGAACCGATCTCCTCCCCCAGGACTCGACCGAGCGGCGTAGGCATCGGGTCGATCATGGTGACATCAAGACCTCGCCCCCGACAGGTTGCAGCGACCTCTGCGCCGATGAAGCCTGCACCGACAACCGCGACTCTCGACGGGCCAGCGTCAAGCTCTGCCCGCAGTGCGAGCGTGTGATCGAGGGTTCGAAGGACGTGCACGCCCGCCATGTCCTCGGTGCCGGGCAGGGTGCGACAGCGGGCGCCGGTGGCGACCACCATCGCGTCGACGGTGTCGTCGCCATCAGACGTCGAGAGGGTTCGGGTGGCGAGATCGAATCCCGTGGCTCGAACACCGAGCCGCAGCTCGAGATCGAGCGCGTCGAACTTCTCGGGTTTCGTCAGCTCGATGCGGTCGGCGTCCCAATCGCCGGCGAGCACCTGCTTCGACAGGGGTGGACGGTCGTAGGGCCGGTGGGACTCATCGCCAATCAACACGATGCGGCCGTCGAACTCGCGGCGCCGCAGCGCCTCGGCCGCGCGGATGCCGGCGAGCGACGCGCCGACGATGTGGATCGATTGTGCGGCCATCCGGCTCGATCAGTCTTCGATCGAGATCGCCTGCTTCGGGCAGCGCTGGACGCACTCCTCCATCCGCTCACGATCGCTCTCGTCGGGGTTCTCGTTGAGCACGTAGAGGAAGTCGTCGTCGCGGACCTCGAACACGTCGGGTGCGATCTGCATGCAGACTGCGTTGCTCTCGCAGAGATCGAAATCGACCACGATCTTCATGGGTGTCCTCCCGGACGGTCGGGCGCTCGGCGCCGATGTGCAGTCGTGACTCTAGAACATCGACGCCGCACTGCTGAACGTGACCGTCTTCGCAGCACTCGAGAGCGACGAACGACCGGTTCCGGTCAGGCGCGGATCGCCTCGTTGGTCGGGTCGTATGCGGGCTCGGCGAGCACGGTGCCTCGACGGCGCACACCGAGCATCTGGATCTCGAAGGTCGATCCGGGCGCCTCGTACTCGGGCGTCACGAACACGAAGCCGAGGCTTTTGCCGACCGTATGGCCGTAGGCGCCACTGCCGCCGATTCCCATCAGCTCTCCGGCGGTGCCGTAAACCGGTTCGTTGCCAAGCAGGTCGGAATCGCCATCCTCGATCTCGCAGTAGACGAGCACCATCGACAGCGGCTCGGTCTGGTCGCGGCGGGCGACCGTGGCCTCCTTGCCGATGAACTCACCCTCGAAATCGACAAAGCGCTCGAGGCGCGTCTCGATCGGGGTGAGTTCGGTCGTGAGCTCCGAGCCCCAGCTTTTGTAGCCCTTCTCGATGCGCATGACGTTCATGGCGTACGAGCCGAAGTGCACCAGTCCGTGCGGTTCACCGGCGGCCACCAGCGCGTCGTAGACGGCGGGCATGTCCTCGATGGCCATGTGGAGTTCCCAGCCGAGTTCGCCGACGTAGGAGACGCGCAGCGCCGTGAGATCCACACCGGCGACGGTGATCTCTCGGGCCGTCAGCCAGCGGAACGCTGGGGCGTGCAGATCCGCGTCGGTAAGCGTCTCGAGCACATCACGGCTGCGAGGGCCGGTGATGGCCACGATGCCCCGCTGATCGGTGACGTTGGTGACGGTGACGTCCTCGCCGTCCAGGATGTGGTGATTGAGCCAGTCCTCGTCGTGGGTGGTCGCCATGATCGCCGAGTTCAGGTAGTAGCGGCCCTCACCGAGTCGGGTGACCGTCATCTCGCACTCGATACCGCCGAGTTCGGTGAGCATGTGCACGAGACGCATGCCACCGTCCGTAGCCGGGATCTTGTTGGCGCTGACCCGGTCGAGCAGCGTTGCGGCATCGGCGCCCGTGACTTCGAATTTGGCGAACGCCGTGAGATCGGCGATCCCGACGCGTTCCCGCGTTCCGTTGACCTCTGCGGCAACGATGGGGAACGCGTTGCTGCGTTTGAAGGTGTGCACCTCAGGCTCGCCGAAGTACTGCGGACGCTCCCATCCGTACACCTCTTCCCACTGCGCGCCCTTGGCGTCGAGGCGGGCGTAGAGCGGGCTGGTCTTTTGTTTGCGGGCGGCCGGATGGTGCTCACCCGGCAGGCGGGTGGCGTACATGAGGTGGTATTCCTCGATCGCCTTGTCGACCGCGAAGACGCTCCGAGGACCCGTGTGCTCACCGAAGCGCCGCGGGTCCATCCCGCGAACGTTGATCTCGGTCTGGCCGTGCACCATCCACTGGGCGAGGTATTTGCCGGCGCCGGGGCCCTGGGTGATACCGATCGACGCACCCGAGCAATGCCAATAGTTGCGCAGGCCGGGGGCCGGACCCATCAAGTAGCCGGAGTCGGGCGTGTGGGTGATCGGGCCGGAAACGATCTTCTTGATGCCGCTTTCCGCCCACGACGGCACGCGGTCGAGGGCATCCATGAGGCAGTCGGCGATGACATCCATGTCGGGGGCGGTCAGGTAGAAGTCGAGGTTCCAGTCGATGCCGTCGACGCCATAGGTCTGCGCGCCGGAGGTCTCGTACGGGCCGATGAGGATGCCGTCGATCTCGCGGCGGTAGTACGACGACGAGCGGGGGTCGCGGGTGACGGGGATCTCCCAATCGAGCGCCTTCATCGCATCGAGCGGCTCGGTGATCAGGTACTGATGGATCACGGAGACGATCGGGACGTCGAGTCCCACCATGGCACCGACCTGCGGGGCGTAGTGGCCGGCGGCGTTGACAACGTGCTCGCAGACGATGCGGCCCTGCTCGGTGATGACTTCCCATCGACCGTCGGGCAGTGGGTTCATGTCGGTGACGCGGTTGTTCCGGATGACCTGTGCACCCAACTGGCGGGCACCCTTCGCCAGGGCATTGGTGGTACCGGTGGGGTCGGCCCAGCCGTCGTTCGGGGTCCACAGCGCGGTCTGGACGTCGTCGATGCTCTCCATGAGCGGATTGAGCTCACGAATTTTGTCTCTGCCGACGATCTCGTTCTCGATACCGAGCCGATCCAGCTGGGCGCTGACCTGACGGTGCCAGAGCACGTCCTCGTCAGTGATCGCGAACCGCAGGGCACCGCAGCCGTGCCAGCCCGCCGACAATCCGGTCTCCTGCTCGATCGCCGGGTAGAGCGAGATGGCTTCCTGGTGGACCTTGGCCATGTTGAGATCACCGATGAAATTTGGCACGAGACCAGCGGCATGCCAGGTCGAGCCCGAAGTGAGCTCGCCCTTCTCGATCAGGACCGTGTCCGGACCCCAGCCCTCGTGGGCGAGGTGGTACAGCAGGCCGACCCCCATGGCGCCGCCGCCGATGATCACGACACGCGCATCGTCCCTCACGATGATTCCCCCGGTTCGATCGTGCCCACGCCGTCGACCCCGTGAACGCGATCCAGGACGCTAGCGGACCGCTTCGGCTACCTGCGGTCGGACGAGGGTCACGGCCCTGCGATCAGGTTCGGGGATACCCGGCGGTTGCGCCGACTACGTCGGGCTGCTGTGATCCAGCGATGGCCGAGCTCACCGACCCACTCGTCGACTCCGGCGATCGATCCGCCGTCGAGGCCATGTTCTGGAGCACGCTGACCGTCGGCGACAAGACCCCGCCCCTGGCAAGGAAGGATTGATTATGCGAGCCGCTGTCCTCCGACAGGCGGGTGCACCGCTCACGATCGAAGAGATCGATATCGACGATCCGGGGCCCGGCGAGGTCCGGATCCGCACGGCAGCCGCCGGGGTGTGCCACTCCGATCTCCACTTCATCGAGGGGCTCCATCACACCCCGATGCCGTGCGTGCCCGGACACGAGTCGGCCGGCGTCGTCGAGGCGGTCGGTCCCGACGTCACCTATGTCGAACCCGGTGATCACGTCATCACCTGCATGTCGGCCTTCTGCGGAGTCTGCCGCAACTGCACGGCCGGGCGACCCGTGCTGTGTGAGAGCACCGAAACCTGGCGCTCCCCCGGGCAACCTCCCCGCCTCTCGCAAAACGGCCAGCCGATCACACAGCTCTACAACCTCGCTTCCTACGCCGAAGCGATGCTCGTACACGAACGCGCCTGCGTGAAGGTCCGACCCGACATGCCGCTCGACCGCGGCGCACTGATCGGCTGCGCCGTGATGACGGGCTTCGGCGCGGTCGTCAACACCGCACGGATCCCCGTGGGCGCATCAGTCGTCGTCATCGGGTGCGGCGGCATCGGCCTGTCCGCAGTCAACGGTGCAGCGATCGCCGGTGCGGGAACGATCATTGCCGTCGATGTCAGCAGTGAGAAACTCGCCGCTGCTCGCAACTTCGGTGCCACCCATGTCGTCGACGCCTCGGTCGAGGATCCCGTCGCAGCGGCGCGTGCGCTCACGAACCAGGGCGCCGACTTCGCCTTCGAGGCCGTCGGCCGCAAAGAGACCGCCGAACAGGCGTACGAGATGATCCGCTACGGAGGCACCGCAGTCGTGATCGGCATGGTGCCGCAGGGCCAGAAGCTCGAGATCGATGCCGAAGCGCTGCTGATGGAAAAGACGCTCACCGGGTCGAACATGGGCTCGAATCGCTTTCGCGAGGACATGCCCCAACTCGTGGAGTTCTACCTCGGCGGCAAGCTCCATCTCGACGACATGGTCACCGCCCGTGTCGGTCTCGACGACATCAACGAGGCGTTTGCGGCGATGTCAGCCGGCGAGGTTGCCCGCTCGGTGATCGTCCTCGACTGAACGACCGTCACCTCAGGCGGGCGGGGCGGTAGCACCGTCAGGTCGAGGGGCGAAGAAGGCAACGTCCCCATCACTGACACGCACCCGCTCGCCAGTGAGCGGGTGGACGTAAATCCCGGGAATTCCAGCTTCCACGGCCGCGTAGACGATCGCGTCAGCGTCGGGTGCCCAGATCCGCGGTGACTCGACGTACTGCCAGGAGAAGAAGAGGTAGTTACGAAGAAAGGTCGGGGTTGCCTGCATCGTGCCGAGCTCGCGAAGCCCGCTCTCGTCGGCGATCAGCCAGCGTGCGCCCTGACTCACGGGCTGCAGCACGGCGAGCGCCGAACCGTCAGGGGCCCACTCCGCCCAGATCGAGGGTTCGTCGCTGACGGCAGTGCGTTCGCCGGTCTCGAGCACGATCACCTCGCTCGCGGCGAGCGTCTCCTGCACCGGACGGCTCGCGCTGCCAATGGAGATCTCGATCTCGTTGCCACGATCGGAATCGGGACCGCCGTGGGTCACGAAGAGGCGAGTCGCGTCGGGCGACACCGTCATCCCGACACCACCCCGGACCGCACCAAGATCCTGCGCACTGCGATCGTCGACGTCGAGTCGGATCAGACGACCCTCGTCCGAGTCGTCGTCATCGTCGACGATGACGACGTGACGGGTTCCCGGAATCCACACCGGCGCAAGGAAGGACTGGCCGGGCGCGCCCAGCGATTCACGGGTCTCCAGATCCTGCGGATCCCGAAGGAGGAAGAGCTCGTCGTCGAGATGGACGACGAGATCGTCGCCACCTGGCTCCCAGGCGAGATAGAAGCTCCCGGTATCGATGGTCGCGTCGGTCGCGAGTTCCCCCTCAGGGGTGAGGATGTCGAGGCTCGTACCTCGTGGGCCCGGCCCCAACGCAGCGATATAGGCCCCATCTCCGCTCCACGAGAAAAAGAAGTACGGCCGCCGAGCGCCGACCGCGAACGCGTCGTCGCCGGCGGAGACGACGACCGACCCTCCGGTCGCCGACGGCACGAACGAGATCGCCCGGTCACCGGCGCGCGACCAAGTGGGCTGGGTTGCGACACCGCTCGGAAAGACCGATCGGACGACGGCGCCCGACGCATCGGCGACGACCATCCCCTCGAGTCCCCCGATCGCCAACTCCCCGACGACCGCCGGCATGTCGGGCGACGAGTCGGACTCGGCCGTCGATTCTGATTCCTTCTCGGCCACAGGCGCCGGCTCCGACTCGACCGTGGTGGTCGGCAACGGCACGGAGAGTTCCTCGGGGGGAACGGAGGCACAGGCGGCCGCAACGAACCCCGCGATCAGTCCGATCGCTATCAGGGAAAGGCGGAGAGGGCGACGCACCACGCCGACGGTACCGCTGCCTCCTTCGCTACCCGGAGCCGAGCGGACGATCTGCAGTCGACGCCGCTCGCCACCGCGGACCTGCAGTCCTACACGGCGAGATGGGGGCGCTGATTCTGTGGGTCGTACCAGGAACGGATCGATGTCGACAACGGAACCAGCCGGCCACCGATGTTGACCTCCCACGTCGCCTCGTCGAGCCAGGCTGCGGTGATGCTCTCGCCGTCGGGATGCCTGACATACCCCATTGCGCAGCAGCGGTCCTGGGTCGCGGACCACATCGACGATGACGTGCTCCCGACGACGATACCGTCGCGGTAGATCGGCTCATCGTGATACGTGAGCAGGTCGGGATCTTCGATCCGGAACTGGATCAGTCGCTTCGAGCGGGGCGCATCCTTCTGGGCGAGCAGGGCATCACGGCCCAAGAACTCGCCCTTGTCCCAGTCGATGGTGAAACCGAGTCCGGCTTCGATTGGGGTGTCCTCGTCGGTGATGTCGTGACCCCAGTGACGCATGCCCGCCTCGAGGCGAAGCGAGTTCATGGCGTGGAAGCCGGCATGCACGAGACCGTGTTCTGCACCGGCCTCGACGATCGCGTCGTAGACGGCACCGGCATCGTCGTTGGCGATGTACAGCTCCCAGCCGAGTTCGCCGACATAGCTCATGCGCAGCGCGAGCACGGGTCGACCGGCGATCTCGATCTGTCTGCTCCAACCGAACGGGAACCCACCTTCCCCGATGTCGGCGTTCGAGAGGTCGGCGTCGGTGATCTCCGAGAGGAGTGAGCGACTGTTGGGGCCCATCAGCCCGAGCATCGCGATGTCGTGGGTGACGTTGGTGATCGTGACGTCCTTGCCGCTCGCCGCTCGTCGCAACCATGTGAAGTCCCGGTTCTCGGCGGCTGCCGCCGTGACGACGAAGAAGGTGTCGTGGCCCGTGCGGGTGACCGTGAGGTCGGCCTCGATACCGCCCTTGTGATTGCACCACTGTGTGTAGACGGCCTTGCTGACGGGGGCGTCGATATTGGCGACCGAGAGGTGGTTGAGCACGGCAAGCGCGTCGGGGCCTTCGACACGGGCTTTGGCGAACGATGTCTGGTCGAACAGGCCGACGGCTTCACGGACCCCCCGGCACTCGCGGACCATGTTGCCGTGCCAGTTCTGCTTGCCGTAGGAGTACTCGTACTCGCGGGCCTGGCCCTCGTCGGCATACCAGTTGGGGCGTTCCCAACCGGCAGTCTCGCCCCACACCGCGCCGGCGGCGTCGATCCGATCGTGCAACGGCGACAGGCGAATGCCTCGAGCCGACTCGTATTGCCGGAACGGCCAGTGCATTGCGTACAGAAGCCCGAGACTCTCGGAGATCCGGTCCTGCAGGTACGCCTCGTCGGCCTGGAAGGGCTGCGCTCGACGGATGTCGACAGAGTTGAGATCCATCGGCGGGTGCTTGTCGGCGATCCAGTCGGCGAGTGCCCAACCGACACCGCCTGCCGACTGGATCCCGACCGAGTTGAAACCGGCGGCGACATAGCAGTTGTCGACCTCGGGAGCCTCGCCCATGTAGTAGACACCATCGGGCGTGAACGCCTCGGGGCCGTTGAAGAACAACTGAAGGCCCACCTCACCCAAGACCGGAACTCGATGGATCGCTCGCTCGAAGATCGGCCCGACATGATCCCAGTCCTCGGGCAACGTGCCGAAGCTGAAGTCACGGGGAATCTCATCCATGCGCCAGACCTTGCCCCGAGGTTCGAAGAAGCCGGCCATGATCTTCCCGGTCTCCTCCTTGAAGTACGTGTAGTTGCCCGGGTCGCGCAGAGTCGGCGTGCCGATCTCCATTCCGTCGATCGGTTCGGTGACGATGTAGAAGTGCTCGCACGCCTGAAGCGGGACGTTCACACCGATCTGGGCTGCAAGGTGACGGGTCCACATGCCGGTGGCGAGCACGACGATCTCCGCCTCGATCTCACCCTGCTCGGTGATGACGCCGGCGATCTTGCCGGCCTTGGTCTTTAGTCGGGTGACGGCGACGTTCTCGATGATGGTTGCGCCTCGAGCCTTGGCGCCCCGTGCAAGCGCCATCGTGGTGTCGACCGGCGAGGTCTGGCCGTCGCGTGGGATGTACAGGGCGCCGACGAGATCGTCGGTGCGCATGTGCGGGAACCGTTCGGCGGCCTCGTCGATCGAGATCTCTCGGCACTCGACGCCGACCCCATCGGCCATCGTCGCACCACGACGAATCTCTTCCCAGCGCTGCTCATTGTCGGCAACCTGGATCGAACCGGGGGTGCGGTAGCCGGTGGCCTGGCCGGTTTCGTCCTCAAGTTCCTCGAAGAGGCGGGCCGAGTAGGCCGCCAACGTGGTGAGCGACTGTGTCGACTTGAGTTGGCTCACCAGGCCCGCCGCATGCCACGTGGTGCCGGCGGTGAGGGTGTTCTGCTCAACCACCACGACATCGGTGATCTCGCGACGGGTGAGGTGATAGGCGATGCTGGCGCCAACAATGCCGCCGCCGACGATGACGACCTGGGCGCGGTCGGGAACGCTGGGCATGGCGGCGCAGATTAGTCCCTTGTCTGGACGGCGGATACCGCCGAACATGGCCTCCCGATCCCGACGGGCCCGGATGGACCCGCGGCGTCTCCGGACTGTCGGTCAAGCGCCGCCGGTGGGTCAGCCGTTGACGGCGGCGATGACCTCGGCCTGCTTGTCCAGCATCGGCAGCAGGGTTTCGGCATCGGCCGGCGGCAACCCGAAGATGAAACGGGAGACGCCACCCTCCTCGTGCTCCTTGGCCACGTCGGCGTTCACCGGCGCCATGTAAAGCGAAAGTTCGATCTCGGCGATGTCGCGGCCGTTCTTCTCGCACTCCTCGGCCAGCACGGGGAGGTCGTCCATGATCGTGCCGCCCCGGCCATTGATCGGCATCCAACCGTCGCCGTAGCGCGCGGCCCGCCGCGGACCCCAGGGTGAGGCGCCACCGACATGGATCGGCGGGTGGGGCGCTTGGACGGGCTTGGGCTTGGAGAAGATCGGGTCGAAGTCGACAAACTCACCGTGGTACTCGGCCGGGTCGTCGGCCCAGATCGTCTTCATCGCCTCGATGCGCTCGCGCATCAACTTCCAGCGCGTGTCGAACGCGGTGCCGTGGTTTTCCATCTCCTCGGCGTTCCAGCCACCGCCGACACCGAAGAGGAACCGACCGTTCGAGACATGATCGATCGAGGCGACCTCTTTCGCCGTGGTGATCGGATCGCGCTCTACGACAAGACAGATCCCGGTGCCGACCTTGAGGTTCTCGGTGGCGGTGGCCGCTGCGGTGAGCGCCACGAACGGATCCATCGTCTCGTAGTACATCTGCGGCAGGTCGGCGCCCCCGGGCCACGGGCTCCGTCGGCTGGCCGGGATGTGGGTGTGCTCGGCGACCCAGTACGACTCGAAGCCACGCTCCTCGAGCGCCCGAGCGAGTTCGGCCGGATGCATCGCATCAGCCGTTGGGAAGATGCAGACGCCGAAGTCCACGACCTAGGCCGCCGGAGCCGGCGTGGCGTCGAGGGTCTCTGCGACCTTTTCGCTGACGACCCGGCTCGAACCACCGGGCTTCATCGAAACGCCATAGAGACAGTCGGCGGCCTCCATCGTGCGCTTCTGGTGGCTCACGAGCAGCAGCTGGGCGTCGGCTCGGAACTCCTCGACGAGCGAGAGGAAGCGATGGAGGTTGACGTCGTCGAGTGCGGCCTCGACCTCGTCCATCACATAGAACGGCGACGGGCGGCTTCGGAACACGGCGAACAGGAACGCCAGGGCGACGAGGGTGCGCTCACCACCGGACAGCAGCGAGAGCTTCTTGACGTTCTTGCCGGACGGCTTGGCCGAGATCTCGATGCCGGTGTTGAGCAAGTCGTCCGGCGTGGTGAGCGAGATCGAGCCCTGACCGCCGGGGAAGAGTGTCTCGAACAGCTGGGTGAAGTTGACCGACACGTCGGCGAACGCCGAGGCAAAGACCGTGACGATCTCCTCGTCGATCGAGGCGATCACCTTCGACAGCTCCCGCCGGGTCGACCGGATGTCGTCGAGCTGGCCCTGCAGGAACGAATGCCGCTCCTGCAACGCCTGATACTCCTCGAGGGCGAGCGGATTGACCGGACCCATGATGTCGAGCTCGCTCTCGAGCATGTCGACCCGACGACCCGGATCGATGCCGTCCGGCAGCTCCGGGCACGGCGCCGACACGGCGACGTCGGGAGCGAGATCATGGTCGGAACGAAGACGGTCGACGGTTGCCTGCAGGCGGGTTCTGAGCTCGGCCTCCTCGACCTCGGCCTTCGCCATCACCGATCGCAACCCCTCCAACTGCTTCTCGGCCTCGCCTCGACGACGACGCAGGCCGTCGAGACGCTGTGTGATCTCCTGTGCGGCCTGTGACTGGCGGCGACGGCGCTCGCGCACGTCGGCAAGACGGAGATCGACGACGGCAGCCCGGCGCTCGACCGCAGCCATCAGGCGTTCGAGCACAGCCGCTCGTCGGTCGAGTGCGATTCGCTGCCCCTCCACAGCGGCACGCTGCTCGGCGTCGCGATCGAGGCGTTCGTCGAGCTCGGCGAGACGGGCGGTGAGCGATGTGCGTCGTTCGTCAAGACTGGCGGCCCGGACCCCGACATCGGTGCGCAGCGAACCAACCATCGCAGCCCGCTCCTCGATCTCGGCGCGGGCGGCGGCGAGTCGGCGACCAGCTTCGAGCGAGGCTTCCTCGGCCGCCTCAAGTTCGGGCAACTGTGTTTCGAGTTCGTCGACCCGGGCCGTCTCGCGTTCGAGTCGCGCAGCGAGTTCGTCAAAGCGAGCCTGCAGCGTGTCGGCCTCGGTCGTGACCTCGCGTCGATCGGCGTCGGTGCGCTGCAAGGTGTCGGCCGCCGCACCCAACCCCTCCTCGATGCCGGCGAGCCGCTGGGCGAGCTCATCGGCCCGGACCGAACGCTCGGCAAGCTCGCGTCGAGCCTCGGTGGTGGCATCGGCGGCAGCGGCACAGACCACTCGAGTGCGCTCGACCGCCGCTTCGGCTTCGGCGAGCGCTGCACCCGTGGCACCGGGGCTGGCCGAACCGATGCGCCAACCGCGGGCACCGAACCGGTCGCCAGTGCGGGTCACGACGACCTGACCGGGGCGAGCGAGCGCCTGATCGAGCGCAGCCTGCCAGTCGCCGTCGACGGCGATCGCATCGGCGAGCAGCACGTCGAGCAGATCATCGACCGCAGGGGTCGTGCCCGAGACGTGGCTCCGCACGAACTCGGCGCCCTCAGCCCGAGTGCCCGTTCGGCTGCCGAGGGCGAGGACGACACCGGTTGCGTCGCCGGAGGCGAGTTCGGTGAGTGCGAGTCGGGCGGTGTCGGTGCCGTCGACGATCACGGCCGTGAGGGCGTCGCCGGCAGCGGCCTCGAAGGCGGCTTCCCAGCCCGCCTCGACCGCGACGAGGTCAAGAAGCGTGCCGAGCACGCCGTCGACGGCAGCGAGGCGCTGAGCACCACTGCGAGCGCGGGCCTCATCGAGCGCAAGGGTCAGCGCCTCGGCGCGGGCGACCCAACGATGATGATCGGCCTCGGCGTCGATTTGTTCGGCCTGGCGGGCGGCGACCAGCTCCTCTGCGACCTGACGGGCGGACTCGGCCGCCTCGTGGGCCGCGACAAGCGGCTCTTCTTCGTCGTGGAGCGCGCCGAGGTCGGCTCGTCGCCGGGCTGCGTCCGCTTCGAGATCCTGACGCTTCTGTTCGAGCTCGGAGAGCTTGGTCTGAAGGTGGGCTGATTCGCTCTCGCCACGCTCGATCGCGGCGCGACGGGCACCCAGCTCGCCACGGACCTCGGATGCCTGGCCGGTCGGCACCGGAACGCCGTCTCCCCATTCCGCCTGGAACGCCTCACGGTCACGGGCAAGCGTGGCTTCCTCCTCGGCGAGCCGTTCGACATCGGGGCCGAGTTCGTCGAGTTCATTCGTGACCGCTTCGAGATCGGTACGGCACCGGGCCGCTTCGGCCTCCATGTTGGCGATGACCGCTCGATCAGCGAAGGCCGAACGGTCACGCTCGACGCCGCGGCGACGCTCGGCGAGCACCGCCGAGAACCCTCGCCCGCGCTGGTTCATCGATTCCAGGCGCACGAGCGTGTCGCCGAGATCGTCGCCACCGTGGTCGGCGAGCGCTCGTTCGTCGGCCGATACCGATGCGTGGAGGGCGTCGAGTTCGGCTCGGGTGGCCCGCTCCTGTTCGATCTTCGTGGCACGCAGTTCGCTGTTGGCCGCGAGTCGTGTGCGCAGATCGGCGACATCGCGCCCGGCGAGATGGACTCGGAGCGCCGTGAGTTCCTCGATGAGATCGCCATGACGACGCGCTGCCTCGGCCTGCTTCTCCAGGGGGCGCAGACCGCGGCGCACCTCGCGCATGAGGTCCTTGACTCGGGTGAGGTCGCCGTCGGTGGCGGTGAGACGTCGTTCGGCTCGGTCCTTCCGCTTCCGGAACTTCAAGACGCCGGCGGCCTCCTCAATGATCGCCCGGCGATCCTCGGGGCGGGCGTTGAGCACGGCGTCGATCTGACCCTGGCTGACAATCACATGCTGTTGACGGCCGACGCCACCGTCGGACAGCAATTCGGTGATGTCAAGCAGGCGGCACGGCACGCCGTTGAGGGCGTACTCGGAGTCACCGCTGCGGAAGAGCGTGCGGGTGATCTTCACCTCGCTGAACTCCACGGGGAGCGTGCGGCTGTGGTTGTCGATGGTGAGCGACACCTCGGCGCGGCCGAGGGCGGACTTGTTCTGGCTGCCGGCGAAGATGACGTCGTCCATCTTCCCGGACCGCACGGCGGACGGCGCCTGTGCACCGAGAACCCACGCAATGGCATCGACGACGTTCGACTTGCCCGAGCCGTTCGGACCGACCACGACCGTGACCCCTGGTTCGAGATCGATCGAGGCGGTGTCGGCGAACGACTTGAAGCCCTTCAGCGTGAGGTTCTTCAGATGCATCGAGTCGAACTTAACAACCCAAATTACATCCGTGTAGTCCTGACCCCTGGGGAAATTCGCTGTCCCCTGTGGATTCCCTGTGGAAATCCGCAGGGCCGATCACGCCGAGGCGGCCTGATGAGCGGGGGTCAGACCTGGGTATCGCAGAAGTAGGTCCAGACGCCGCCGAACTTCACCCGCTGAATCGGGAGGCGACTCCGGCTGCTCAGATCGCCGTGCTTTCCGAAGACCGCCAAGTGCTCGGCATAGTCACCAGGCACGCCGAATGGGTCAACGAACGGGCGATCGGACAACGATGTCCCGCGGTACTTGATGGCGTCGTAGAGCGTGCCGACCAAGGCGCGATGGAGGCGACGGATCTCCTGGCTCGACAGCGAGTTGCTTAGACGGTCGTAGCGCAGACCGGCTTCGTAAAGGATCTCATCGGCGTAGAGGTCGCCGATACCGACGACGAAGGTGTCGTCGAGCAGCAAGGTCTTGAGTTTGACGTTCCGCTGCAGGAGCGCCCGGCCGAACTCGGTCCACGACACCGGTTCGTCAACCGGATCAAGGCCGAGATCCTCCAGCTCGGGGATCTCGTCGGCAAGCGCTGCGGTGTCGACGACGAACATCTCGGCCGTGCCGTCGGGATCCACCAGGCGGAGCTGACCGTGCTGGGTGAAGGTGATGACCACTTCGGTGGAGTCCTCGACCGCGTCCTTGTTGGCGTTTCGTCGCAGCGAACCGGACGAGCCGAGGTTGACCACCAGCGTCGAGTCACCGTCGAGCACGATGAGGAGGTACAGCCCGCGCCGGCTGACGCCGGTGATCTTCATGTCATCCAGCTGGCCGGTGAACGCCTTGCGATTCTTGTAGCGCTTGAGCACGGCCATGCTCGATGCCTCGACCGACTTCACCTTCTTGCCCACCAGGTCGCGATCGAGTTCGCGGCGAACCGTCTCGACCTCGGGTAGCTCAAACATCATCACGGACTCCATCCTGTGCCGAACGTCGCTCGTAGGCGGCACGAGCCGCCTTCTGCTCGGCTTCTTTCTTCGAGGTGCCGGTACCGGCCCCCAAGCGTTCTCCGCCTACCGCCACCGTTGCGTGGAATCGCTTGTGGTGGTCGGGCCCGCTCTCCGTCAACGCGTACACGGGGGGCGTGAACCCGTCGTGTGCGGCGACCTCCTGGAGGCGAGTCTTGTAGTCCTTGTCGCCAGGGCGCTCGGCGGCCTGGTCGATGCGTTCGCTGAGCTGCTCGAGGACGAGGCGACGGACCGGCTCAACGCCGCCGTCGAGGTACATCGCACCGAGCACGGCCTCGACCGCATCCGCCACGATCGATGCCTTCTCTCGACCGCCGGAGGCATCCTCGCCTTTGCCGAGGCGCAGATCGAGCCCGACTCCGAGTTCGAGACCGACCTCGGCGAGCGTGGTCGACGAGACGACCGCAGCCCGTGCCTTAGCCAGTTGCCCCTCGGGCAGATCAGGGAAGGCCGAGAACAGGTGGTCGGTCACCACGACACCGAGCACGGCATCGCCCAGGAACTCGAGCCGTTCGTTCGACTCATCGCCGGGATGCTCAGCGCACCACGACCGGTGCGTGAGGGCATGAATCAGCAGGCCCGGCTCAACAAAGTGATAACCGAGTCGCTCCTCGAGGGTGGTGGACAGCGCCGCGGAGAACAGGGGTCAGCCCAACTTGGCGACCACGTAGTCGACCGCATCGCGAACGGTGCGGAGGTCCTCGAGGTCCTCGTCTTCGATCCGGAAGCCCGTGGTGCGCTCGGCGAGCTCCTCTTCGATCGCCTCGACCAGCTCGATCAGGGCCAGCGAGTCGGCATCAAGATCCTCGGCGAAGGCATCGCCTTCATTGATCTCGGACGGCTCGATCTCCAGGATCTCGGCCAAGCGGTCCTTCACGAGTGTCACGACGTCGTTGCGTTCCATCGGCTCCCCCTCGACGTGGGTTTCGGCGGGCACGGTGTTCTCCCCCGGCGAATCGGCTTCACAGGCCCCATTTCGCAACGCATGCGATCAGAGGCAGGCGCACCCTACCGGTTTCGCGCCTTGCGCGCTTGTGAACGAGCGCAGGAATCCCGTGAGTGTGGGGCGTTGGACCGAGGTCAGTCGGCGGCGGAAGCGGCCGCGGTGGTCAGGTGATCGACCATCTCGACCTCGACCATCTCCGAGGCGACCCGGATGGCGTTCACCATGGCGTCGGGACTCGACGAGCCGTGGGAGATCACGCATACACCCTTGACGCCGAGCAGCAGCGCTCCACCGACGGAATCGGGGTGCAGTTCGCTGACCATCGTGTCGAGCGCAGGACCGAGCGCAGCGCCGGCAGCACGCGTGTCGTCGTCGGTGTCGAGCGCCATCAGGAGGCGACTCATGATCGCCCGCATCGCGCCCTCGAGCGTCTTGAGGGTGACGTTGCCGGTGAACCCGTCGGTGACGATGACATCGGCTTCGTTGGTCATGACGTCGCGGCCCTCGACGTTGCCGATCCACTCACAGTCGGTGGCGGCGGCCCAGGCCGGATCGCTCAGGAGCTCGAAGCACTCCTTGACAAAGGGGCTGCCCTTCCCTGCTTCTTCGCCGATCGACAACAGGCCGACCTTGGGGCGCTCGATACCGAAGCGGTCGCGGGCGTAGACACCACCCATCTGGGCGAACTCGACGAGCCACTCGGGCTTGCACTCGGCGTTGGCGCCGGCGTCGAGGAGGGTGGTGGGAGTGGAGCCGGGGACAGGGATCGGCGTGGCGATCGCCGGACGCTGAATGCCCTTGATGCGGCCCATCCGAAGCAGCGCGGACGCCATCGTGGCGCCGGTGTTGCCCGCAGAGACCATTGCCGAAGCATTGCCGTCTCGGACCGCCTCGGCGGCCCGAACGAGCGAGGAGTCCTTCATCTTGCGGACGCTCGAGCCGGGCTCGGCGTCCATGGCGATGACTTCGGAGGCCTCGATCACCGGCAGGTCGCCGGTATCGCCCATCTCGCCGGGCTTGCCGACGAGCACGACGGGCACGCCGAGTTCGTCGACTGCGCGCCTGGCTCCCTCGACAATGGCGTCGGGGGCGTTGTCGCCGCCCATGGCATCGACAGCGATGGGCAGCATGTGATCAGTCGACCTCGATCGCCTGACGGCCGGCGTACCAGCCGCAGTTTCCGCAGGCCCGGTGCGGGCGCTTCGAGGCGCCGCAGTTCGGGCAGGCGCTGCGAGCGGTACGACCGACGCGCCATGCCGAGGCCTTGCGGCTCCGGCTCTTCGACTTGGACATCTTCCGCTTCGGGACAGCCATGATGCGTTCCTGCTGTGCGTTCTGAACGCCGACGCGGCTCGTCGGCACGACCACGGAAGGTTAGCGACCTCCGGGGCCGGTTCCCCACCCTCTTCGGTGGAGTCGTCGAAGTCGGTGGTCAGTCGTCGAAGGTCAGGTCGTCGAGCGCTGCCCATCGCTCGTCACGCGGCGGTGGGGCGTCGTCGACCGGTTCGACGTGTGCCATCGCTGGAAAGCGGTCTGGCTCGGGGCCGGCACAGTCCTCACGGCACACCGGCGCAAGCGGCAAACCGAGCAACGCGAGCTCGCGTACGGCCGGGGTGAGATCGATGCGCTCGTCTTCGATCGGCCAGGTCTCGCCCTCGGTCGGGTGCCGCTCGAAGATCTCGCGCATCTCGACTTCGAGCGGCTCGATCACGTCGTCCAGGCAGCGGCGACACGGCACGCGGGACTCGCCACGCACTGCGCCGACGGCCACGATTCCTTCGGTCGCCGCCTCGACAACGAGGTCGACGTCGAGTCGGCCGTTGAGAACACATCGCTCCCCCACCTCGAGGTCGGGCAGGACGAGCGAGGCGCGGACGTCTCGTCGTGTACCGGTCCGACGTTGCAGTTCGACGACGTCGATGACGAGACGATCGGCACCGCTGGTGGACGACCCCACGATCACTCGTCCTGATCGAAAAAGCCCTCGGGGGTTTCCGGCTCGACCGGCGCAGGAGCCGGCTCGGCCTTGCGGCGTTCCGCCCCCTGCAGTCGGGCTCGACCCGAGGCGACCGTCGTCATCGTGCGTTCGAGCACGACCTGCATGGCACCGAGCTTCTGGTCGCACCAGTCCTCGGTCTCGAGTTTGAGGTGTCGGGCCTGTTCCTCGGCGTCAGCGACGATCGAACGAGCCCGCTCCTCGGCCATCTTCACCAGCTCCGTGCGCTGCACCATCTGCTCAGCCTGCGAACGCGCGGTGGCGATGATCTGATCGCCCTCGGCCTGGACCCTGGCGAGGAAGTCCTGCCGTTCCTTCAGCAGCCAACGAGCGGCACGCAACTCCTCGGGGAGTGCCTGTGCGGCCGCCTGCAACACGGCGAGCACCTCGTCCTTGCTGATCATGGATGATGCCGACAGCGGCATCGGCCGCGCCTGCTCGATCAGTTCGATCGCCTGACGGAGCAGCGCCTCAGCCTGCGGCGAGCGGTACTCCGGCGGCAGTGCGCCCTGCTCCCCGCTCACCCGAAACGTTCCTTGATCCGACGGTTGACCGCCTCCGGCACCATCGACGACACATCGCCACCGAACTTGGCGATCTCTCGAATGAACTTCGATGCGAGGAACGACGATTTCGACGCCGACGGGATGAAGAGGGTTTGCACTCCGGAGACGGCGTTGTTCATCTGCGCCATCTGGAGTTCGTTCTCGAAGTCCGACACGGCGCGAAGGCCCTTGATGATGAAGTCGGCGTCGATCTCCTTGGCGAGGTCGACCACCAGCGACGAGAACATCGTGATGCTCACGTTGCCGAGATGGCCGACGGACTCCTGGATCATCTCCTCACGTTCGTCGAGGCTGAACGAACCGCCCCCCTTCTGCGGGTTGCGCATCGCAGCCACGACCACCTCGTCGAACAGTTCCGACGCTGTCGTGATGATCTCGATATGGCCGTTGTGGACCGGGTCGAACGAACCCGGATACAGAACACGAGTCACGGTGTCTCTCCCTGCGCGCTCGCCGTCGCGAGCGTGACTACGGTACCCCCGTAGCGCTTCCGGCGGTGTACCTCCCACGAATCGGGCACGATGACCTTGCGATCGGACTCGATCACGACCCGTGCACCGACCGGGACTGCGGCCAGGAGTTCGTCCCATTGATCGAAGCCGTACGGCGGGTCGAGCAGGACCAGGTCATAGTGGCTCCCCTCGGCTGCGGTCCGCTCGAGGTGCGCCAGTGCGTCACCAGGCACGACGCGACCCTGGGCACCGAGCTGCAGCGTCTCGAGGTTCTCTCGCAGTGCCGCCAGTGCGTCGCGTCCGGTCTCGACGAACGTGGCGTGCAGCGCGCCGCGGGACAGCGCCTCGATCCCGAGTGCGCCGGAGCCGGCGAAGGCATCGAGGACGCGGGCGCCCTCGATGGCGTCGAGTGAGAACAAGGAGTTGAACATCGCCTCCCGCACCCGATCGGAGGTCGGGCGCGTGTCGCTCCCGTCAGGGGTGACGAGCTTTCGTCCACCGAGATCTCCTGAGACCACACGCATGTCGACAGTGTGCCCTTTCCGCGCCGGTTCGGCGTACGGTCGGGGTGTGGCGATTCCGACGACCATCACCTGTGTCGACTGCGGCGGTGTCTGCTCGTTGATCAGCTACGAGCCCGACGAGGGCTGGGAGCCGGGTGACATCGTCGCCTTCCGGTGCCAGGACTGTCTCGATCGTTGGGATGTCGAGCTCACCGCCGAGGACATCCGCGACTGACCGGCCTGCAAGCTGGTCAACATCAGACCAACGTCGTAGCGTCGGGGGTATGGCTTCGGCACCGGATCTCCAGCGTCACCGAGCGTTCTTCACCGTCGACGATGTCGACGTCGACGATCTGCGGGCGTTGGTCGACACCGTCACCCCGGCCGAGCGATACCCGAACGCTGAGGCGATCGACCGCGAAGTCGTGGTCTACGACGCGGCGACTGAGCGAAGCCCCGAGCAATGTCGCGCGGTGATCGAGGAGCTGAGCGATGTGTTCGGCGCCGGCCCGGGTGTGGTCGTGATGCGCAACGCGGTCGCCCCCGACGTCATCGCACGAGCGACCGCCGCCTTCGAGTCCTTGATCGCACAGGAGAAGGCCGATGGCCTCGCTCGCGGCGATCACTTCGCAACGCCGGGCGCAAACGATCGGGTGTGGAATGCGATGGAGAAACTTGCCGTCGCCGATCCCGAGACCTTCGTCGACTACTACGCGTTCGAGGCGCTCGAACTCGTCTCGACCGCCTGGCTCGGGCCGGCGTACCAGGTGACTTCGCAGCTCAACGTGGTCAACCCCGGCGGGGTTTCGCAGTCGCCCCACCGCGATTACCACCTCGGCTTCATGACCGATGAGGAGGCAGAGCGCTACCCGGCGCACGTCCATGTGCTGTCACCCATGCTCACCCTGCAAGGCGCTGTGGCCCATGTCGATATGCCGATCGAGTCGGGGCCGACGATGCTGCTCCCCCATTCGCACAAGTACGGGCCGGGCTACCTGGCCTGGCGACGGTCCGAGGTCATCGACCTGTTCGCGGAGCGGCACGTGCAGACCGAGCTCCGAGCCGGGGACGCTGTGTTCTTCAATCCCGCCGTGCTGCACGGTGCCGGCACGAACCACACCGCCGGTGAGCACGGCAT
>Ga0255760_10001397_pt1 | contig 23161 bp, 25 predicted proteins | sample 071ome_25_FD_179960 | JGI IMG/M metagenome (GOLD analysis project Ga0255760, IMG submission 179960) | Coastal salt marsh microbial communities from the Groves Creek Marsh, Skidaway Island, Georgia - 071410BT metaG (version 2) | ecosystem: Environmental > Aquatic > Marine > Intertidal zone >...
CTGCCGTAGAAAAAGTTGTGGCGATGCATCCCACAGCCCAACTTGCTGTTTTGCCTCAATGTGGCCATGTTGTTAATGTGGAAAAGCCCAAAGATTTTAACGAAGAAATGCACTCTTTTTTACGACGCAAAAAATAATTTTAAGCGGAGTTGTCGTAAAAAGAGCGCGTGTATCACATATGTTGTTGAAATACACGCGCCGTTTAAACGATCGCAATGATCGTTTATACTATATTTCTAAGCTTTGGTTATTGAATTCCAGGTTGTTTGATTTGGGTGTTTTCTTTTGTTTTGGCCTCATCAACCATGTCTTTTACTTGCTTTAAAAGCATTTTTGCGTCGTAAACGACCCCTTTGCTTATGGTATATTTTACCCCTCCGACGCGCACCACCTCATTATCTTCGGTAAGTTTGATGGCGCCAGTTCCATAAAGGACTTTCAAATTTTCGAGGGGGTTTTCTTCAACCAAAACAAGATCAGCGATCTTGCCGACTGCAACGCTACCAATTTGGTCATCCATACCCAAAGCTTCTGCGCCGTTGAGCGTTGCAGAACGGATGACTTCTAGCGGGTGAAAACCAGCTTCGCGCAGCAGTTCGAGTTCACGGATGTAGGCAAAACCGTAGAGCTGGAAGATAAATCCTGAGTCTGATCCTGTTGTTACGCGTCCCCCTCGGTTTTTATATTCGTTGATAAAAGTCATCCACAGTCTAAAGTTATTTTTCCATGCCACTTCTTGTTCGGTTCCCCAATAATGCCAGTAGGACCCGTGTGAGATTTTGCTGGGTTGATAAAATTCCCAAAGCGATGGTAAGGTGTAGTCTTCGTGCCATTCTGCGCGTCTCGCTCGATGCAAATCACGACTTGCTTCGTAGATGTTAAACGTTGGGTCTAGGGTAAAGTCAAGAGCAAGCAGTTCGTTCATTACGGCATTCCAATGATCGGAGTAGGGCGGTGCCGCTTGTTCCCATAGTTTTCCGGCTTCTTCAAAGCGGTGCTGTTCATTTTGATAATTGTAGTCTAGTGGGTAGTGCTGTACAGTGCGGTCTTCAAAGAGTGCTTCAGGAAGTCCATACCAATGTTCCATAGAGGTGAGTCCCGCTCTTGCAGAATGCAAAACATTCCATCGGGCAACGCTCAATTGTGCATGATGGCAGGCAGAGCCAAGTCCCAATTTTTTATTTTCATCTAGTGCTGCAGTCATGACCTCGGGTTCGGCGCCAAAAAATTTGATGCCATCCGCACCTTTTTTAGCATTTTCACGTACCCAGGCACGGGCTTCTTCGGGGGTATTGACTTCTTTTTTGCCTTGTCCAAAACCCGTATAGGCAAAAATTCTTGGCGCTACAATTTCGTTTTTTTCGCTTTTTCGTTTTAGATCAAGGGTATAATCTACCCCACGGCCACTAGGCTCGCGAACCGTAGTTACTCCGTGAGCCAGCCAGAGCTTAAAGACATAATCCCAATCCGCTCCTTGTGCTCCTCCACCGATATGTCCGTGCATATCAATAAATCCGGGGAGCATATACATGCCCGTAGCATCGATTTCTTTTCCACCGTTCTTGAGTTGAGGTCGTCTGTTTTCATTGATGGGTACACCAGGATAGCCAACAACCTGTACTTTGGTTATTTTGTCACCTTCGATCACTACATCAATGGGACCTTGTGGGGGTGCTCCGTTTCCGTTGATCAATGTAACACCCCTAATAATCAACTGATTATAGGGCCCTGATGCCGCTGGATTGTCTTGGCTAAAACCAAAATAATGAATCGTGCTAAGGATTAGGGCTAGAAAAAAAGAGCGAGTACGCATAGTGTTTAATTTTTCTAAATATATAAAAAAACCCCTGACAAAGTCAGGGGAAAACAAACAAACAAAAATGACCCTTAGGTCAACATCTAGAAAGAATATATTGCTGCAACAACAAACGAAGCCAAACGCTTACTTGGCAGTAGCGATGAACCTAAAAACAATGATTCTGAAGCGCTATCGATTCTTAGTTCTGGTTTTAGAATCAGATTGCCCGAAGTAAAGTTTCCGGTTAGGGTCACCGAGGTGTTGTCCGTGTTGGGATCTGAAAATACATAGTCATCATCTGCAAAGGCTTCAAATCGAAGGCCCAAAGCAAAAGCATCACTGGTTTGAAATTGAGGGTATAAGGCAATACCCGAAAAACCGCTGTCTTGACCACTGTCGTATGTCGAGGCATTGATCCCCAAAAAGAAACGCTCCGAGAGGTCGATTCCTCCGGTATAGTCAATCTGAAATTGCCCCATACCAGTCAGTAGGTTGATGTATTGTCCCAAAATGCCTAACTGTGCCCCAAACATGTATTGATCCATAGGGTTATATTCGGTCATATCGGTAGGATTAAAAAGCCCAAGCATCAGCGACCAATCTTCATTGATTGTAAAATCTGCTTTGATGCCCGAATGTGAAAATGGACCATAAGAAAATAAATAGGAAGTAGAATAATTGAAATTTGCAGCTGGTGAAATCACCTCGTACCCCAAAAAGGTGTTAAAATTGCCTAGGGTTAGTGTCATGCTTTCGCTGACATTGAGATACGCATACAATTGATTAACGATCGGTGAAGATCCTATGGTAGAGCCAAAAACCGCATCATTGCCACGCGGTCCAAAAACCAAATCGGCAACAAATCCAGATTTCTCCCCTTCGTAGCTTACAATCAAATTGGCCATGCCGATGGCAAAACCAGGACTATTTGCAAAAGAAGATGCAGGTGCTTGTTGTTGTTGTTCCGAAAAATTATACCTAAAGTAGGTGTCAACGGTACCAGATAAGTTAAAAGCAGGGGTGGTTTCTTCTGAATCTTCTTGCCCAAAACTGTTGAGTGTGGACATGAGAAGTGCTGTAAGCAAAAGTTGCTTATTCAAATAATTCATAGTATTTATTGTTTAAGAGTTTATAAAATAGGCCTTAGTGCTGGTTGAGTCTAAAGTCTGCATAGGCGTCCATACCGTGTTCAGCGAGGTCAAGACCTTTTATTTCTTCCTCACGACTTACTCGTATTCCAATTGTTGCTTTGATCGTCACCAAGATTATTGCAGCCGTACTTACACAGAATAGTCCAATGATGCCAACACCGGCAAGTTGGATTAGAAATTGATTCAAACCAGCCATAGCACCAAAAATTCCAACGGCGAGTGTACCCCAAATACCGCAAATCAAGTGCACAGCAACGGCTCCAACCGGATCATCTAATTTTAGCTTGTCAACAAGAGCAACGCCCAAAACAATTATAATACCTGCTATGACACCAATAATAATTGCATCTGTTGGGGACATTTGATCTGCACCAGCAGTAATGCCTACCAAACCACCCAAAATGCCATTCATAAACATGGTGAGGTCATAGTTTTTGTATAAAAAATGAGAAAACGTTGCGGCAGAAACACCCCCTGCTGCGGCTGCTAACGAAGTAGTTACTAAGGTTAGTGAAGTCAAAGACGGGTCTGCGGATAAGACCGATCCGCCATTGAAGCCAAACCAACCCAACCATAGTATTAATACCCCAGCAGCGGCCAATGGGATGTTGTGTCCAAGCAATGCTCTTGGTTTTCCTTGGCTGTCAAATTTGCCTACGCGGGCACCCAAGATATAGATGGCTATCAAAGCAGCCCAACCACCAACAGAGTGTACTAGGGTAGAGCCTGCAAAGTCATAAAACCCCCAACCGTCTAAAAAGCCACCGCCCCACTTCCAGGAGCCAACTATAGGGTAAACCAAGCCGACATAAATAATCGAAAAAATCATGAAACTAGACAGTTTTATACGTTCGGCAACGGCTCCAGATACAATTGTGGCAGCGGTGGCTGCAAACATGCCTTGAAAGAGAAAATCGGTCCACCAAGTGTATCCACCGTTCGCATAACCAAAGTCCATACCGCCTTCTGGCGCGGTAATTCCAAAGCCTGCGAATTTCAAAATCCCGCTAGCGCCTTCTTCAAAACCGGGGTACATCAAATTAAATCCACCTATACAATAGACAAGTAACCCCATGGTGATTATAAAAAAGTTTTTAAATAAAATATTGATCGTGTTTTTTTGACGCGTAAGACCGATTTCTAAAAAAGAAAATCCCAAGTGCATGATAAAAACCAATGCCGTACAAATCATCATCCAAACATTGTTTACAGTAAGTAGTGTGGTTTCCATAGTTCTTTAGTTGAGTGATTTGCTTCCTTTTTCTCCTGTTCTGATTCGGTAGGCTTCTTCAATGTTAGAAACGAAGATTTTGCCATCTCCCACACGATCGGTTGCCCCAGAGGACAATATGGCTTTGATGGTTCGGTCTAAAAATTCATCTGAAACGACGATGGAAAGAAATCGTCTTTGAATTTCTGCCGTGCTATAACTGATGCCCCGATAAACATGACCCTGTTGTTCATTGCCCACCCCGGTGACATCCCAATAGCTAAAAAAATTGACCTCAACTTGATGAAGTGCTTCCTTTACTTCATCAAATTTTGATTTTCGAATGATTGCTTCTACTTTTTTCATTTTAAAAATAATTTGATCAAAAATAAAAACAATACAAAACACCCCCTAAAAAATAAGGGTCTATAGTTTTAAAATTATCATATACATAAAATATACCCCTAAAAAATAGGGGTGTAATTAAAAAAATATTAAAAAAATAAGAAATTAAGCCCTAGAACATGGATTTCGCAATCCAATAACCCAATGCCAGCGCAAGCATGCCTAAGAACAGACTACCAATATTATAAAGGACCAACAGCAGAAACGATTGTGCGCTAAGCAATTGGTGGCTTTCATTGATGAAAGATGAAAAAGTAGTCAAGCCACCACAGAATCCAACCAAGAGCAACAAAGCCCCTTCTGACTTAAGCGTGTCAACTTGAAGCAGCACACCTGCAATCAATCCAAAAAGAAAGCATCCCAACAGATTGGCAGAAAATGTAGCCCAAGGGAAAAAGTTTTGCATCGGCGCAGTAATCTTGGTGATGCCAAAACGGAGCAGACTTCCCAATCCTCCTCCTATAAAAATCAATAGCCCTTGTTTCCACATAGTGATACAACTAAGTTTGTTGAGTGGCTATTTTTAAAACAAACAATGTCACTATCAATAACAAAAAAACCAAAAGAACCTTATAGCCCCCTTTAAAATACGAAGTGTTTTTTGCCCGATCTTTTTTATAAGACATTACTATAATGACTAAAAAACTGAGAAAAAAGAATGCGGCAAAGTAGAGCTGACCCGGACTAAACATGTGGTGTTTTACTCAAAATTATAAATTATTATTTAGAAGCTGATCATAAAACAACATCCTTTTGACCACCATCGTTTAAATACCTATTTTAGGAACAATTAAAAATTTTAGAAATGATTAAAAAAGAAATCGCTGCAGTTCAAGAATTCCACGAGGCTTTCGGTCTCGAAATCCAACACCAGCCCACTGTTGCTCTAGATGAAAAAGTAATTGATCTTAGGTACAACTTGATGAAAGAAGAAAATGAAGAATACCTTGAGGCTGCACAAGCTGGAGATCTGGTAGAAGTCGCCGATGCGTTGGGAGACATGCTCTATATATTATGTGGTACGATTATAAGCCATGGCTTTCAGGACAAAATTGAAGCTGTTTTTGATGAGATACAACGCAGCAACATGAGCAAACTTGGCACAGACGGCAAACCGATCTATCGTGAAGATGGCAAAGTGATGAAGGGGCCTAATTATTTCAAACCTAATATTGCAGGTTTACTCTAACCAGCGCGCAATTAGCGCACTTCATAACGCCAGCCGTAAGGATCTGGTAGGGTGTTGTACTGAATTCCTAAAAGCGTTTCTTTGAGTTCTGAAGCAAACGAATTTTCGATGGGTTTTACCTCAAATTGATCTCCACGATAGCCAAAACCACTAATGGGGCTGACCACAACCGCCGTTCCACAGCCAAAAATTTCTTTGAGGGCTCCAGTTTTTTGGGCCTCAAGAATTTCGGACACTTCTACCGGACGAATATCGACTGCGATCCCCTTAGATTTGGCCACCTCGATTACACTTTTTCGTGTGACTCCGTCCAAAATGCTGTCATTGACCGGTGCGGTTAACAGCGTATCATTGATCCTAAAAAAGACATTCATGGTACCGGCTTCTTCCAAAAACTGATGCGAAGCCGCGTCGGTCCATATAATCTGCTGAAAGCCTTCTTTTTGTGCCAATGATGTGGGGTAGAATTGTGCGCCATAATTTCCCGCAGCCTTTGCATAGCCAACACCACCCGGTGCAGCGCGACTAAAGCGATCTTCTATTTTTACTTTTAGTTCTCCTGAATAATAGGCCTTTACGGGCGAACAAATAATCATAAACTTGTAGCGGTTGCCCGGCGCAGCCTGAACCCCCGCAGTATTTGCAAAAACAAATGGACGCACATATAAGGAGTTGCCCAACCCTTTTTGTATCCATGCGGCATCGAGTTTCAATAGGGCATTTAGCCCATCAAAAAAATAGTCCGCTGGAAACTCTGGAATATGAAGACGTACCGAAGATTTGTTGATGCGCTTGTGATTTTCGTCTGGACGAAACAACCAAATTTTATCTTCATCGTCTTTGTAGGCTTTCATGCCCTCAAAAACAGCCTGTCCATAGTGCAAAACACTCGCAGAAGGATCCATGCTCAGCGGCCCATAAGGAACAATTTCTGGAGTTTGCCATGCTCCGTTGGCATAGTCACAGACAAACATATGATCTGTAAAGGTGCTTCCAAAGGGGAGGTTGTTAAAATCAATTCCCTCTAATTTTGATTGTGCTGTTTTGACGATCTTCATGACAGGTAATTCTACTATCAAATGTAGTTTATTTTAAAAAGTAAGCCTCAATTTTTTTTTCAAATTTTCTGGGCTTTTAAACCCTAATTTTAAGGCCTATATTTGGCTTTATGAATCGGCAATTGATTGTAACGGCAGACGGATCTCCAAGCTTTAGAATTGAAGATTTGAAAGAGACCTATCACTCGCGTCACGGTGCGCTTACAGAATCTCAATATGTTTATATCGACATGGGTTTGTGTTTTTGGAACGCCAAACCGCATTCGACAAAAACATGTCGCATATTTGAAATGGGGTTCGGGACAGGAATCAATGCGTTGCTTACCTACCAAAACGCAAAAAAACTCCCGTTGGATATTCACTACTACACCATAGAAAAATATCCATTATCCCAGGAAGAAATAAACCTGTTGGCACAATCCAATCTGATTGATTCGCCCTCCACAAATTCATTTTTTCAAAAAATCCACGGCGCCCACTGGGGAACACGGCAATCCATTAGTCCTCATTTTACATTTTTAAAAGAACAGCAAGATCTATTTCAACATACTTTTCTTTCTACTTATGATTTGATTTATTACGATGCTTTTGGTGCGCACGCCCAACCAGAGCTTTGGTCCGATGCCGCTTTAAAACCTCTTTGTGCAGCACTTGCACCGGGTGGGGTATGGGTCAGTTATTGCGCTAAGGGTAGTGTGCGCAGACTTTTGGAAAGCTTTGGGTTGCACGTAGAACGTTTAGAAGGGCCACCAGGCAAACGTGAGATGCTACGTGCTACTAAGACAGAATAACCTATTTTTACAAAAAAATTGGCTATGAAAATACTGCTAACTGGTGCTACAGGTCTGGTAGGTAGGGTATTGGTAAAAAAATTGTTAGAACAAAAACATCAACTTCATTATTTATCAACGCAAAAAGAAAAACTACGACATGCACCCAATCTCAAGGGTTTTTTTTGGGACCCCAAAAATGGGATTATAGATTCAGCCGCACTAGAGGGTGTTGAAGTAGTGATCCATCTTGCAGGTGCAACAATTTCAAAACCCTGGACAAGCGCCTACAAAAACGAAATTCTTTCGAGTAGAACACAATCTACACGTTTATTGGCAGAAACTTTAAAAGGACGCAATCAAAAGATTCAGGCATTTATTGGTGCTTCTGCTACCGGAATTTATCCTTCTTCATACACTAAATTTTATGATGAAACCTCTAATGAAATCGCCGCTGATTTTTTGGGTAACGTGGTTCAAAAGTGGGAAGCTGCAAGTGTAGATTTCGAGACTTTTGCAAATCGAAGGGTGCTCTTCAGGATCGGTTTGGTACTTGCCAAAGATGGAGGTGTTTTGTCGACACTAAGCCTTCCTGTTAAATGGGGAATTGGAGGCCCAGTAGGTAGCGGTCAACAATGGCAGTCTTGGATTCATATAGAAGATTTGTGTGCTCTTTTTTGTACGGCCGTCGAAAAGCCATGGCACGGAATATACAATGCAGTGGCTCCCGAAGTAGTCACTCAAAAAACACTACTCAAAACCCTCGCGCAACAACTGCGCCGTCCCTTGTTTTTCCCGCCGGTTCCCGCCTTTGCCCTCAAATGCTTGATGGGTGCACGTAGCAGCTTGGTTCTCAACAGTCAACATGTGTCTTCTTCACGCTTGAAAGCGTCAGAATTCAAATTTGAATATCCAACCCTCAAGTCGGCCATTCACGCTCTTTTGAAAAAGTGACATTTTGGCAATATTTTCTATTTGGCAATACTTTTGTTAAAACTTAAAAAAAATAAATACAGCATGGCTACTAAAAAACAAGCTGATAAAAAAACGAAAACCAAAGCAACAACAACCAAAAGTTCGGTTGATAAAAAGCATAAGGAAGCAATTGAAAAACTTGAAGCACTGGTCGCTGAAGAGAAAGAAAAATATTTGCGCCTCTTTGCCGAGTTTGAAAATTATAAAAAAAGAACCGCCAAAGAACGTATAGACCTGTTTAAGACTGCAGGACAAGAAATCATGACGGCCTTAATTCCGGTGCTCGATGATTTTGACCGTGCTGCTGCACAATGGGAAAAAAACACACCCTCTTCTGAGGTTGAAGGTTTTTTACTGATAAAAAACAAATTTTCATCAGTACTTCAAGCCAATGGGCTTAAACCCACTGAAACGGCTGCAGGCGACCCTTTTGATGCAGAAAAACAAGAAGCAATCTCACTGTTGCCGGTTGCTGATGAAGCCCAAAAGGGTAAAATAATTGATATCGTAGAACGGGGCTATCAAATGGGAGAAAAGATTGTGCGTTTCCCAAAAGTAGTAGTAGGACAATAACAGATGAAAGAAGATTTTTACGACATATTAGGTGTTTCTAAGCAGGCCTCAGAGACCGAAATCAAAAAGGCCTATCGCAAAAAGGCCATTCAATACCATCCAGATAAAAATCCGGGTGATCAGACCGCAGAAGCAAATTTTAAAAAAGCGGCAGAAGCCTATGAGGTATTGAGTGATCCCAAAAAGCGCGCACAATACGATCAGTATGGACATGCTGCTTTTGAAGGAGGTGGTTTTGGTGGCGGCGGCATGAACATGGAAGATATTTTTAGCCAATTTGGAGATATTTTTGGAAGTGCTTTTGGTGGCGGTTTTGGTGGTTTTGGACAAGGAAGTCGACGTACCAAAGGGAGTGATCTTCGAATTCGAGTAACACTCAGCTTAGACGAAATCATCAATGGTGTAGAAAAGAAAATTAAAGTCAAAAGAAAGGTTCAAGCGCCCGGCATTCAATATGCGAACTGCAGCACCTGTCAAGGTACAGGTCAAGTGATGCGAGTAACCAATACCATATTGGGTCGAATGCAAACCGCAACAACCTGTTCTAGTTGCGGTGGTTCTGGCCAAACGATTTCTAATCGCCCTACAGGATCGGATGCCAATGGAATGATCAATGAAGATGAGACCGTAAGCATCAAAATTCCTGCTGGAGTAGAGGAGGGCATGCAATTAAAAGTAAGTGGAAAGGGCAATGCTGCGCAGGGCAACGGCATCTCCGGTGATCTCCTCGTGCTTATTCAAGAGGACAAGCACGATAAGTTTGTCCGAGAGGGCAAACATTTGCATTATGATCTTTATATAAGTATTGCTGAAGCTGCTTTGGGCGTATCCAAAGACATCGAAATGGTTACGGGTAAAGTGCGTATCAAACTAGAATCTGGTATCCAATCGGGCAAAACCTTACGCTTACGTGGAAAAGGAATCCCTGATTTAAATGGATATTCTAAAGGTGATTTGTTGGTGCATATCAACGTGTGGACCCCAAAAACGCTGACTCGAGAGCAAAAAAACTTTTTTCAATCCATGCTCGGAGACACCAATTTTGAACCCAATCCATCGCAATCTGAAAAATCTTTTTTTGAAAAAGTTAAAGATATGTTTGCGTGATTTTATTTTGAATTAAAAAAAAAGTATTACATTTGAATCAACACTATACTTAGTGTTATTTTTCTTTTTCATAGCAATTTTTTCCCATCCTTATTCGTAAGGGTGGGTTTTGTTTTTTGTACTATATTCGTAGGTATAAAACTTTTGTTCAAACATGCGTGAAATTTTGAACTATCAGATACGAATCGGAGATTCTATCTTGTTGACGCCCAAGAATATACTAATTACCATTTTAGCATTTTTAGTTACTTGGCTAGTGCTAAAAATTTTTAAACGACTCGTGCATCGCACCCTTGCAGAGGAAGCCAAACTAAAGTTCACTGGGATATTTACATTTGTCAACTACTTTGTGTATCTGGTGGTTTTGTTGATCACATTTGATACAGTAGGGATCGAGTTAACCGCAATATTTGCCGCTTCGGCAGCCCTTTTAGTGGGTGTTGGTTTGGCGTTACAAACGTTTATTCAAGATATTATTTCCGGAATTTTCATCATCGCCGATCAATCGGTGCATGTCGGAGATATTATTCAAGTTGACGGTCAAGTAGGTCGCGTAGAAAACATCAAACTTAGAACTACCCGCGCGGTTAATAGGGATAACAAGGTGTTGATCATACCCAACCACAAGTTTTTGACCTCGATACTTTATAATTGGACCGAAAATGGATCCCTCACAAGAGAGTCCATCATATTGGGCGTTGCCTACAATACAGACCTTGATTTGGCCAAAAATTGCATGATCGCTGCGGCAGCAGGTCATAAAAAGGTCTTGAAAACCCCAGAACCCTTTGTGTTACTTAATGAATTTGGAGATTCGGCCATCGAACTCAACCTTCTTTTTTCTATGAATCGAAGTTTTGAATCCAACCTGGTCAAAAGTGACATTCGTTTTGATATCATAAAGCGTTTTAGAGAAACTGGTATAGAAATTCCTTTCCCACAACGTGTCGTAACGCTAAATAAGTAACCAACATAGATGGCCCATATTTTACTTATCGAAGACGAAGAGCCCATAAGACGGGTTATGAAACGTATCCTTACGGATGAAAATAGTAACTACACTTTAGATGAAGCTCCAGACGGAAAAGTCGGCTTAACGTTGCTAGAAAAAAACAACTATGACTTGGTGCTTTGTGATATCAAAATGCCAAAATTAGACGGTTTGGAAGTGCTTCAAGAGGCCAAAAAAAATCAACTTGCAGTACCTTTCATCATGTTGACTGGACACGGCAATATTGAGACGGCTGTAGAAGCAATGAAGTTGGGTGCCTATGATTTTATTCCCAAACCACCAGACCTCAATCGATTGCTAACTGCAGTTCGTCATGCGCTAGAAAATAAAAAACTTGTTAAAGAAAATAAAGCGCTCAAAAAGGTTATTGCCAAAAAATATAAAATTATTGGAGCGTCCAAGCCCATTCAAAATATCTTAGAACTGATTGACAAAATTGCACCCACAGACGCCCGGGTGCTTATCACCGGCGATAACGGAACGGGTAAAGAGCTGGTTGCGCACAATTTGCATCAAAAAAGTGCCCGAAGCAAAGCCCCATTTATCGAGGTTAATTGCGCGGCCATACCATCAGAATTAATTGAAAGTGAACTTTTTGGCCACATGAAGGGGTCGTTTACTTCTGCAGTGAAGGATCGCCCAGGAAAATTTGAAGCGGCCAACGGTGGTACCCTCTTTCTCGATGAAATTGCAGACATGAGTTTGGCAGCACAAGCAAAAGTTTTGCGGGCCCTCCAAGAACAAAAAGTACAACGGGTAGGTAGTGATAAAGACATTCCTGTCGAGGTCCGTGTCATCGCAGCAACCAATAAGGATTTGTCTAAAGAAATAAAAGAAGGCCGTTTTCGCGAAGATCTTTTTCATCGTATTGCGGTCATCAATATTGAAGTACCGGCTCTTTCTAAGCGAAAATCAGATATTCCGATTTTGGCCAATCACTTTATGAATAATTTGGCCGATGAGCAGGGCATGGAAATTAAAACATTTGAAAATGCGGCCATCGAAAAGCTCAAAGAATATCCCTGGAGTGGAAATGTCCGCGAGTTAAGAAACGTTGTCGAGCGCCTCATGATCTTGGGTGATAACCCAATTTCCGTTCAAAACATAAAACAATTTGCTCCAAAATAATCGAATGATTAACCGAAAAAATGTTTGCCCATGAAATTTATAACAACGCTAATTGCTTGTCTCTATCTTACCGCGCTTCCTGCACAGGATCAACCCGTTGCAGACCAAATCCGTGCAATTTATGATCAGGCACTCCAAAACGGTCAAGCCTATCAGTGGTTGGAGCACCTCTCCAATCAGATTGGAAGCCGCCTATCAGGCTCGATAGGGGCAGAGCAAGCAGTACGTTGGGGTGAGGAAGAATTGAACGCTTTGGGTTTGGACCGGGTTTTTTTACAACCGGTGATGGTGCCCAAATGGGTACGTGGTAATTTTGAATATGCCAACATCGAAAGTAGCCCAGGCAATACTATCAATGTTCCGGTTTGTGCCCTAGGCGGCTCTATTGCAACCCCTTCTGCCGGAATCCGTGCCCAAGTCGTTGAGGTTAGCAATTTTGAAGAGCTCGCCAAGCTGGGTAGTGCGCAAATTGCTGGAAAATTTGTGTTCTTCAATCGCCCTATGGAGGCCCAACTCATCAACACCTTTGAGGCCTACTCAAGAGCAGTCAATCAACGATCTCGTGGTGCTGAAGAAGCCGCCAAATATGGTGCAGTTGGAGTTATCGTACGTTCAATCAATCTCCGCTTGGACGATTATCCACATACAGGATCTATGAGTTATGGCCAATTGCCCATACAAGACCGTATTCCTGCAGCTGCCATAAGTACCAATGGTGCTGAGCTACTAAGTTCAATGTTAAAACTCAACCCAAATCTTCGTTTTTTCTTAAAACAAAATTGCAAAAACTATCCCGATGTTTTGTCTTACAATGTGGTTGGTGAGGTTAAAGGCACTACCCATCCTGAAAACATTATCGTTGTGGGAGGCCACCTTGACTCATGGGATTTGGGTGATGGTGCACACGATGACGGTGCCGGAATTGTTCAGTCAATGGAAGTACTTCGGATATTTAAATCCTTAAATTATAAACCCAAAAACACCGTACGTGTTGTATTATATATGAACGAAGAAAACGGTACTCGTGGAGGGAAAAAATATGCCGAGTTGGCTAAAGAAAACAATGAAAAACATCTTTTTGCGCTTGAGTCCGATGCCGGTGGATTTACCCCACGTGGATTTTCTTTTGACAGTGACGAAATGTCTTTTCAAAAAATCAGCTCGTGGAAACCGTATTTTGCACCCTATCAGATCCACGAATTTTCACAGGGTGGAAGCGGTGCCGATATCGGCCCCCTCAAAGATGGAAAAGTAGTTCTTTCTGGTTTGCGACCCGATTCGCAGCGCTACTTTGACTACCATCATGCTGCAACAGATACTTTTGAAGGAATCAATAAGCGCGAACTTGAGTTGGGAGCAGCAGCCATGGCCACGATGGTTTACTTGGTTGATTATTTTGGACTGGATTAGATGTTTTTAAGTCAATACACCCGCGAATTTCGGTACAATCTCAAGTTGGCCTATCCAGTAATTGTTGGATTGCTAGGGCACACCATTGTTCAATTGGTTGATAACTTGATGGTTGGACAATTGGGTACCGCAGAGTTGGCAGCCGTTTCTTTGGGCAATAGTTTTGTTTTTGTAGGAATGTCTTTGGGCATCGGTTTTTCTACTGCGATTACTCCATTGGTTGCAGAAAGTGATGGTGCGGGCAACATCCATAAAGGCCGAAAAATCTTGTTTCATAGTATTGTATTGTGTTTTTTGTTAGGTAGCCTATTGGCACTTGCTGTTTTGACAGCGCAGCCACTGCTGTTTCATATGGGTCAGCCTGCAGAAGTCGCCCAACTGGCTTTTCCATATTTGTTTTGGGTCGGCCTATCACTTATTCCCTTGGTAGGATTTCAAGCCTTTAAGCAATTTTCGGATGGATTGTCCCATACCAGACCACCGATGTATGCCACAATAGTGGCCAACGTGGTTAATGTTATTTTGAACTATTTTTTGATTTTTGGAAAAGGACCTTTTCCTGCAATGGGTATCGTTGGCGCTGCATTGGGAACCTTTATAGCACGATGGTGTATGGTTGTGTTTTTGATTATTTATATGCGCATTGATTTTAGGTTTGAGGCCTATTTTCAAAAAATAAAATTTAAGGTCCTGGAGCTTTCTCTTTTTAAAAACATAATAGCGCTGGGTTTTCCTTCTGCAATGCAAATGTTTTTTGAGGTTGTATTTTTCACATTGGCCATTTGGATGTCGGGATTTTTGGGAAAAAATCCACAGGCTGCTAATCAAATTGCCCTTAATCTTTCGTCGATTACTTATATGGTAGCAATGGGTTTAGGAGTAACAGCGATGATCCGTGTCGGAAACCAAAAAGGGCGTGGAGACTTTATAGCATTGAGGCGGGTGGCAATTTCTATCTTTTTGCTGATCATCCTTATTGATATTGTGTTTTGTGGTTTTTTCTTAACCTTCAATGAAGTACTCCCAACCTTTTATTTGGACAACGAAAATCTGGCCATAGCTCAAGATGTCAATGAAGTGATCTCAATTGCGGCTTCTTTGCTCATAATTTCTGGATTTTTCCAAATATCTGATGGTCTGCAAGCCGTTGTTTTGGGCTCGTTAAGGGGGCTCCAAGATGTTAATATACCAGCAGGAATAACCTTTTTTGCCTATATGTTATTTGGTGCACCACTTTCGTATTATTTGGGTATACATACTAATTTGGGTGTTACGGGAATCTGGGTCGGTTTGCTTTCTGGGCTTATCGTTTCTTCCTTATTACTTTTAATACGGTTTGAGTATCTTACCAAAAAATTAATTCGTCGACATACTTTATCATCATGAAAGAACTTCCAAAATTTCTAATCGCTGACAGCTCCGAACAACCCGACGCTGTCTATGTAATTCATACTGCATATCCTCGTTTTTGCATAAATGTTGCAGACGACCATATTTTTTGGATGGAAGAGTTTGATGAAGAAGATGATAACGAATTGCAAGACGTTGCAGAAGCATTGGTTGCAGAGGCTTTGGATTTTTTTGATCGTGAAATGGAAAGCTTGGACTAGATGTGGGAAGCGCTAATAGAATGGGATCAATCGTTGTTTCTGTGGCTCAATAACGCTGGAACAAAAAGTTTTGACCCCCTTTTTGTAGCGCTATCGAGTACGGCGACAAATATCCTTGTCTATTTGGCAATAGCTTATTTTATAACCTATAAAAACGGGTGGAAATCTTTTTTTGTATTGGTATTTGTCGTTGTATTGATGATCGCTTTTACGGATCAAATAACCAACCTTTTCAAAGCTGGTGTAGGTCGACTGCGTCCCTGCCATGACCCTCAAATTATGGACTTTGTGCGTTTGGTAAAATCGAGTTGTGGTGGGCGTTATGGCTATTTTTCGGCACATGCTGCCAACTCTTTTGCCTTGGCCAGTTTTTTCTATTTAGAAGTTAGAAAAAACCATCCAAAACTCCCCATCGTTTTGTTTTTATTGGCGGGTTTAATAGCCTACAGCCGCATTTATCTTGGTGTTCATTTTCCTTTAGATGTTCTTAGTGGCACCCTTTTTGGGATTGGTTCGGGTCGTTTGTTTGGTTATTTGTACCCCCGCTTGCAAAACGCTATAAATGGGTAAAAATAAATCGGGTGGTCTGCGAATACGGTTGTTCAGGAATTGTATTGGTAAGTATTTTTTGATTTGGAGGCCGATCATATCGAGGTGTCTGAGTTTCGATACAAAGCGCTTCAAAATGGGGCGGTCTAAAAACGACAGCTCCCGGCTGATCCGTTTCCACAAGCATTTCGATTTTGGATTGATGTCCTCTTAAGCGAGCGATTTTAGGATCTGTTCCAACAAAAAAATCATCTAAAAATTGATTGCCAATAGGACGCATTTGTAAAAAATCATAGGGTGTATTACGAGTTTCTATCTGCCGACCTGTAGGAACAAGTTTGCTATCGAGATCCAGATAATGTGAAGCATTCAATTGCAATTGATGCAAGGCCATTGCGCCATTGCCATCCATATTGAAATACGCATGATTGGTTAGGTTGATTGGCGTAGGTGTATCGGTTGTAGCTTGGTAACTGATCTCTAATCCATTCTCTAAAAGCCTATAGCAGATTTGAGCATTTACAACACCTGGAAAACCCACTTCATTTGCCGAACAGGTATAGGTGCAGCTGAGGGTGTTTTCTGAATTTTTGCTAATCTTCCAAATTTTGTTGTGCCAACCATCCACACCACTATGAAGTACAATATTATCCCGGGTGCCTTTGAGCGGGTATTTTTTTTCTCCGATGCTGATTGGACTAGAAAGTCGTCCGGCATAGCGCCCAACAATGGCTCCTCTGTACCAAGGGTCTTTGCAATAGTCGGATTCATGTTCTAGGCCCACAATGACATTGACAAACCTTCCTTTGGGGTCACGAACAAACAATTGATGCAGGGTTGCACCGGTGTTAAGAACGGCAACTTTGATGCATTCATTGGAGAGATCAAATGTTGCCATAGGTACTTTTTTTGGCTTTCGAAAAAACTATATGGTGTTCTCAGAAATTAGTTTGGCAAGATAATCACCAACTTGTGATGTTTTGTATGCTTTGCCACCATCTGCAAGGTCTTCCGTTACTACTCCGTCGTCCAAAGATTTTTGAACAGCATTGCGGATGGTGCTACCTTCTTCTTGTAGGTCAAAGGCCATCTCAAACATCATGGCTGCCGAAAGTACGGTTGCAAGGGGGTTAGCAATATCCAAACCGGTTGCTTGTGGAAAAGAGCCGTGTATGGGTTCGAAGAGTGATGTTTCTACACCGATAGACGCAGAAGGCATCAATCCCATAGATCCTGAAATTACTGAAGCTTCGTCGGTGAGAATGTCTCCAAAAAGATTTTCTGTAATCAAAACGTCATAGCTGTTTGGCCATTGAACCAAACGCATGGCAACGGCATCGACAAATTCATAAGACACTTCTACATCGGGATAGTCTTTTTCCATTTTTTGAACCGTTTCGCGCCATAGACGGGAACTTTCTAACACATTGGCCTTGTCAACACAACATAATTTTTTTGAACGTTTTTGAGCTAATTCAAAACCCATTTTTGCTAAACGTATAATTTCTTCTCGTGTATAGGTGCAGGTGTCAAATGCGGTATTGCCATTGTCTTTTCTTCCGCGTTCTCCAAAGTAAATACCTCCAGTAAGTTCACGAATAAATACAAGGTCTGTGCCTTCGATTCGCTCGCGTTTGAGTGGAGATTTTTCTAGTAAAGAAGGAAAGGTAAATGTGGGTCGTACATTGGCAAAAAGGCCTAATTTTTGACGCATTTTTAGGAGTCCTTGCTCGGGGCGTATTTTTGCCGAAGGGTCATTGTCAAATCTGGGATGTCCAATAGCACCAAACAGTACAGCATCTGCAGCCATGCAAATGGTGTGTGTGCTATCTGGATAGGGTTCGCCAACGGCATCTATAGCGGCAGCTCCTGTCAGGGCAGGATTCCATTCGATTTGATGATTATAGCGTTTGGCGATGGCATCGCACACTTTTACGGCTTGGTCGATGACTTCGGGTCCAATTCCGTCTCCTGCTAATAAGGCAATGTTTAGATTCATAGGATCAAATTATGTTCAGCATTTTTTCTGTGGCTTTTATTGCAGAAACGGTTTGGTCCGAATCTAAGCCTCGTGTTGTAAATTCTTTATTTTCTAACAGCCAAGTGATGGTCGTTTCGCAAAGGGCATCTGAGCTGCTCCCTGGTGGGATGTGTACCGCATAGTCAATCAATTTTGGAAGGCTAATTTTTTTCTGTGCATAGACCTGCCGTAGGGCGTTTAAAAAAGCATCAAACTGACCATCGCCGGAGGCATGCGCTTCATAGGATTTGTCGTCTATACGTAGGGACAATGTGGTGGTAGGTTGTAAGCCCTTGGCGTGGGTTAATACATACGAATCTACAACCACCTTTTGAAGGTTTTGACCGCTATCCAAAACATCTGATATGATGTAGGGTAAGTCCTCGATGGTTACCCGTTCTTTTTTGTCACCCAACTCGATGATCCGTTGGGTCACTTTTTGGACTTCCTCCTTGCTTAGGGAGATGCCCAGTTCTTCTAAATTTTTTTGAATATTGGATTTGCCGGATGTTTTGCCAAGGGCATATTTTCTTTTACGACCAAAGCGTTCGGGTAGCAAATCATTGTAGTATAGGTTTTTTTTGCTATCTCCATCGGCATGGATGCCAGCGGTTTGTGTAAAGACATTTCCACCAACAATGGGCTTGTTGGCAGGAATTCTAAAACCTGTAAAAGTAGCCACCAATTTACTGACCTTGTAGAGTGAAGTCTCCACTACATTGGTTTTGATTTCTGGCAAAAAGTCATTAATAACAGCAATAACACTTGCCAGCGGGGTATTTCCGGCGCGTTCTCCCAAACCATTCACGGTAAGATGAAGTCCGTGTACTCCAGATTCTAGCGCTGCCATGGCATTGGCAACACTCAAATCATAGTCGTTGTGACCATGAAAATCAAAATGATGGTTTGGGTATCGTGTAATAATTTGGTTTAAATACGCTTTGGTCTCAGAAGGGAAAAGGATGCCTAAGGTGTCGGGCAGCAAAATTCTTTTGACGGGTTGGGTGGTTAAAAAATCCAAATATTCGAAAACATATTCGGGAGAATTACGCATCCCATTGCTCCAGTCTTCGAGATACACATTGCTGGAAATCCCAGATTTTTGTGCGGCTTCTAGATTTTTCGCAATTGCCTCAAAATGTTCTGAAGGGCTTTGTTTGAGCTGGTGGGTGAGGTGATTGAGCGATCCTTTGGTCAATAGATTTTGAACGGTTGCACCGGCGGCTCGCATCCAGTCTAAGGAGACTCCTTGATCCAAAAATGTTAGTATTTCAACTTGCTCAAGTCGATTTTGGGTGGCTGCCCATGCGGTAATATTTTTTACGGCTTGAAATTCTCCATCCGAAACCCGTGCCGAAGCGATTTCGATTCGGTCAACTTGTAGCTCTTCTAAGAGTTGTTTTGCTAAGGTTAATTTTTCACTAGCAGGAAAAGACACACCCGAGGTTTGTTCTCCATCACGGAGCGTGGTATCCATAATCTCAATCGTTCGGACTTCCATGGGTGTTTGTGTCTTTAGAAAGGTCGATTTTGAGCAAAATCTTTTATTTGCTCCTTGAGATTAAGTAAATAGTCGATATCGTCATAACCGTTTTGTAGGTTTTCTTTTTTATAGGGGTTGATATCAAAGTTCTCATGTTTGCCGATTTCGTCGAGTGTAATGGTCTGGTTTGGAAGATCGACTGTCATTGATGTATTTGGGTTTTTTTCGATTGCATCAAAAATCAGGCTTAAAAATGATTCTGAAACCTGTACGGGTAAGACCCCAATATTGAGGCAGTTGTTTTTGAAAATATCCGCAAAAAAGCTAGAGACAACACAACGAAATCCATAGTCATAAACTGCCCAAGCGGCGTGTTCTCGAGAAGATCCGGAACCGAAGTTTTTTCCACCAACAAGGATTTTTCCAGAAAAGGTAGGGTTGTTGAGTACAAAATCGGCTTTGGGTGTGTTGTCTTGATTATAGCGCCAGTCTCTAAAAAGATTATCACCAAAACCTTTGCGTTCGGTTGCTTTTAGAAATCTTGCTGGGATGATTTGATCCGTATCCACATTTTCTATGGGCAGCGGTACTGCTGTACTTTGAAGCACGGTAAATTTCTCGTATGCCATTTTCGAATTATAAAAGGGTTCTAGGGTCGGTTACTTGACCGGTTACTGCCGCTGCCGCTGCCATAATGGGACTTGCCAAAAGGGTGCGTGCTCCGGGGCCTTGACGGCCTTCAAAATTTCGGTTTGAGGTACTTACGGCATATTTTCCTGCCGGTATTTTATCATCATTCATTGCCAAACAGGCAGAACAACCGGGTTCTCGAAGTTCAAAACCGGCTTCTTCAAGAATTTGTAAAAGTCCTTCGTTTTCGATGGCTTTGCGGACCTGATGTGATCCCGGGACGAGCCATGCAGTAACGTGGTCTGCTTTTTTTCGCCCTTTGACAATTTCGCTAAAGGCTCTAAAATCCTCTATTCTTCCGTTGGTGCAACTACCCAAGAATACAAAATCAATCTTTTTTCCGATCATTTCATCTCCTTGGCTAAAGCCCATGTAGTTTAACGATTTTTCATAGGTAGCTTTTCCGCTGTTTTCGGCTTGAGGAATGGATTTCTGAATACCAATTCCCATACCTGGATTGGTGCCAAAAGTGATCATCGGTTCGATACTGCTACCGTCAAAGAAAAACTCTTTGTCAAAGGCAGCACCTTCGTCAGTGTGTAGGGTACTCCAATAGTTCATAGCTGTATCCCAATCGTTTCCTTTAGGAGTAAATTCTCGACCCTGTATATATTCAAATGTTTTTTGATCTGGAGCAATCATTCCTCCACGGGCACCCATTTCGATACTGAGGTTGCAAACTGTCATGCGGCCTTCCATTGACATGTCTCTAAAGGTAGAGCCGGCATATTCTACAAAATAGCCCGTTGCCCCAGAGGTGGACAATTGTGAGATGATGAAAAGCGCTACGTCTTTTGGAGCAACCCCTTTTTGCAAGGCTCCATCAACAGTGATTCGCATTTTTTTGGGTTTGGGCTGCATGATACATTGGCTGGCCAAAACCATCTCAACTTCTGAGGTTCCTATCCCAAAAGCGATGGCGCCAAAAGCACCGTGAGTTGAGGTGTGTGAGTCACCACAAACGATGGTAGCTCCAGGAAGTGTGATTCCATATTCGGGGCCAACGACATGAACGATACCATTTTTTTCGTGTCCAAGCCCCCAATAGGAGATGTTGTGTTCTTTGGCGTTTTTTTCTAAAGCAGCAAGCTGGTTGGCGGATAGGGGATCTTCGACGGGCAAATGCTGGTTGATGGTTGGGGTATTGTGATCTGCAGTTGCAAAGGTTCTTTGGGCGTAGAGCACCCCAATTTTTCTGTTTTTTAGTCCCAAAAAAGCCACAGGGCTTGTCACCTCATGGACCATGTGTCGGTCAATAAATAACACGTCGGGTCCGGCCTCTATTTGGTGCACTACATGCGCATCCCAAACTTTATCAAAAAGTGTTTTTTTCATTCGAAATAGTATGCTTATTAGATTCCGCTTGCTTTGATGATTTTAGGAATATCTTCGTCGTTAATTTCTTTTTGGCGGTCGGCAAAAAGTAAAAATTCTTCATAGACCTTATCGAGTTGCAATTTGTCCAACTCATATCCAATATTTTTGGCACGGTAGGCAAGTGCTGCTCTACCGCTTCGTGCGGTTAATACGATTGCTGATTCGTTTACCCCAACATCATGAGGATCCATGATTTCATAAGTTTCACGGTTTTTGATCACTCCATCTTGGTGTATGCCCGAACTGTGGGCAAACGCATTGGCTCCGACAATGGCTTTGTTGGGCTGTACGGGCATTCCCATTTTGTCAGATACCAATCTACTGGTGTCATACAGCAGCTTTGTATTGATGTTGGTGTATAGGTTGAGCCCGGGATGTTGACGCATGATCATCACAACTTCTTCTAAAGAGGTGTTGCCAGCACGTTCTCCTATGCCATTGATCGTGCACTCGATTTGACGGGCTCCATTGATGGCACCTGCAATTGAATTGGCTGTTGCTAAGCCCAAATCATTGTGACAGTGACACGATAATGTGGCTTTGTCGATCCCTTTGACGTTTTCTTTCAAAAATTTGATCTTAGCCCCATATTCTTCAGGTAGACAATAGCCTGTGGTATCAGGTATGTTGAGCACCGTAGCCCCCGCCTTGATAACTGCTTCACATACGCGTGCGAGGAAAACATTGTCTGTTCTTCCTGCGTCTTCGGCATAGAACTCGATGTCCTCTACAAAGGTTTTGGCATAACTTACCGCTGCGATTGCACGCTCCAAAATTTCGTCTTGGGTGGCTTTAAATTTGTATTTGATGTGTGAATCAGAGGTGCCAATCCCCGTATGAATGCGCGCTCTTTTTGCTGGTTTAAGTGCTTGAGCGGCTACTTCAATATCTTTTTTGACGGCACGGGTCAATCCACAGACTCGTGCATTTTTTACTAATTTGGATATGGCTTCTACAGATTTGAAATCTCCCGGACTTGAAATCGGGAATCCGGCTTCCAGAACATCAACTCCCAACTCGTCCAATCGCTCTGCGATTATCAATTTGTTTTGAGTATCTAACTTACACCCGGGAACCTGTTCTCCGTCTCTCAGTGTGGTATCAAAAATTTCAACGCGGTTACCTGACATAGCATCAAATAGTAATTTTTACGAATATATATTTTATTCCCTTAAGGTGGTCGTTTTATCGGTTGCAAAAGTACAATATTCTTGCCCCGTATTTTTAGAATAAATCATTAAAAGACAGTGGTTTGTTGAATAATTTGCTACAATGACTAACGATAGTAAAGACAATCTTTTTATTTTGACCCAATTCTTTATAAAATCTGAAAAAAGACAATTCTAAATTGCACCAACCCCCTCAATGACTGTGACAACCACAGCAAATACGGAGACTGGAGAAGCAACAATTGGAAATCAAGAAAAAGCACTCTATTTGTTGCAGCAAATACTACTTCGATTAGTCGCCGTAAAAAAAGCCACCAAATGACGTTAAAAAGACCTTCTCTAGTTCTTTTGTTTAGAGGTTTACTTGTATAAATCAAAAATTTGGAATAAAATATTTTTGGTTAAGAAAGCCGTACGTGATTTTATAAGGCAAACAGAAGTTTTCCGTGTACAATAATGCCAAATTGGCAAGGGTCC
>Ga0255760_10001402_pt1 | contig 23090 bp, 21 predicted proteins | sample 071ome_25_FD_179960 | JGI IMG/M metagenome (GOLD analysis project Ga0255760, IMG submission 179960) | Coastal salt marsh microbial communities from the Groves Creek Marsh, Skidaway Island, Georgia - 071410BT metaG (version 2) | ecosystem: Environmental > Aquatic > Marine > Intertidal zone >...
ACATAAAACAATCGGCCCGCGATGGCCACAAAGAGCACATAGATCACGGCACTGATCCAAGTGATTTTGCTTTTGATATGTTTCAATTCCGTACTCATTCTACGACGACGATTTTTTCAGGGCGCTCTTCCGGGCTTTGCAACCCAAGGGCTTGTGCTTTGCGCATGACGCGGCTTTCCAGAGATAGCTTGGTCAGTTTTTCGCGCGTTTCTGTATGTTCTGCCTCGAGGCTTTGGCGTGTTTTGCTGAGTTTGTCGATCTCGTGAACCTTTTGGTCGGCGCGGTGGCTAGTGTAAATGGCGATCAGGGCCAAGAAGCTCAACCAAGCGGCAAAGGGCAGCATGCGCATGAGGCCCTCGTCCCCAAGGGTGAGGCGGGCTTTCAATCCTGCTATGGCGTTACTCACTTTAGACATCTTTGCTCCAGTTTACATCGAGTCGTTCCGCAATGCGCAGCTTCGCGCTGGTTGCTCGAGGGTTTCTTGCATTTTCCTCCGCGGTGGCCACAATAGGCTTGCGGGTGACGGCTTTGTACGGGACGTGTTTGACCCCGTAGAAATCGCTTTCGGTTTGCCCATCTGCCTTGCCTTCTCGGATGAAGTTTTTGACCATGCGGTCCTCCAAGCTGTGGTAGCTCATGACGACTAAGCGACCGCCGGGCTTGAGCACGTCGGTAGCGCCATAGAGCATTTCCTCGAGGACCTCGAGTTCTTGGTTGACTTCCATGCGAAGGCCTTGGAAGACTTGGGCGAGGTATTTGTGCCACTGTCCTCTTGGGGCTAGGGGTTCGATCAATTCCCTCAGCTCTGTGGTTGTGGTCAAAGGAGCCGTCGCTCTTGACATCAAGATGGCGTTAACGAGCGGACGCAAACTTTTGAGATCGGTGTGTTTGCGGAAGAGGTCGTACAAGGCTTGTTCTTCGTAGGTGGCCAATACGTCGGCAGCGGAAATCCCCGTGTTGGGGTTCATGCGCATGTCGAGTGGGCCGTCGAATCTGATGGAGAATCCACGCTCGCCTTCATCGAACTGGTGAGAACTGACGCCGAGGTCGGCCAAGATGCCGTCCACTTGTTTGGCGCCGTGCAGGCGAAGGTGGTTTTTGATGTAGCGGAAGTTCGCGGCGATGAACACCAAGTTTGGATGTTCCGGCAGGTTGTGCTTGGCATCGGGATCTTGGTCAAAGGCGTAGAGCTTACCGGTCGTGAGCTGGTCCAAGATGGCCTTGCTATGACCGCCGCCGCCAAAGGTCACGTCAACATACGATCCAGTTGGATCGATGTTGAGGCCCTCAAGACATTCTGCTAAGAGAACTGGATCATGGTAGCTCATTCTGACTTGGATTTATTCCGCCCATTACTTCTTCGGCGAGCAATCCAAAGTCATCGCTATCCATGTTCACAGCATTTTCATACGCTTCCTTATCCCAAATCTCTACAATCCCGTTGTGCGCACTGAGTACGACATCGCGGCTGAGGTTGGCAAAGGCTTTAAGGTCGGGGCTGATCCCTATGCGGGTGGCGCCGTCGAGCTCTACAAGCTTTACTCCTGCGGTGAACAGTCGAATGAAATCGTTGTGCTTCTTCACGAAGCGATTCAAGGTGTTGACCTTGTTCATGACTCCATTCCACTCTTGCATTGGATACAATTCCAAACACGCGCTAAATACACTTCTCTTCAACACGAAAGCATCGTCCATCGCCGGCGCTAGCTGCTTTTTAAGCGCTGCCGGGAGGCTGATGCGACCCTTCGCATCCATCTTGCATTCGTGTACTCCGATCAGATTTAACATGTGTATAGACTGCTCTCTTACAAAAGTAGAATTATCATCCCACGATTTCCCACAAACGTACACATTGTGGATAACTTTTGCCACCTATTTGATGTAAAATTACGCTAGGCCTTATTTAGAGCGGTGGGAAGAAGTGGGAGAAGGTGAAAATAGTGTGTGAATAAGATTGTGAATAGCTCTGGGTCCAATTGGCCCAAGAAAATGGCCTAACTTTGCGCCAATACTAGAACAGATGAAGATTAACACTGCCGAATTCATGAAATCCTCCGCGCGCATCAGCGAATGCCCGGACCCCATCAAAAATGAATTTGCCTTCATCGGTAGATCGAACGTTGGGAAGAGCTCTTTGATCAATATGTTGGTGCAGCGGAAGGACTTGGCCAAGACCTCAGGTCGCCCAGGGAAAACCCAGCTCATCAACCACTTTGAAATCAATGAGCAATGGTACTTGGTCGACTTACCGGGCTATGGCTATGCGAAAACCTCAAAGACCAAGCGTGCCGAATTTCAAAAGATGATCACGAACTACATCAAGAACCGTGAAAACCTCATCAATACGTTTGTGTTGGTGGACAGTCGCCATGATCCACAAAAGATCGACCTAGAATTCATGGAGTGGTGTGGCATGGAGGGCATTCCCTTCTCCATCGTATTCACCAAAATCGACAAGCTCGGCTCCTCCGCGCTCATGAAACAGATCGCGCGTTACAAGAAGAAATTGCTATTGCAATGGGAAGCCCTGCCGCCGGTATTCATGACCTCGGCCGAAGGAAAATCTGGTCGCGAAGAAGTGTTGAGGTACATCGATGAACTCAACGCGAGCATCAGCCCACAGATGTATGGGAAATAAAAAACTCTTGATTGCCCTGTTGATTTTCGGCGCAGGATTGGCCCTGGGCATCGCCTTGAAAATGCATCCCTTGTTTATAGGATTGGGCTCAGGCATTGGATCGGCCTATTACTTCAACGTTCGCCCGAAACAGTAAGGTTTATTTTTCTGGAGCAATAAGCCCGGTCTTCTCTCCGAAGTAGCGGGCGAAGTCGCGCATATCTGCTGCTAACGCTGTGTCTTCCGTGGCACGCTCGTATCCGTCGGCCATAGAAATGAAGGTTTGGTGGTACATGCGTTTCATGTCGTCCATGAGCATGTCTTTGGTCCACAAATCAATACGCAAACATTCTGAATTCTTATCGTCCCAAACGCCCATCATCAAGGCCTTCGCTTGCTCGTTGGTTACTCCGCCATCGGTGGCGTCCCAAGTAATGGTTTCAGGGATTTTATTTTCGTCAAGACCGACGGTGATTTTGATTTCGCTTTCTTTCTGTACAGCCATTACGGTTTGTATTGAGCGTCGCGCAAGAATTTCTGAGCGTCGCGGATTCGTATCAAAGATTGAAGAGAGAGATCGCGGTGATTCTCTGCATAAGATTGGACCAATTTATACCCGATGTACCGAGCCACACGACCAGGAATCTCGGCATCCATAGCCGTTCCCAGTTTCGAAAAAGGTGCCGGTTCGCTCAAGCGTTGGCGTATCATCATGTCGGTGGAAAAAAGCAATTGGTCCCGAACAAATACCTCCCAAATATTGGCTTCGTTCGCCTCTAAAAAAGCCCATTCCTCTGGGCCGTAACCCAAAATCTCGGCGGCCTCCACCTCATAACCGGTCAATGCTTCACTGGCCACCGCGACCTTGCCGTGGTAGATCATCTGTGCCAACAACGTAGGGTCGTTGAAATTCTCTATTCCCATTGTCGACAATATCGCATGGGCATATTCTACCGGTATTTGGCTTTGGCGCAACAAGGCGCGTTGATATGCTGGAATAAACTCGTATCCGGGGTAGCCCACGCCTAAGAAATTATCTAGCCCCACAAAGGCTTTCGCAGGATCATCCCCTTCCGCACCGGGGTAGTACAAACACGGGGTCTCAAGGTCAATTCCGCTGATATAGAAATACAAAGCTTCAGGTTGAGGTACGCCAAGCAACTCTTTGGCCCTGCCGCTCACCGCATTCAAATCCTCGGCAATCGCTTCCTTGTCCATCAGGTTCTGGACGTTGGTATAATGGTCGCGCAGCGTAGGGTTGGCGCGCTCTTGCTTCCAAAAATTTGGGATGGGGTTGGATTGGAAAAAAGGATTGAAATAGGTGGCCAATTCTTTCATGTCGAGCGAATCCCCACCAAACAAGGCCTCGTCAAAATGGCGTACTTCCCAATCAAATGCTACACTACCTTCTGTGGCGTATAATGAACTTGGCCCCCCAAAACTTCGTTGAATAAAGAAGCCGATCGCGACCAAGAGGGTCGCTGCGAAGAGGTATATTTGATAGGTGCCTTTCATCGGGTCAAAATTAAGGGGAAAGCAATGAAATTACAGGAAACGGCAGATCATATTACGAATTGGTTGAAAAGCTATGCAGAGAACGCTGGCGTGAAGGGTTTTGTTGTGGGCGTTAGTGGCGGAATAGATTCTGCGCTCACCTCCACACTCTGTGCCCGCACCGGCCTTGAAGTACTCACCTTGGAAATGCCCATCCACCAACATCCCGATCAAGCTTCGCGTGGTCAAGAACACCAAGCTTGGCTTTCCACCAACTTCCCAAACACGCGCCACCTTCAGGTCGACCTCACACCGGTATACGACCGCTTCGTTGCCGCCATGCAACCCAGCGGCGCGGACCACGGGCTCTCTCTTGCCAACTCCCGCGCGCGCCTACGCATGTCCACCCTCTATTACCACGGCCAAGTCAATGGTTTATTGGTAGCCGGTACGGGCAATAAGGTCGAAGATTTCGGGGTGGGATTTTATACCAAATATGGCGACGGCGGAGTAGACTTGAGCCCTATTGCCGATCTATTGAAAACAGAAGTGTTCGCTTTGGCGCGCCATTTAGGTGTGGTCGATAGCATCTTGGATGCCAAACCTACGGACGGTCTGTGGGGCGATGATCGTACAGATGAAGACCAGCTGGGGGCCACATATCCAGAATTAGAATGGGCCATGGCACAACACGAGGCAGGTAAGTCGGTATCAGAATTTTCAGGCCGCGAAGCTGAGGTCATGCAGATTTACTTGCGATTTAACACCGCGAACAAGCATAAAATGCTACCAATACCGGTATGTGAGATTCCGGTAGCGTTGAAATAGTTATTCCAACCTCACCTCATCCGTGAAGAAATAGCTCTGGTGTCCGGCTCCTGGGTGCCAATCTTGGAGTCGACCGGCATTGGTATATGTGATGCGAATGGCCTTTACTAAATCAGTTCTAGGATTGCTCAAGACGACGTCGTGACGGACGGATTCTTCTTGTCCTAAAGGATTGTCCATTTCCATGGCGCCGAAGAAATGCCACTGATCGTCGCCTTCATACAATACTTGGACTTCCACTCTTTGCGGCGCAGCGATCCAAGCACGGATGTCTTTTAAAATACCGACATGTACGGTTTGCACTTGTTTCGACTTTTTCAAGGTGATTTCTAGGGTCGCATCGTGGCCTTGCACTCCGACCCAATGTCCCTTGCGCCAATCCGTATCTCCAGTGATTCCATCGACCATAGCTTCGGGCCCGCCAGCTGTGTACTGAGGGGAAGCGTGTCCTACTACCCAGGCAGCTTCGAGGTTATCATCGCGTTTGCTGAACACCGCACGTGCCACATGATTGCCATAACCGAAATGCGGCGTTATAGCAGTTACAAAACCATCGTCATACGCCGTTCCAATGCGAATACGGCCCTTGCGGTCCTTCTTCCATTTTACATTTTCGTAGCTATGGTATTGCCATAGATCATATTGTCCTGTTGGGATGATTTCAACTTGGGCGGTGCCGGTAAAGGTCCGCGGTATACGGACGATAGGCGCTGGCGGAGTAGGGTTTTTCATCTTTGTGGCATAGCGATACACCTTGCCCCAATCTGATGGTTCGTCGCCACGTTTTACCTTCCAGTGGCCGCCTTCAATGAGTTCGTCGTGTGTGAAATAGCGCTTCTGATATGGAATCTGTGTGCTATCCCCACGGTCGTAATCCATGATATAGGTACCTACATCTTCTACGGTGATGTCCAATTCTTTCCCATTGGGCAACTCCAAATGAATGGCATCCCACCATGGTGTTGAAATTTGATAATCGGGCTTGCCTGGTACTAACGGATACATGCCCATCGAGGCCATTACATACCATGCACTCATCTGTCCGCAATCCTCATTTCCGCTCAGGCCATCTGGTGCATTCTGGTACTGCGACCCCAAGATGCGGTGCACCCAATAGCTGGTCCGGCGTGGATTATTGGTAGCGTTGTAGAGGTAGGCGATGTGGTGCGAAGGTTCGTTCCCGTGCGCGTATTGGCCTATAAGCCCAGTGATATCTGCTTGGTCGCGTCCTGTGGTGTGCGAGCTGGCATAAAAGAGTCCATCGAGGAGGTCTTCAAGGACATCGTGACGGGATTTCACCAAGAGTTTTTGCTTCTTACGGGGCAGGTTATTCCAATTTTCTCGAGCGCCGCGAAAATTGGTTAATACTTCCATCCATCCCTCAATATCGTGAACTGGGGAAAAGCTGTACTGGAATGCATTGGCTTCAGTAAAATGGTTGTTCACCTCGCGCGGATTGTATGGACTGTAAAAATCCCCATTAGTTCGGGGTCGAACATACCCGCTTTCGGGATCAATCAACGAACGGTAAGCGGAGGAGCGTTGGTCGTAGGCCATGTAGGTGTTCCAATCCTCAAAGCGCTGAGCCGTCCATGCAATACAAGCATCGTCATACGCATATTCCAATGTTTTCGAGACCGATTCGCTTTCGTCCTCAATACTCAAGAACCCAGATTCCTGATAAGCGCCCAATCCGAAGACATCCATCTCAGCTGTAGCGCGCATGGCTTCCAGGGTCAGGGCAGTATCGGTGTGGTAGCCTTTGGCGATAGCATCGGCGAGCACACTCACGCTGTGGTAGCCGATCATACAATCGGTCTCATTCCCGGCCAATTCCCATATGGGCAAACGTCCGCGCTGCTTGTACATATCGAGCATACCGTACACAAACTCCTGCGTGCGCTCGGGTTGGGTAATGGTGTACAAAGGGTGCGCCGTTCTATAGGTATCCCAGAGGCTGAATACGGTGTAGTGGCGGTTCACGGTATCGCGGTAAATCACATTGTCCTGACCGCGGTAGCTACCGTCGACGTCGCTCCATAAGTTTGGTACAGAATAGGCGTGGTAGAGGGCTGTCGCATAAATGGCACGCTGATCAGGCAAGGCGCTTTTTACTTTGCTTTTGGCTAATTCCTCCGCCCATTTCCCTTGCGTTTCCGTAAAAATCTCCTCAAAATCGCGTTCAGCGCTCTCGCCATGGTAATTCTTCCATGCACCTTCCTCAGAGGTTCCGCTCATGCCGATACTCACTTCGGCATTTACAGTGCCATCGGGTAAGGCTAACCAATAAACCCCGGGCGATAGTTTCCACACAGAATCTGACGCAGGGGTGACTTCGAAGCCAAAGTAAAAATGCTGCTCTCGGGCCCATCCTTCTGAAATTCGACGTCCTTCAAATTTGCCATCACCCAGCGCGCTGAAATCCTGTTTTAGTACACGGTCTCGGAAATTTAAATCGACCATGATTCCCGGTGAGCTGTTCGGAGGGTAGTGCAAGCGTAACTTTCCTATCCTATCACCGGCGGTCGCTTCAATACGTGTTCCATCGTCTAGTATACAAGCATAGTATCCTGCCTGAGCATGTTCGTCCTCTTTGAAGAACTTAATATAATCCCCTTCTTTGGTCGGCGAAGAATAGGGCAGCATCAACAGATCTCCATAATCGCTCACACCCGTGCCGCTGAGGTGGGTGCAAGTAAATCCATACATGGCGCTGTCCGTGTAGTGGTAACCGCTGCAGCCGTCCCACCCGTCGTAGCGGGTATTCGGGCCCAATTGTATCATTCCAAACGGCGCCTGCGCACTTGGGTGAGTGTGGCCGTGGCCGCCAGTTCCGATGAAGGGATTGATGTCTTTTACAGAAGTCCACTCGGCATCTTGAGCAGAAAGTTGAAGCCCAATCAAAAGGGCGAGCATTTGGGTCAGTTTACGCATGTTCCCAAATTAAGAATAATGCGTAAGTTTAAGGAAACACAGAACCATGTCCAGAAGAAGATTTCTGAAGAATCTCGGCTTGGCTGGTGCGGGCCTCGCTATTAAACCACTATCAACCTCCGCACAAACCGTTCAACCGCCACTCCCGCTAAAGGATTCACCTTTAGTCATAAGTACATGGATTCACGGCATGGAAGCCAATGCAGGTGCATGGTCCGTTCTTGAGAATGGAGGCGCTGCCTTGGATGCCGTTCAAAAAGGCGTAGCGGTTACGGAAAGCGACATGAACAACCGCAGTGTCGGGCTCGCCGGACGTCCAGACCGCGACGGTCATGTGACGCTAGATGCATGCATCATGGACCATGACAGCCGCTGTGGTTCGGTGGCCTTCTTGGAAGATATTCAGCACCCCATCGATGTTGCCCGTGCCATAATGGACAAGACGCCACACGTGATGTTGGTGGGCGAGGGTGCTCAAAAATGGGCCTTGGAAAACGGGTTCTCGAAGGTGGATTTTGAGGTGCCTATTCCAGAGGTGCAGAAGGACTACGAGAATTGGCTCATTAAATCAGAATATAAAACAGGCGTCAACGTCGAGAATCATGATACCATTGGCATGCTGGCCTTAGACGCGAGCGGAAGAATTGCGGGCGCGTGCACCACTTCGGGTATGGCCTACAAGATCAGAGGTCGCGTAGGCGATAGTCCCATCATTGGCGCAGGGTTGTTCATTGACGGAGATGTCGGTGGCGCCACGGCTACTGGTGTAGGTGAAGCCATGATTCGGACCGCGGGATGTGCTTCCGTTGTGGAGTCTATGCGTCGCGGGGCATCGCCAGAGGAAGCTTGCTATGAGATTGTGCAAAGGATTCTAAAAAAACATCCTGGTGTTAACGGGATGCAAGTGGGATTCCTAGCGATGAACATGCAAGGCGAATACGGTGGATACAGTGTCTACAATGGATTTAATTATGCATTGCGTAGCAAAGACCGCAATGAAATGGTGGATGCCAAATACATGAAAACATGGGGGTAAAAAAGAGAGATATTCAGCGCCGTTGGTGGCGTATAGCTATTGGGACCATTGTAATAGCCTTGATTGTGGCGATGGTGTCAACGAAAACAGACACTTTTGGTGATGCTCAGGATTGTCGAGAATGGGCCTCTGTTGATGCGTTAATTCCGCCCGTTTCCTTCTATCAGTTCGACAGTTCCGAGTGGAATACTTTGGATGATGTCGTATTTGAATTGGACCCGAATTTATCAGACGAAGCTTACCGTATTGTTTCCAACGAGGACGGAGTAAAAGTATACCATGGAAAAGAGGGTGATCATCGCGCTCAGAGTACATTAGGTCAGCTTGGGATGCTAGGTTCAGAGGTCGCACTTCCTTGGGGTGAGATCAAGGATGAGCCGGTCTTTGGGCACCGTGGCGTACTCATGGACGTGTGTCGACACTTCTTTACAGTGGATGAGGTCAAGCGACACTTAGATGTGATGGCCCTGTATAAATTCAATGTCCTGCACTGGCATTTGACGGAGGATCAAGGTTGGCGCATTGCGATGGATAATTATCCGAAATTGGCCGAAGTGGCGGCGTACCGCATGCATGGGGATAGCGCCTATGGCGGGTCTTACAGCCGTGAGGATCTCGAAGAGGTGGTGAATTATGCGGCCGGATATGGGATCGAGGTTATTCCTGAAATTGAATTGCCGGGGCACAGTCAAGCGGCCTTAGCAGCATACCCGGAACTGGGTTGTACCGGGGAGCCGGTGGAAGTTGCGACGGAATGGGGTGTGTTTAAAGAAATCTATTGTGCTGGGAATGAGCAGACCTTTGATTTTATGGAGGATGTACTGGACTACGTCTGTGAGATCTTCCCGTCAAAATACATTCATATTGGCGGTGATGAAGCGCCTAAATACCGCTGGGAGCAATGTCAAAAATGTCAGCAGCGCATCAAAGATGAAGGCTTGCACGATGAAGAGGCTTTGCAAGGTTGGTTCAATACCAGGATCGAAAACTATTTGGCCACGAAGGGAAAGCAGATCATTGGATGGGATGAAATCCTCGAGGGTGGTTTGAGCCCGAATGCGACAGTGCAAAGTTGGCGTGGTTTTGAGGGTGGAATAGAGGCTGTTGAACAAGGTCATGATGCCATTATGAGTCCTACTTCCCATGCGTATTTTGATTATCCTGTGAGCAGTATTGATGTGCCCAAGGTGTATTCATACAGTCCTATACCTTCAGAATTGGACCCTCTAGATGCCGGGCATATTTTAGGAGGCGAATGTAATCTTTGGTCGGAGCACATTCCGGATACAGAAACGTTGGACCGTCGATTCTTGCCGCGCGGTATAGCAATGGCGGAAGTGTTGTGGTCTCATCCTTCTGAGCGCGATTATGATGCGTTTTGGGAGCGTCTTCAGCATCATTATCCTATGTTGGATGCCCTTGGATATAGTTATGATGTGGAGCAGGTTCCTGTGAAATTGGCAACTAAAAATGATTCGTTTAAAGAGGAGCTGAAGGTTATAGTTACTGCGGAGCCGGCTTTTGCGAATCTGGAACTGGCTGTTGAGGCGCCCACAGGCATGACTATGGGCAGCGCAACTACTTTTACCGAGCGCGGGGTGCACCTAATGAAAGTGCAGCCAAATCGCGGCGGGCACGCCATGGGCAAGGTGCTGAACTACGGATTTGCAGTGCACGAGGGCTTGGTGACCCACAGTTGTTTGACCAGTCCTCCCACGGAGCCTTATACGGGTACGAAGGATATTCCTTTGGCCAACGGGGTGCTGGGATCGGAGAATTATAGAGATGGAAATTGGGTTGGGTATTATGGGCCCGATTATTTCAGCGGCCACTTCGGCTGGGACCAACCCTATGTGATTGATTCCATCAAGATCAACTTCCTGCAAAGCCGATTGAGCTGGATCCTTATTCCAGAGAAGGTCATCACCGACATATATGAAAGTGAGGACCAAATCAGCCTCTACGAGTGGGAGCGTACGAGCTCCACCTCTGAGGAAGGCACCTTTATTGAAACCATGGTCTTGGCGCCAGAGGGAGGATTCCCAGCGACCCAAACCATCGATTTTATGATTCCAAACACCGAGGTATTGCCGGACAACCACCCTTCTGCGGGCGAACGTGTGTGGCATTTCTTGGACGAAGTACAGATTTATGGGCGACCACTTTGAAATAGAGATAGCCATTGAGGAACCGGGCCATGCGGCGCAGCTCATCGATTTAGGCGTACACCGCATCGAGCTGTGTAGCAATTTGGCAGAAGGCGGACTGACGCCGTCGGCGGCCCAGATTGAGATGGCAGTAGATGTGAGTGATTTGCCCGTATATGTGATGCTTAGGCCTCGTGCCGGGGACTTCACCTACAACAGGCTGGAGAAGCATATGATGCTTGAAGAGCTGAAGATTCTTAGCGATTGTGGAGCATCGGGCATTGTTTTCGGCGCCTTGGACGGCGGTCGAAATATCGATGCGGATTTTGTGGAATTAGTGGCCCAATTCTCTCAGGATTACGGCCTCGCCATGACCTTCCACCGCGCTTTTGATGCCTGTGCACGTCCGGAAACGGCGATGGAGCTGTTGGTAGAATTTGGTGTGGAGCGAATCTTAACCAGTGGGTTTGCGCCCACTGCGGCTGAGGGTCTACCCGCGCTCAAGGACCTATGTGATCAAGCTGCGGGTCGGATTCATATCCAGGCCGGTTCGGGCGTGAGTGCAGCGGTGGTTGATGACCTTTGGGCGGCGGGGATCCGTTCGTACCATTGCACGGCGAGAACGAAAATTGCGGCACGAGAAGGAAGTGTGGAAGCAAGGCTGGGGTTTGGCGATTATTGGTCGCTAGACACCAAGAAAATTGAAAATCTCAACAGCGCACTCTGGCGCAAATTGGCATAAAAAAAGCCCGCTCGAAGCGGGCTTTTCTGTATATGTTCGGTTGGGATTATTTGCCCCAACGTTGGATTTGTGCGATTTCAAATGTGAGTGGAATTGGCACACCTGGAACGGTTACAGTCAATGACGTATCCATTCTAAAGGTAAAGGCATCTTGTTCCAAAGTCTTGATCACGTATTCAAGATTAGTCGAGCCACCACCTGCGCCAGGGATTCCAATACCTAGGTCTACATTCTTCAAAACAAGAATAGTATCGTTCTTGATAGCCCATCCAATAGAATCAATACGAGTTCCCGCAGAGTCTAACGTAAGTCCACCGTTATCCATGAAGTTTGCCTCCATCATTGTGGTACTTTGAGTGCTGGTAGAATCCAAGAAAGGAAGTGCCTGGATATTCACTTGTTGGTTAATACCTGTCCAAAGACCTGTTACTTTGAACTCTGTGCTTTTGTTTTCCCATTTTGTGCAGGAAGCAAGCAAAGCTGCTGCTGCGACGAAGAATGCGATTTTTTTCATTGTTGTTTCAATTAGGTCTTACAAAGATGTCAATATTTATGCCAGTTTCGACAAAGCATCTTCTTTATCGAGAGCAAGTTGCGCTTTTAAGGCGTCGAGGCCGTTGAAGTTCATCACCTCTCTCAGGCGATGACCCACGGCAAAATGCAAATGCTGTCCATAGAGGTCTCCTTCAAAATCGAGCAGGTGAATTTCTACCGAACGTCGGGTGCTCCCCACAGTAGGGCGTCGCCCGATGTTGGCCATGGCCTTGTGGTGCTCGCCATTCAAGCGGACATAGCCGGCATATACACCATCCGCAGGAATAAGCTTATGCTGAAAATTGATGTCAAGGTTAGCTGTGGGAAAGCCAATTGTTCGGCCAATCTGGTCGCCTTTGATGACTTCTCCTCCGATGATGTAGGGGTGACCTAAATACGTGGCGGCTAATTCTACATTTCCTTCGGTTAAGGCTGCCCGAATTTTAGTGCTACTGATGTTGACCGCATCTATATCAAGCGCAGGAATTTCCTCTACTTCAAACCCGTAGATAGGGCCAAATTCTTTCAAATGGTCGAAGCTGCCTTCGCGATTGCGACCGAAGTGGTGGTCGTATCCAATGACCAATTGTTTGACACCAATCTGGTTCACCAAAATCTCACGGACAAACTCCAAAGAAGGCGTACGAGAGAACTCTTTGGTAAAGGGATGAATGATCAAATGGTCGAGTCCGGTTTGCTCAAGCAGCCCAATTTTTTCCTCCAAGCTCGTCAATAGTTTGAGCTCTACATCTGGCTGTAATACCAAGCGCGGGTGGGGGGAAAAGGTTAGAAGCACACTCTCGCCGCCGACTTTTTGGGCGGTTTGGACTAATTGGCCCAAAATCTTCTTGTGCCCAAGATGAACGCCGTCAAAAGTACCCGTGGTAGCCACGGCACAGTCTAGTGTATTAAAATCAGCTAGGGAGTGGTATACTTTCAACTTGAGTTGTAATTTTCCGCAAATTACGAACTGTAAACCGCATTCTCATGAAGAAAATCGATCCTTTCTACGCCCTCCAAGCCGGGTGGGTACGCTATAAAAACAAGGCAGGTATGTATACTGCGTATACCATTGTCTTTTTCATTGCTAGCGTTTTGATTGCCCAGGTGGCAACGGGATTGGCAGGCATGTTGGGTTTTATGGGCGTTCGGTTAGCCACTTTAATCATGTCTTTGGTAGTAGGCGCTGGAAGTATGTTCCTAACCATGGGATTTGCTCATGTAGCACGCATGGATGAACGTGGAGAATCCGTTGAGTTTGGCGATTTCTTTCATGCCTTCAAGGTGAACCAAAAACAACTGTTTGGTGTGGTATTGATTACCACGCTCATAGGTCAGATTGGAGGTTTTTTCATTCCAGAAGAGATTAGTGCATTAGGCTCGGGCCAGTTAGATTTTAACAACATGGACGAGTTACAAATGGCCTTTGAGGACTTATCGGAGATTTATGCAGAAAATTCAGGCATCATTGTTTTGGTAGCCCTTGTTCAAATCGTTTTTGGTGTCGGTTTCATGTTCTCCACCTACAGAGCGTCTATGGAAGGTGAGGAGCTCATGGAAGCCTTACAGTGGAGTTTCCCAAGGGCTTGGAAAAACTTCTTGCGATTGCTTATTCTTGGACTCATGGTGGCTGTTTTGGCCATGGTATTAACCCTTCTCACGCTGTTCATTGGAATCTTGGTCATCATCCCATGGTTGATTCTTGTGCAGTATGATGTCTATGACCAATTGTGCGATAAGCCAGAGGGCCTCAATCCGGTCGTTGAGGAGTTTGATTACGAAAACTAGCGGCGAGTGAAGTCTTGACTAGGGTTTCTGTTGGAAAGGATTTCACTTTGTGACGTAATCCTCTAATCGAGCTTTTCGACCATTAAATCATTGCGTTTTGGTAATTAGGATTGCCAACTTTTGCTTCGCAAAAGATTGGCGGACCTCTGTGGGGTTGCATTCAAGTAAATCCCTCCATGCTGCGCATGGAGCGTTTCTACCCTCTCAATCAAGGATTGCTACCCGTGCTTCGCAGGGTAGCGGACCTCTGTGGGGTTGCATTCAAGTAAATCCCTCCATGCTGCGCATGGCTCGGCTTTTTTGTTTCCACCCCTCACTATAGCAAGCTTTGTTCGGTGTGGAAACAAAAAATCCCGACCAGTTTCCTGGTCGGGATTTACTTGTGCGGATGAAAGGACTCGAACCTTCACGCCGGAGCACTAGTGCCTAAAACTAGCGTGTCTACCAATTTCACCACATCCGCAGCAATTGGGAGGGCAAATATATAGAGAAAATTAGTTTGACAAGAAAAAAGAATTGGCCCCAGTAAAAATTAACTTTGTGACAAATCAATGGTCCCATGGCGACATTCAATCCAGACGACATAACTACCAAAGAACGCCACATGAAATTACTAGGCGCCATAGGCCCTAGACCTATCGCGTTGGTGAGTACGGTGGACGAGTATGGAAACAACAATTTGAGTCCGTATAGCTTCTTCAATATTTTTTCTTCGAACCCACCGGTGGTGATTTTTTCGCCGGCGAGACGCGTGAGAGACAATACGACGAAGGACACGCTGCACAATTGTATGGTTCAAAAGGAGTGTGTGGTGAACGTGGTGAGCTACGATGTGGCGCAGCAGGTGAACTTGAGCTCGGCAGAATATGATTCCTCGGTAGATGAGTTTGTGAAGAGCGGTTTGACTCCGGTAGATTCAGAAGTGGTGCAGGCGAAGCGGGTGAAGGAAAGTCCGGTGAGCTTGGAATGTGAGGTTCGCGACATCTTCCATTTGGGAGAGGAAGGCGGGGCTGGGAATTTGGTCATGTGTTTGATCAAGCGCATTCACATTGCGGACCGAGTGTTGGCGGAAGACGGCGGCATAGACCAAGAAGAAATAGATTTGGTGGGCCGTATGGGCCGTCATTGGTGGGTGCGTGCTTCAGGGGATGCACTGTTTAAGCTGAGCCCGCCGCCAGTGGGTATTGGAGTGGATCAGATTCCAGAGGTTATTCGCCGTTCGACGATCTTGACGGGGAATAATTTGGGCCAATTAGGTTCGGTGACCGTCCTTCCCACAGATGCCGAAATAGAAGCCATGAAAAATGACTTTGATGTGCGACGTATATTGCAAAACTTTGCCGACGGCATTGAATTGCGCGAGCAGTTGCACGAGATGGCAAAAGAATTGTTAGACAACGACCAAGTGCACGAAGCTTGGAAAGTATTATTAATAGATAAATCGGCCCGTTAAGAGGGTAAATGCATGCAAATAGAAGCCAGAATCCAAAAGATTATGGACGAGCAAGTGGTTTCTGATCGTTTCAGAAAACGCGAATTCGTAGTTCAAACCAAAGAGCAATATCCACAAACCTTGTGTTTTGAATTTACACAGGACAAAACTTCGGTATTGAACAACTTCCAAGTAGGTCAAGAAGTGAATGTAGAATTCAATATTCGCGGTCGCGAGTGGACTCCGCCACAAGGAGGTGCCACCCGTTACTACACGACCTTGCAGGCTTGGCGCATGAATGCAGTGCAAGGGACCGGTCCTGGTCCATCTGATTTGCCGCCACAAGGCCAGCCGTTCGAAGCACCATCAGGAGGTTCAGATGTGCTAGACGACGATCTACCGTTCTAAACAAGCTTTAGATGAACAGCATCAACAGCCCGCTTTATTTCATCGGTCAAGGGGATTGGGAAGTTCCAAACCCCAATGATGCGGCCAATGAAGAAGGGCTGATTGCGCTGTCTTGGGAGCTGTACCCAGAAATGTACGAACGCCTCTATCCGACAGGGATTTTTCCTTGGTTCGATCAGGATGGGGTGGTCTTTTGGTTCTCACCACCGGTGCGCAGCGTGACGCCTACCGATGCGGTGGTGGTGGCCAAGAGCATGCGTCCCTACATCAATAAAGGCGATTGGCGCTTTTCGGTTAATACGGCCTTTGATAAGGTCCTCGAGAGGTGCAGCACGATGCCGCGTCCTGGACAGGCCGGTACATGGATTTCAGAGATGTTCTTTGAGAATTTCGCGGCGATGCACCAGCAGGGGCGTGCCCACAGCTTTGAGGTTTGGGACGGCGATGCTTTGATCGGTGGAACCTTTGGGGTGATGACCGGGAATGTGTTTGTGGGCGAGAGCATGTTCCACAGCGTGAAGAATGCTTCGAAATACGCCTACATCGGCATGTGTCAATATTTGGCCAGCGTGGGTGTGGGGTTGGTGGATAACCAATTACCTACGGCGCACCTCGACAGTTTGGGTGCGGAGAATTGGGACCGACAAGATTATCTGGATTACATGGGCGTTCATGCGCCGGCTGGTGCGGCCAATGTGGTTGTGCCTGAAGTACACTCTTTTGCCCTGCGCTATTGATCTTTACTCAAGGCGGCGCTGAGGCTATTCAAACTCAATACACTTGTGGCAATCAACGCACCTGGGATGAGACTCAGGTAGGCTTTTCCTGTCATCAGGTAGGGGTAATAATCGCGAATCATGCTGCCCCAAGAAGGCATAGGGGGTTGGGCGCCGATGCCGAGGAAGCTGAGGCCGCTTTCTATGAGGAGGGCGCTGGCAAAATTGGTCGTACAAATGACCAATAGCGGTCCCCAAGTATTGGGTAGGATTTCCTTGAACATGATGTGGGCGGTGCCGAAGCCAAGGACCTTGGCCGCCTCGACATATTCTTTTTGCTTTTCAGATAAGAATTGGCCCCGAACTACACGGGCCACCTCGACCCACATGGTCAGTCCCACCGCGATGAATACTTGTGTGAGGCCCTTGCCTAATACGAAGGTGAGGGCGATGACCAGCAATAGGGTGGGAATGGACCAAAGCACGGACATGAGCCAAGATAAGAATTGGTCTATGCGGCCGCCAAAATAACCGGCTGCAGCTCCGACAGGAATACCGATGACCAAGCTGATGCTCACGGCGATCAATCCCACGGCGAGGGAAATGCGGCTGCCTAGAATGATCCTGGAAAAATGATCGCGACCAAACTTGTCGGTTCCGAACCAGTGCGTTCCCATTTCGCTGGACGAGCCTGGAGCGAGCATCGCCCTACGGAGGTCCATATTGTTGGCCATATCGCTGCTGTCCAACACCAACAGTGGTGCAAAAATGGCACAAAGGATAAGGCCTAGGATGAACCAAGCGCCAGGATGGCGGGTGAAGGTTTGTATGTTACTTGACCAAATCATTGACCACTTTTACCCCTTCGCGCAGCACGAGGTCACGCGATAAATTCTTGTACCATTTCTGGTAAATATCTGCTTGTGCAGAATCTGTTTCAAACATGGTGAGGTGGTCGGGGAGAGCAACAACACCGAGGCTATCAGGTGCCTTGTTGATGTTCTTAAACAAATCACTTTGCGCCGAGATAGAATCTTGGAAAGCCACGTAATCCGCGTAGTTCAGCGGGATGCGTTTGTTTTCCTCGCCCTTGGCAATCCACTGTGCATATTCCTTGAACGCATCGTAGGTAGGTTCCGTAGCCAAGCGCTCTGCCGCTCTTTTCTTTGCGCGGTTAAAGGCCTTAGCCCAATTCTTTTCTACTGCGTAGGTCGCTTTTTCGACATAGTCTACCGCCAAGGCATGGTCGTATTCCTTCTCGCCGACGGGAATCTCATCGTAAGCGCCCGGCAAAGAAATATCTGGAATTACCCCTTGGAGCTGGGTGGTGCCCCCGTTGATACGGTAGAATTTCTCTGTGGTGATTTTAATGGCCCCTAGTGGTTTTAAGCTGTTGAGGTTGCCGCCCACGGCACGGTCGAAATCAAACATGTTCTGCACGGTTCCTTTTCCGAAGGTGGACTTTGACGGACCCACAATCAAGGCACGTCCACGGTCTTGAAGTGCGGCACTGACAATCTCAGAGGCTGAGGCGCTGTATTCGTTGACGAGGATGACCAGCGGTCCGTCCCAATAGATTTTATTCCCACGGTTGCTTTTGGCGCGAGTACCGCTTTGGAAGTTTTTCACCTGGACCATAGGGCCTTTCTGAGTGAACAACCCTGCAATTTCAATTGCCGCCTGCAATGAACCTCCGCCGTTGCTGCGCAGGTCGAACACAATACCCTCCACGCCCTCAGCTTTGAGTTTTTCAATCTCCGCTTGAATATCATCTGCTGCATTTCTGTTCGTGCTCTTGTAGAAGTCGACGTAGAATTTGGGCAGGCGAATGTACCCGGTTTTGGCGCCTATGCGTCCTTTGTTTTCTGCGCTTTTGCGGTCGTAGATTCCGCCGTCTAACACGACGCTGCGGGCGAAGGTGCTTTCGAGTTCCACCACATCGCGAATGATAGGGATGACCATACGCGAGCCGTCCTTTTTCTTTACAGTTAGGCGTACTTCAGTGCCTTTTTTACCGCGAATGAGCTTAATGCCTTCACTGATTTTATAGCCGACTACATCGACCGGCTCCTCGTCCCCTTGGGCCACGGCAATGATCTTGTCGCCGGCTTCTAGGTCGCCTTGTCGCCAACAGGCAGAGCCTGCGATGATGCGCTCGATAGTAATGTAATCTCCTTCCTTTTTTAGCTGGGCACCAATCCCTTCAAACTGGCCTGTCATGCTGAGCTCAAAGTTTTCGTTTTGCTGCGGCGCGAGGTAGTTAGTGTGTGGATCGAAGACTTCACAATAGGCGTTCATGTACATGCCGAACCACTCGAGGCGGGTGACGTCCATAAGGTCGGAATACCACTCGTTTTGAAGTTCTAATTCCTTTTCGCGGGCTTCCTGCTCAAATTCTTCGAAGGTTTTCAGCGCATCTGTTTCCCCATTCTCAAGGTCTTCTTCCTGCGCCTGCTCCTTCTCGTGGATGCGGTTGATGATGCGCCATTTCAGGTGTTTGCGCCATTCATTTACCAAGGCGTTTTGGTCCGCGGTAAAGGATTTGCTCTCCGCATCGGTCCAAGCATATTCCTCCGTGGTATAATCGAAAGGCTCCTGTAACAGCCCGGTATAAATGTTCTTTGAGCGTTCGATGCCTGTGGTGATGAGGTTGTAGCTGAGCTCAAAAAATGCGGTGTTGTTTTGGTGAAACGCATCGTCGAGGAGGTAGCGGAAAGATTCTAGTGGGGCCAATTCCTCTTGCGTCAAAAACAGTTTGTTGTAGTCCAACGACTTCAAGTAATTCTCATATACCTCTGCGCTCATCTCATCATCCACCGGTCTAGGCTGCAAATGCACATTCGTCAAGGCATCGCGAACCAAGGAAAAAATGACCTGTTCTTTCTCTTCCTGAGGACCGAGAAGTTTGAAACTTAAAACGACGAGAGCCCCTATGAGAATAGGGAGGAGGTACTTGAGATTTTTACGCTGCATAAGTCGGGCTAACATAGATATTGGCAAGGTACAATCTTTGCGAAAAGAACGGGCATTTCCTTACGTTAAAGCAATCCCAATAAAAGGCAAAATGTTATGTACCTTTGCGACCCCTTTTCGAAGGGGGTTTTGCAAAATTTAATTGGACACAAATGAACATTAGCAAGAAAGAAGTAGATGCACTAAACCTTTTGGTGACTCTAGAAATTACTCCAGAAGATTACCAAGAGAAGGTAAACGGCGTATTGGAGAACTACCGCAAGCGCGCGAACATCCCGGGATTCCGCCCAGGAAAAGTGCCTATGGGTTTGATTAAGAAGCAGTACGGAAAATCTGTGCTCATTGATGAGATCAACAAGATTTTGCAAGACGGCATCTACAACTACATCACTAGTGAGAAGCTCAACATCTTGGGCAATCCACTACCTGTAGAACAAGAAACGATCGATTTTGATACCCCAGGAACGTACGAATTCCAGTTCGAGATCGGTCTTTCGCCAGAGTTTGAGGTGAGCATTACCAAGAAGAACAAGGTTAAAGGTGCTAAGGTCGTAGCTGATAAGAAAGTATTGGATACCTACATGGAAGATATCCGCTCTCGCTACGGTAAGATGGTAACTCCAGAAAAGGCAGAAGCAGAGGACATGTTCCACGGCTCCCTAACAGAGGTCGATAAAGACGGAAACGCAGTTGCCGACGGTATCGTGAAAGAAGAAGCTCAGTTCATGGGCAGCAACCTTAAAACGAAGAAAGCACAAGGCGACCTTTGCAAAATGGGCATGGGCAACACCGTGGTATTCGATGCGGCTAAATCTTTCGGCAAGGACTACAACGTTGCTGGATTATTGGGCGTGACAGATGCACAGCTCGAAGCTTCTACCCATTCATTTGAATTTAAATTGACGAACGTCACTCGCATGGAGCCTGCAGAGCTCAACCAAGAGTTTTTTGATAAGGTATACGGTGAAGGTGAAGTAACCACTGAAAAGGAAATGCGCGAGCGCATGAAGGAGGAAGCTGAGCGCATGTACGCTAACGAAGCCGACCAGTACTTCATGAACAACGTGGCAGAATACCTGTTGGATAAAACGAAATTCGACCTACCTGTAGCGTTCTTGAAAAAATGGATGCAGACCTCTGGTGAGAAGCCATTGACTGCGGAAGAAGTAGAAGCGGATTGGGAAAAGACTGAAAAGGGATTGCGTTACCAATTGATTGAGAACAAAGTCATTCAAATGGGCGAAATCAGCGTAAGTCAAGAAGAACTGCTCGACCACACTGTTGGTTTAGTTAAAGCCCAGTTCCAACAATACGGTCAACAAGTGATGGACGACGAGATGCTCAAGGGCATCGCTGAAAACGCGTTGAAAAACGAGGAAGAAGCACGTCGATTGAACGACCAAGTGTACAACGCCAAGCTGTTGACCTACTACAAAGAGAACTTTAAGGTAGAGGAGAAGGAAGTTACCTATGATGATTTCATTAAATTGGTAACGGCAAACGCCAAATAATTCAATCACCTTAAAACAACCAACGAATGGATTTCGGTAAAGAATTCAAGAAATACGCCACCAAGCATGTCGGCATTCAAAGCATGCATGTGGACCAATATGTCGATGCTTCATTGACACCTTATATCATCGAAGAGCGCCAAATGAACGTGGCGCAGATGGACGTGTTCTCGCGTTTGATGATGGACCGTATCATTTTCTTGGGCACCGGCATCAACGACCAAGTCGCCAACATCGTGCAAGCACAACTGTTGTTCTTGGAAAGTGCGGATGCGAAGAAAGACATTCAGATTTATATCAATTCTCCAGGCGGGTCAGTCTATGCCGGTTTGGGAATTTATGATACCATGCAGGTGGTCAACCCTGATGTAGCCACGATCTGTACAGGTATGGCAGCTTCTATGGGTGCCGTGTTGATGTGTGCAGGAACTGCAGGAAAGCGTTCAGCCTTGAAGCACAGCCGTATTATGATCCACCAGCCTATGGGCGGCGCTCAAGGCCAGGCTTCGGATATGGAAATCACCTTGCAAGAAATCTTGAAGCTCAAGAAGGAGCTGTACAGCATCATCGCCCACCACAGCGGACAGCCATTCGATAAGGTAGAAGCTGATTCAGATCGCGACTACTGGATGACTTCGGAAGAAGCGAAGGCCTACGGTATGGTGGATGAAATTCTTCTCGGCAAGAACCAAGCGAAGTAATGAGCGATAATAATTCCGTGATCCACTGTTCATTCTGCGGCAGAAGCAAGGATGAAGTTGATATGATGATTGCCGGTATGGATTCACACATCTGTGATAAGTGTGTGAGCCAAGCGGGCGGTATCTTGCATGCGGAATTAGGCGAGCAGCCCCAATCTAATCCACTCGAGATAGCGGGCAAGCCAGAGTTCAATTACACGCCAGCACAAATCAAATCCCACCTTGATGAATACATCATCGGGCAAGAGGCGGCCAAGCGCACCCTGAGCGTAGCGGTCTACAACCACTACAAGCGCATCGGGACTGTGCCGGTGAAGGATGCTCCAGAAATTGACAAGAGCAACATCGTTCTCGTAGGAAATACAGGAACGGGGAAAACCCTGTTGGCGCGCACCATCGCCAAAATGCTGAATGTGCCTTTCACCATTGTTGATGCCACGGTGTTGACGGAGGCTGGATACGTAGGTGAAGATGTGGAAAGCATTTTGACGCGCTTGCTTCAGGCGGCAGACTATGATTTGACCAAAGCTGAGGTTGGGATTGTCTTCATCGACGAGATCGACAAGATCGCACGCAAGGGCGATAACCCGTCCATCACTCGCGACGTGAGTGGCGAAGGGGTACAGCAAGGACTCTTGAAGTTGCTCGAAGGTTCGAAAGTGAACGTGCCGCCGAAGGGAGGCCGCAAGCACCCGGATCAGAAGTACATCGAGGTAGATACTAAGAACATCCTCTTCATCGCCGGTGGCGCTTTTGTAGGCATAGAAAAGAAGATCAATGGCCGATTAAACTCGTCCACCCTCGGCTATTCCAAGGAAGTTCGCGACCACATTGAAGACGAAGACCTCTTGAGCTACATCACTCCGTCTGACCTCAAGTCCTTCGGTTTGATTCCAGAGCTCATCGGTCGTATGCCTATTGTGACCTTTATGTCTCCACTGGACCGCGATGCTCTCAAGGCTATTTTGACCTTGCCGAAAAACGCGCTGATCAAGCAGTACCAGCACTTGTTCCACATGGACGGCATTGCCTTGACCTTCGAAGAAAAAGTATTTGATTACATCGTTGATGTGGCGCTCGAGTACAAGTTGGGTGCACGAGGGTTGCGCAGTGTTTGTGAGGCGATCTTAAACGATCATATGTTTGATGCGCCGGGTGCGGAGCACAAAGAATTGGTCATCACGCTCGACTATGCGAAATCACAAATTGAACGCAGCTCGCTGCGAAAA
>Ga0255760_10001419_pt1 | contig 22906 bp, 27 predicted proteins | sample 071ome_25_FD_179960 | JGI IMG/M metagenome (GOLD analysis project Ga0255760, IMG submission 179960) | Coastal salt marsh microbial communities from the Groves Creek Marsh, Skidaway Island, Georgia - 071410BT metaG (version 2) | ecosystem: Environmental > Aquatic > Marine > Intertidal zone >...
TTCAAATAAGTTAGAAGTGCTCCCTCTAAATACTTTGATGAATAAACGAAATCTTCGTAAGGAACATGACCCGCATGACAAATACCTCGTGCGGTATCAATGAACTGAAGTTTTCTATCAAACTCTACAACAAGTTCCACATCGACTAAGTTATACTCAATAAATTTCTCAATATCGGTTTCAAAAAGAATGTCCAAATTCCCATCGTACTCAATCTTCTTTCTACCCAACTCTCTCTGAGCAATTGAATCTAATCGATATGAATCTAATTCACCGTAATTATAATTTTTATATAGTGAAATGTAATCCAAATAAGAAACCCCTGCCATAAAATATCTTTTACGATAAGGAGACCAAAAACATTCACCAATTGGTGATAATCTATTTGCTTGTCTTTTACCTAATAATTTAACAATTCTATTATAAAGATAAGGAGTATCAAAATAATCAATATTCCAACCTGTTACAATTGTTGGATTAATCATCTCATACAACTCTAAATACTTCATCAACATATCCTCTTCAGTTCTGAAAGGAAGTACAATTGCTTTATCGGTTTTCTTTTCTAATAACTTACCATCTTTATCCATAACCAACACCCAATATTGGTCAGTTGCCGAATCATGTAGTGCGATTGATGTTAATTCATTATCTGCTTTTTCTGGGTCGGGTAATCCAGTCAACATTTCAACCTCAATATCATAAGTAAGAATAACATGACCCTCGGATGGTAAATCTGAATCAGTATAAGTATCTACTAAAACTCTCGTAGTTTCGGGTACATCGGATTCAAACAAATCAGGGTCATCCTTTTTGAATTTGTATATTTTGGTTACCGTATCACCATATAGGGTAGTATATTCTCCTCTACTTGCTTTTTCATAAGCATATCGAGTATATGGGAATGAACGATAACCCTGCTTATCATCCCAAATATGCATTAGGTTTTTTTCTCGTTGATAATAGCAATTCTGATACAAATCTATATTTTTTTAATTGTTACAAAGATAAGAAAAATATTTTAATAATCAAAGAATTCTTTTGATTTCTTTTCTATTCTTTTTAATTGTTCTACTTTTTCAATTCTATCTTCAGATATTTTATGATATTCTTTAGATAACTCAAATCCTATATAATTTCTTCCCAACTTTTTTGCTGATAATGCTGTTGTTCCACTACCCGAAAAACAATCCAATACTAAATCATTTTTATAAGTCAATATTTTTATTGCTTTATCAGGAATATCTTGAGAAAAAGTTGCTTTGGTTAGTGGTCTTGAATCGTTTTGATATTTCCAATGAGAAAATACCAATTCCATAAATTCATCTTTATCTTCTTGAGAATAAACTTTTTTAGTTTTTCCATCTACATCCATTTCAGTATAATTCCATTGACTATCACCCTTTTCTAATTTTTTAGCAGAATTTTTGTAAGCAAGTATTACACACTCTTTTGAGTTATAGATGTATGGTGATGATGGAGACATCCAACTACCCCATGCTGTTGTTTTAACTCTATGTGGTGAATTTTCTTCTAAGTCAACTAAACCAAAAAACTTAAATCCAACCTTTTTCATAATTTGCCAATACTCTGAAGAAATCATAACTCGTTCACCCATATTACATTCATAAGGAATGTTTATAGCAATTCTACCATCATCTTTTAGAGTTCTATAACATTCACTTAACCAATTTTCTACCCATTGAAAATATTCATCTATTGGTTTTTGGTCATCCCATGAATCATAATCAATACCAACATTATAAGGTGGTGAAGTTACGATTAGGTCAATAAGACTGTCTGGTGTTTTTTCAAACATATCCAATATATCACCATTATATAACTTATTTATTTCCATTCGAAAAACTTTTTTACATTTTTACTTTTTCCTAATCTTTCTTTTGATATTTTATAGTAATCTTTTGATAATTCACTACCTATAAAATTTCTGTTTAATTCAAACGAAACTTTTGCGGTTGTTCCACTTCCCATAAATGGGTCATATATTAAATCAGTTTCTTTGGTAAAAAGTTTAATAAAAAACTCGGGTAGTTTTTCAGGAAATGCCGCAGAATGTGATTTATTACTACTTTCAGATGCCATATATAAAACATTGTTAGGTAATACCATATCTTTACCTACCCAATTTGAGATGTTTTTACCAAAACCACTATTTGTTTCTGATTCAACTCGTTTTTTATCTTTTTCACTTATGTTTTTTAATCTGTTTTTTGACCAATCACCAATAGGAACTTTAACTTGGTCTTGGTACATATTAAACTTCTTTTCTTTTGTAAAGTGTAATAATCTTTCCCACCCATCTCTTAAACGATTTGGCCAATAACCAGGAAATGAATTTTTCTTATGCCACATATATTCCTCTGTCCATAACCAACCTTGTTTTCTCATTTCAATAATTAATTCTAATACATAAGTGTGTCTTTCACCGTCTACTACATTTTCTTTTATGTTTAGTATAAATGACCCACTTGGTTTTAGAACTCGTTTAAGTTCATCTGAAATTGTTAAAAACCATTCAACATAATTATCAGGATGAATACCACCATAGGTTGTTTTTCTTCTATCAGCATATGGAGGTGAGGTAACCACCAAATCAATGGAGTTATCCTCCATTCTTTTCATAGTTTCTAAACAATCTTCGTTATATATGGTGTTTATATCCATTAAAAGAATTCGTGTTTAGTAACTTTACTTTCAGCAAGTTTAGTGTATTCTTCACTAATCTCACTTCCTATTACATTTCTATTGTGTTTTCTACCAACTCTATAAGTTGTACCACTACCCATAAAAGGGTCATAAACCAAATCACCTTCTCTACTACAAGACAGGACTACATTTTCTACCATCTTTTCTGCAAATGGTGCAGGGTGATTTGGTTCTTGACTTCTTGGTATTGACCAAATATTTTTTTTGAATAAAGCATTGTTTCGGTCAAAGTAAGGAACTGATTCTTTGTTCTTTTTAATCCAAAAAATCCATTCAGTAAATGGTAAGAAATAAGTTTTGTCAATTTTAGGAGTTCCACATTTATCCCAAACAATTACCTGTTTAAGTGGAAAGTCATATACAAAACTTGGATGAATTGTTAAATGGTTAGACATAATGTCTATGTGATTATAGAATATAGAACCATTTGGTTTTAGAACTCTTTGACATTCTGAAATAATTTTCTTTTGCCACTCCACATATTCTTCTTGTGGAAGGTTATCATCATAAGTAGAATATTCTATCTTTCGGATAAAATCATCTTTACCTCTAACTTTATTTTTAATCCAATGATTTTTGTTATAAGGTGGGGATGTAACAACAAGGTCAACTGATTCATCTTCCATTTTGGACAGAGTAACCAGACAATCTTCATTGTAGATTTTATTTATTTCCATATGTAACCATTTACCAATTGGTAATTATTCTTTAATAAGAGTTGAAAATGCTTCTTGATATGCATCAACTCTTCTCATTTTTGGATTACTTCCCATAATTTTTGAAGCCTCTTCCATTACCTCTACTCGTAACCCATAAGAGTGAGATTCCATTAAGATTTCTTCAATTTCTTCAGATTCTGTCATAATTCTAAATTTACAAACTACCAGACCAAAACTCGTTTAGATGTGTCCAAGTTTCATTTTTTACAATTTTCAGTATATTAGAAGATGAGACTTTGTTATTTCGAGCAATTACTCGAATATTTCGGTGTCCCATATTCCACAACCTTCTTATTTGTAAAACTTGCTCATCTGTCAGTTTTGCTGATGGATGAGATTGACCTCTTAGTATTGGCATTCTTTATAAAACTTCGTTTAATGCGTTTTTATATGCTAACTCCGATTGTGCACCTACCATTCTTTGTACTTCAACTCCATCTTTTTCAATCACTACCATTGGAATTGAACGAACTGAATACTTCGATGCTTCATCTTGGTTTTCATCTACATTAATATACGAAAATTTTACGGAATTTCCAAATGATTCTTGTAATTTTTCAAATGTTGGTTTTAACATTCTACAAGGACCACACCAATCTGCTTCAAATTTTTTAATTTCTATCATAACTTTATTATTTAATTTTTAATTTTAACCTTCACAAGCAACACATTGTAAATCATTCATATTTAATTTTTTTCTTGCAAATGCCTGTGCTGAATTCATTGAGTGTTGGTAGTAAAGAGTTTTTACTCCTAACTTCCAAGCATCAATCAACAATTTGTTGATATCTTTAGTTGGCATATCAGGTGAAATCATTAAGTTCAACGATTGTGATTGGTCAATGAAATCTTGTCTAACTGCTGCTTGATTAATAATTGAAGATTGATTAATTTCGGCAAATGTTCTGAATACATCTTTCTGTTCATCAGTTAAAAAGTCTAAATGTTGAACCGAACCATCATTCTTCTTAATACTATCCCAAGTTGACTTAGTATCTTTTCCTAATTCTATCAATAATTTTTTAAGTACTGGATTTTTGATTGTTACTTTCATCTTTGCCACATCTTTCACATAACAATTTGACCAAATTGGTTCAATTGATTGTGAAACTTGTCCTAAAATAAATGCCGATGAGGTTGTTGGGGCAATTGCGTTCAGGGTAACGTTTCTTCTACCATATCCCTTTAAGTATTCAGGTTCACCAAACATTTCTGCAAGTTCCTCCGATGCCTTGTAAGATTTTTCTTTGATTAGTTTGAATACCTCAACATTTAATTTAGCAGTTTCTCGTGTGTCAAATGGTAATCCCTTTGATTGTAAAAGTGAGTGCCATCCTAAAACACCTAAACCTAATGCTCTTTGTCTTTTTGCGAAGTTGTATGCTTTCTCTAAGTAGAAGAATCCTCTCTTACCTTCGATTGTACCATTATCTCTAATATCTTCAATCTTTGTAAGGAATTCAGTTACAACTGCATCTAAGAACATTGTCATCACTTCAACCGCATCAGTATCTTTCCACTCATCGTAATGTAGAACATTCATAGATGAAAGTACACAAACGAATGATTCTTCTTCTGAGTTGTGAAGAGCAATCTCTGAACATAGATTAGAGTTATATATTGTTGCTCCTTTATCTTTATACACATCAACCGTGTTTTTATTCATGGTATCATGGAACATAATGTAAGGATAACCAATCTCACCTCTTCTTTGGATTACTTTTGCCCAAGCAGCTCTTTTCTTTTTATCACCACCAATCATTTCTTCCATAAATTGGTCTGTCACGGTTACTGCGTGAGTTAAGTCTTGGATAGTTGCCCCCTCTGTGCCAATTTCTAAGAACTCCATAATATCTGGATGTTCAATTGGTAAGTAAGGTGAAAATCTACCTCTACGAGTTGAACCTTGTGAAATATTATCAACTACTGATTGAAATAAGTTCATGAAGTGAACTGCTCCAGGAGCATGCCCATTATCAGTAATTTCAGCACCTCTATGTCTTATGTTACCAAAGTAACCCGAAGTACCACCTCCCATTTTTGACATTTCACCAACTTCGGCTTGAGTATATAGGATTGATTCGATGTTATCACCAATGTTTGAACCAAAACAACTTACAGGTAAACCTCTTTGTTTACCAAAGTTAGCCCATACTGGAGAGGATAGTGAATACCACCCTTTACCCATGTAATTGTAAAACTTATCAGCAAATCCTTCGATTCCTAATAACTTCTCAGCATGGTCTGCAATTGTTCTAATTCGTTCTAAAGGTTGTTCACCTTGACTTAAATATCCTCGTTGTAAAAAGGTAATGGATTCTTCGTTAATCCAATCAAAGGGTTGTCTATCGTTCATAATTTTTATAACTTGTTTTTAGAATAAATCATCTGATGTGATTGATTTTTGTTTTTTACTATAATTAATACTTCTTTTATTAAAGAAATCGGTGTGTTTTGTGGTTAAGATTTCATCATCAAACCACTCAGTTGTTTCCAACAATTTATTATCTACACTAAATACACTATCAACACCAATTGCATTTAGAGATTCGTTGAATCTATGTTTAATGAATTCTAAAGTTTGTTCTTTGGTTAAGAAATCCAAATCTCCTTTTTCAAAAATCCAATCAACAATATCCGATTCTGCATCATAAGCATCTAAAGTTGCATCAACTAAATCTTCTTTTAGTTCATCAGTCCACCAAGAAGGATTTTCTTTTTTGATTAGATTTACCAAATCAAACCCAAACTCTGCATGAATTTTTTCTTCTTTAGATGTTGCTTCAACTGCATTACTCATACCTTTCAATACATTTTTGTATTTGTTGAAAGCCATGATTACTAAGAATTGTGAAAATAATGAAACATTCTCAATAAACATAGAGAATAAAACAACCGATTCAAAATAATCTTTGTTTTCGATTGACCTACTTGCAGAAATTGTTTTGTCTAAGTATTTTATTCTTTTTCTAATACCAGGTACTTGTAAAAGATTTTCAAACTCTGAGTTTAATCCCAAAACTTGAATTAAATTAGAATATGCGTCTGCGTGTCTAACTTCCGATTCAGCAAAAGTTGCACCAACTGCCCCAATCTCAGGTTTTGGCATTTTCTTGTAGATATCTCCCCAAAAAGTTTTAACAGCAATTTCAATTTGTGAGATTGCTAACATAGCTCTTTGTACTGCAGTTCTTTCTTTTTCATTCAAATGTACTTTGAAGTCTTGAACATCTGATGTAAAGTTGAATTCAGTATGAACCCAATATGAGTGTCTGATAGCATCAACATAATCCAATAATTGTGGATATTCGTATGGTTTAAGATTTACTCTTTTCTTAAAGATATTTGGTTGGTGTTTTGAACGATAGATAATGTACTCTTTTGCCACATCATTCAAACCACTATCCATCAATTTGTTTTCCACGATATCGTGAATCTCATCTACATGAGGGATATGACTTGGATTTCTGTAAAGAGTTATCTCACTACTTCTTGCAATCTTTTCAACCATTTCCATATCTACTTTATCGATACTTTCCATAGCTTTGGTAATTGCACTTTTCATTTTACTTAATTCAAATGAAACTTTTTCACCATTTCTCTTAATTACGAATCTTACGTTTTCTGCTGTGCTATCTACAAAATTACTCATATTTTAATCTTCTCTAATAAATGTACCGTCTACGGTTTTACCTTTCCTATCTTTGATTTCATTCCATGCTGATTCCAAACATTCGGTAGGGTCTAAACCTAATTGTTTACTTAAAATAATAACTGTTACAAATATGTCACCGATTCCATCGATAACCTCATCTGTATTTTTTTGTTTTAGGATTGCTCCCATTGTTTCACCTAACTCTTCCATCACCTTCATTGATTGTTGAGGTGCGTTTTCTGGAAAAAGTATTCCCTTATCATCAGCCCATTGGGTGATGTTTCCAATCAATTCATCAAATGTCATAACAATGTGTCTTTTAGTTTATAGTTTCCTAATATTTCTTCTCCTGCTTTAATTGGTTTGATTGCAAGTCTTTTTACCGAATCAAAATTTGCATCATCTTCAGCAGTATTAGTATAAACTAAAGGATTTGCTAAATTAAAGTAAGAGTCCTTAAATAATCTAAACCAAATAACAGGATATTCAGGTTTGTTTAGATATGATTTAAGAATCATTTTTTTTGAATAGTCTGGAAGTTCTTCGAACTCACTTTTTTCAATTGTATAAACTCTACTTTCATGTGGCCATAACATAAAAACCGGTTCACCAACTTCAATATCAGTTAGTGCAAAAGTTCCAATCCCATGTATAGGTGATGGAGCAAGGTCTGTTTTTACATGATGTTTGAGATACTCAAGAACTTCCATTCTAATTACTTATTTTCTTCTACCGATGCTTTTCTGTAATCAGTTACTAATTTTTTAATTTCACCGATTGCTTTTCTTGCTCTTGATTTACCTGCTTTGGTTGATGAGTTGTGATTCTCTTCAAATTGAGAGAATAGTTCTTTGATTTCTTCGAAAATTTGTTCTGAATTTGCCATAAATTTGATTTTTATAAATTAATTAAATTAAAAAACCGAACACCTCGATGTTGTTCGGTGTTTATAACTATTGTATATATTGGAAAAAATTTCATTTCCAAAGTTAATTTTTTTACTTTTTTGTTTTTGATATTTTTCCACCAAAAAAAGTAATAGGTGTTAAAATATTTTTTATATAGTTTACTAATTTTGATAGTACTACCAAAACTTTTCGTGGTTTTTATTTATTTCCACTCGTTCTCCCTTTTCTTCATTGTAAGGATTGTCTTGTTCATATTGGATTCTTGCCTGTGCAATCTCCATATACTCATCTTCTCTTTCAATACCAACAAAGTCAAACCCACCTCTAACTGCTGCTTTACCCGTTGAACCACTACCCATAAATGGGTCTAATGTAGTTCCACCTTTTGGAGTTACTAATCTGATTAAGTATAACATTAGGTCTGTTGGTTTTACGGTTGGGTGGTTATTTACTCTCATAGAAACTTTATTGTGTTTAGTTCCATCTCCTTTCCCCTTAAACTCAAGATTACCTCTTTTTAGTTCAGCTTTTGCTTGATTACCCCAAGCCATTGGTTTTGCTTCAAAATCATCTAACCCCTCATTCCTATCAGTTTTAGAAGTTTTTGGACAATAAAAGAAACGAGATGCTCCACCACTATCACCTTTATAAACCTTAAACTCTCTATTAGATGTTTTCCAACCACTTGGTTGTTCTGTATTACTACTTTGACCTTTTTGGGTGAAATCACCTGATTTCGTTATACCACTCTGTTCATCAAGTATTTTACCTGCGTCTTCATCAAAGATTATGTTTGCGGGAAATCTACCAAGAGTTTGTCCTTGTGTTTGGTGAGTTTCTTGTTCTTTACTATCACCATATTTTCCCTTACTTATTGCAGATTCAACACCCCTACTATGATTGGTTATAACTTCATCAGTCGATATTCTGCAACCATCTATGTTTATTCCACCAGTTCCCCATTCCAACACATTATCAACTACTGTTTTTTCTGAAAGTGGTTTTCTTGCCATAACAATCGGTTCGTGTGCTGGTTTAAGAGCAGTTCCCCAACCTTCCCATTCACTATTACCTTTGGTTACTTCTATTTCACCTGCAGTAGAATTTCCACCGATATTTTGCATTACTGTAAGATTTGTTTTTACTTTTCCTAAAACTTCTCTTTTAGTTTCAATAATTGGATTATTTTCTAAATTTAATATTTCTATAAGTTTGTTAAATTGTTCTGGTGTTATACTACCTCTGCCACTTTCCCAATTTGATACAGTACCTCCGTGATTTTTTTTTCCATAAAATTTACCAAGTTCGGCTAATTGTATAGTAGATAATCCCATTTCTATTCTTTTTTTCTTTACAAGTTCACTAACTTCTTTGCCAAGTGAATTTCCACCTTGTTTATCAACTGCTTTACCTATATTGAGTGATTTTGGAAAACCTGAACCATATATCCACATTATTTGGTCTCTAATCTCAAAACCTGCTTTTTCAATACGAACTGCCATTTGATGATAAGTTCTTGAACCTGCGAATGCAAGTAAATAACCACCTGGTTTTAGAACTCTCATACATTCTTTCCAAACTTTCTTTTTTGGAACATCATAGTCCCATTTTTTTCCCATAAATGATAAACCATAAGGTGGGTCTGTAACAATACTATCTACACTATTGTCATCAAGTTCTTTCAGTTTATCTAAACAATCTCCTAATAATAATCTCATATTACCAAAACTTTTCGTGGTTTTTATTTATTTCTACTCGTTCTCCTTTTTCTTCGTTGTAAGGATTATCTTTTTCGTATTGAATACGAGCAGTAGCTATTTCTATATATTCCTCATCCATTTCAATACCAATGAAATCAAACCCACCTCTAACTGCTGCTTTACCAGTTGAACCACTACCCATAAACGGGTCAAGAGTTGTTCCACCTTTTGGAGTTACTAAACGAATGAGATATAACATCAAATCAGTTGGTTTTACAGTTGGGTGGTTATTTTTACTATAAGGATTACGAGTATTTCCTCCTCCCGTTAATGCATTTTCAAAGTTCTGCGATGTTATATGAGATTTTCTCTTTTCTTCAAACCCATCCAACCCTTCGTTTCTATCAGTTTTAGAAGTTTTTGGACAATAAAAGAAACGAGATGCTCCACCTACATCACCATAGTTGAAATAAGGTTGTTGTGTTCTATTTGCTGAAAGTTTATAGTTTCCACCTACTGGTTTATTACCACCCTCTGATTTACTAATACCACTTTGTTCATCCAAGATTTTACCTGCTTCTTCATCAAAGATTATGTTTGCGGGAAATCTACCTTGTGAGTTTATTTGACTTTCTTGGTTTGGTATTTTATCAGGTCTTGGATTTCCATTATTGGCAAAGTTAGTTGTATGAACATTTTTATTATCAATACTTCTATGGTTTGGGTCATCCTCATCAACTCCTATCCTACTTTCATCTATGTTTATTCCACCGGTTCCCCACTCTAATACATTATCTACTACCGTCTTTTCCGAAAGTGGTTTTCTTGCCATTACAATAGGTTCGTGAGCAGGTTTAAGAGCAGTTCCCCAACCTTCCCATTGTTTTGCCTCATCGGTTGCAGGTGCAGTTATATCAAAATTTTGTTCACCAACACTCAACATACCAGAACAATCATCCCAACTACTACTATTTCTTTGAACTCGTTTTTTTTCTATAACTTCTCTTTCTGCTTCTACTCGTTCAATTAATTTATCAACCCAATTTGGAATTTCTACTGTTATATGTGGTTTTAATTTTTCCCAAAATACTTTAGTTGGTAAATATGGTTGGTCTAATCTCAAATAATGAGAACCAGTATCTTTTGTTCCAATAATTTTATTTGTCTCTTTTGCAGAAATACCAACTGTTCTATACCATTCTACAAATTTTAATTCAATTTTGGATTGCCCATTTTTCTTATCAATACCCTTTCCTATATTCATAGATTTTGGAAACCCACTTCCATACACCCACATCATTTGGTCTCTAATCTCAAACCCAGCGTTCTCTACTCCACTTGCCAATCGGTGATACATTCTACTACCACCAAAGGCTAACATATAACCACCTGGTTTTAGAACTCTCATACATTCTGATGCCCATTCAGTAACCCATTTCTCAAACTCAATGTTGTCAGCAAGGGTGGTCATTTTCATACCAGCACCTAAACCTTTAACAACTTGTGATTTGGTTTCTTGGGTTGCTTTTTTCTTATCCCAATCTTTACCCATAAAGGATAAACCATAAGGTGGGTCTGTAACTATTGAGTCAATACTATTGTCATCTAACTCTTTAAGTTTGTCTATACAATCTCCTAATAATAATCTCATATTATCCAAAATTTTCTACATACTTTTTATGAAGTAATTTTTTCTCCATTTGTTCTCCATTTGCAGATTCTTTTTGTGTAATGATTCCATCCGATGAGTTACCATCATAAACCTCAATGAATCCAGTATTGGTATCCATTTTAGATGGGAAAGTAATTCCATCAGGTCCAAATCGGTTTTTCATAATATGGAATCGTGCAGTATTGTTCAATTTATCCTTACTCTTTCTACTGATACTCATAATGAAATCAGCGTTCATTACCTTAGCATAGGAATCTGCTACCTTATCCGCTTCGATAACTTCAGAATCAATTGCTGAACGATTGGTTTGGGATGCTGTCCAAATTGGAATACCTAACTCTCCACTAATTCCTCTCAACTCAATGTAAACACCACCTTGCTCTCCATAAGTTGAATCAGATTTATTAGTGTGAGATAATAACAAATCAGCATAATCAATAATTATCAAATCAGGTTTATTTCCTGCTGCTGTCATTTTCTCAATGTGAGATTCTATCTTTTTAGCAGATACACCTTTGGGTGGGAAGTACTTAATAAGAAGTTTACCATTTAACCTACTAATCTTTTCCTTAACAAATTCTTTTTTCTCTTTCACATCAGCAGATGGAATTTGTGTAAAGACAGTATCGTATCTTTGTCCAACATAATGTTCGGATAGTTCCAAAGAATAATGTACTACATTCAATCCTTTTTTTACTGCTGCTGCTCCTAAAGCACATAGTACCCAAGTCTTTCCAACACCAGAAGGTGCAACTGCTACTCCCAATTCACCAGGTCCCAAACCACCATCCATAAGTTCATTAATACAATCCCAACCAGTTGGAACAGTGTTTCTATTAACCTCTTCAGTTCTTTCTTCAAAGTCCAAAAGGTAATCGTGTCCCAAATCGGAATCAACTCCTACCTTCATTGCCTTATCTACTAAATCTTTGATTCTATCGTAGTTTCCAGCTTTAAGTAAATCAACTGAACTAACGATTGCTTGTTTAAGGTTTTGATTGATACAAAAGTTAGAAAACTCTTTTTTCACATATTCCAAATCAGAATCACCAACTTGAGTGAATACTGATTTGAGTTGTTCTACTACACTTTTCTGAAATCCTTTATCATCCAACTTTGAAACTTCAACCTTAAAAACATCAAGGGTTGGAGATTTCTTAAACTCATCGTAATAAGAAATTACCTCTTCCGCAATCCATTTATTTGCCTCGGATTCAAAAAACTTTGGATGTATAATCTCACTAAGAGTATCCAACATACGAACATCCGTAATCAAAGATGATAACACCTTTGTTTGAAAGGATTGTCCATATTTAGAAAGAGTATCTATATTCTGCATCTATAACCTAATTTGATTTCACAAATATAAGAAAAATTTGTGACATATCAAAACTATTTTGTAATAATATTTTGAAAGGTTGAATGTAACCAATCATTTATATCTCTCCAGTTTTGGAGAATTTTATATTTTTGACCAACTCTAAGAAAATCCAACTTCTTAAATTCTATATCATCTTGATTAAATCTATCTAAGATTTTTAATTTTTGATTTGTTGGAATATGTGGTTCATGAAGTTCCATTAATCTCTTATTCATCAAAAGTTGTTCTTTTGCTTCTAAGACATCATCATATAACTTGATTTTACCTTGTTTTTCTTCACATAGAGAGAAGAAGTCATCATGAGTGATAAGTTTATCCTCTTGTAGTTCTGGAAACCTCTTAATTAAGGTTTTTAGTCCACATCCTTTGATACCTGGTATGTTATCCGATTTATCACCATCCAAAGTTCTATATAAAAGAATATTTTGAGGCCATATACCAAATTCATCAAATACCATTTGTCTATCATATAATTTCTTTTTAGTAGGTGAAAATACCTTTACTTTATCAGAAACTAACTGAAGGAAATCTTTGTCAGTAGAAACAATTACAACCTCGCCATCTAAATCATATTGAGTATGTTTAGTTAAATATGCAATTGTATCATCTGCTTCTATACCATCATAAATCATGGTTTGGAGAGGTAAATAATCTAAAACATCATTTAACCAAATAAATTGTTGTTTCATAGACAATCGTTCCTCTTCTTCATCCATCATACCTTGATACTGACGGTTTACTCGAAATCGATTTTTTTCTCTTCCTGCTTTATATCCTTCGTGGATTTTCTTTCTGGATTGAGAACCATCTTTACCATCAAAGGTTACTATACATCGAGTTGGATTGAATTCTCTAATTTGATATCCAATGGATTTGAGGGAACCAACAACTCCACCCGTATGGTCACCATCCTCATTCATTGTAGGGTTGGTTGTCCAACTTCGGATGAAGGTGTTTAGCCCATCAATAATTAGAACTCTACTATTCCTTTCACGAAGGTGATTCGTTTTATGTTCCTCATTTACTTCGTTGAGGATGTTTTTGTAGAGTTTCTTCATTATGTAGTTGTTGTTGTATAAGTGATTGTATCTTCACCACCGAAATATTTTTCAATGGTTTCTAATCTATCATTTGCATCACATAGTTTGGATAATGCCTCTTCTGCGTTTTTATAAAAATCATCAGTTGAGTGGTCTCCAATACCTACTGCATTATTTTCCAACAACTCCAATGTAAGAAGTGCTTTTGCTTTATCTGCTTCTGCAGATGCTTTAAGCATTGCTTTTAATTTACTCATAACTTATTATTTTATTTTATTCCACAACCTCAGCTCCGTCAGTATCTAACTCATGTGTTTCGATATCTTTAGAATCTGATTTGTATTGTAAGATAGTTGCTTCACAAATCTTTTTATAGATTTGGTCTCTAATATCTTCTCTTTCTTCCATCAAGTCGATGAAATCTTTGGATTGGAATTTAATTTCCTCACCAGTCTCAGTATCAATGTAAGTGTACCATGCACCACCTTGTTTTACCAACTTATTTTCTTTCATTACTCCAATCCAAGAACCGTAGTTATCGATTCCTCTATCAAAGAATATTTCAAAATCTGCTGCACGAAGTGGTGGTCCCATTCGGTTTTTGATAACTTGACATCGTACTTTCATACCAATAGTCTTGTCTTGACCATTTACTTTTTGTTTGATTTGTCCCATATTCTTCAATCTCAATCTAACAGAGGCATGGAAAGCAAGAGCTTTACCACCTGAAGTTGTCCATGGGTCACCAAACATAGCATTCATCTTTTGTCTTAACTGATTAGTGAATACTAAAGTAATCTTTTGTCTTCCAATTAAATTGGTAATCTTTCTCATCGCCTTAGAGATAATAATAGCTTTATCAGTAGCATATCCATCTTTACCATAATCGGCTGCCAACTCATTTTTAGTTGATGCCGCGGCAACTGAATCTACTACGATTGTTACTAACTTATCTTTTTGTGTGGTTCTTACCTTTTCAATGATTGTTTCAGTAAATTCGAAAATTTGTTCTACTGAATCAGCTGATACATAAAGTAGTTTTGCTACATCTACACCAATTGCTTCTAAGAATTCTCTACTTACCGCAGTTTCAGTATCAATTAAAACTGCAACACCACCTTGCCTTTGTGTTTCAGCAAGGAGGTGTGCAGATACTAATGATTTTCCACTTTGTTCTAAACCAGTTACTTCGGTAATTCTACCAACAGGTAGTCCACCATAAGGGCGATTAGAAATTGCAACATCCAACATTGCTGCTCCTGTTGATATCCATCCATCTACATTTGTAGGTGCATCATCCTCTCCCAAGAAGAAAGCAACTTTTTGGTCTTTGTTTGTTTTGTTTAGCTCGGAAGCCAATTCCGCAGCTAAATCCATTTCTTTTTTCGCCATTTAATTTAGATTATCCGTTAAACAAGTCATCAAATGCTGATGCCACATCATCCATTTTCTTCTTTTCCTCAACCGTTGGTTGTGATGAAGGTGTTGGAGCAGTATTTTCACTCACTTTAGTTGTAGATGTTGAAAGAGTTTCTTGAGAAACCGATTCTTCACCATCTTCTGCAGTTGGATTCAACCAACCTTCCAATACTGATTTCAATTCTTCATAAGATAATTCTGAATAGATATCCGTAATGTTAGTTTGGTTCTCCATAAAGTTAGTTTGTGCTGCACTATCTTCAGACAATGGAGTTTGGTTTGGTTTAATACGAATTGTAGTTACAGGATAAGAAGTTCCCGCATCTTCTGCTGATGTATATTCAATAGTAATATCTCTACCACCATTAACATCGGTAATATCACCATAATCAGGGTCTGCGATGTATCCTAATAATTCTTGGTAAACAGTTTTACCGAATCCCCAAAATCTTACACCTTCGTTTTCTTCACCTCTTACGATGACAGGAACGAATGTTCTTAATTTTGGTTCCATTTTCTTGGCTGCTTTCCAATCTTCTTTATCACCCATTCTCTTCAACTTATCAGCAAACTCAACGATTGGGTCTGGTCTACCAAATGAACTTGGAGACAAGTAAGTTTTGTTGTTGATGTTGTAGTGAAAGAATAACTCGATGAAAGGATTTTCAGGAGAAAATTTGTAAGGAACGATTCTTACTTGATGTTTACCTGGAGTAGGTTTCCACAAATTGTCTTTGCGGTTTGAAGTGTTTTGCAGTTTGTTCAGTCTGCCTCTGATTGCATTCAAATCAAGTGCCATAATTTTTAAGTTTTAATGTTTATAATTTATAATTTAGGTTTTATTAAGGTGTCTTTCCTACACCATGTATAAATATCAAGAAACCCTATTTTTGGGGGGCTTTTTGGATTTATTTGATACAAATATACGAAAAATATTTTACACTACCAAATCTTTTTTTACTTTTTTTTTGAGTGTGATTTTTCAATTTGTAAGTACAAATATAAGGAAAATATTTTAGAATTCAAAATCTTTTCGATTATTTTTTAGAAAGTTTTGCACTGCACCGATAAATGCGGTATGAGGAATGTATTTGTCTGACATCTTCTCATAATTTGATTGCATTTTGTTATAGACATCATCTGAAAGAAAGTGGAGACCTTGACTTTTTAAGGTGTTATTTAGTACCGTATCACTAATCAAACCATTACCATCCAAAATCCAACACCATACACCCCAACCAGCAGAACCATGGTGATATGGGAAGTCATACGAGTTTGGAACTCTCCATTGACATATTTCCAAAATCTTTTCTACTAACTCTCCTCTTTTCAAATCATGTTTTACATATTTCCAAAATGGTGTATCTTCTCTTTCAACCATATAATGGATTTGAATTAAATCTCTGAATTCATCCAACATTTTTCCAAAATGGTCATTATATGCTTTGATGTTTGATTCTCTAACTAAGTTTTCTTTGATATGAGATAAACTATGTTGTGTTAGGTGAACCATTTGAATAATCGTAGAATGAATAGATGTTGCTTCTAATGGTTCTAAGAAAGAAGATGATAATCCAACTGCGAGTACATTCTTTTTCCAAGTTTCTTTTAACCTACCACTATCAAACTTTATATTTCTAAGTGGTTCAATTTTTCTACCTGTTATTTCTTGCATTTCTTTTAATGCTTGTTCTTCTGAAACAAATTTGTCAGAATGACAATACCCACAACCATATCTTGTTTGTGTTGGAATTTGCCACATCCAACCATTTGGCATTGCCCAAGCAAGAGTTGATGGTCTAATTACCTCATCCTTTTCCATTGGGTGTGTGTATACTAACGCAGAATTTATTGGTAAGTAATCCGAATAAGAAACCCATTCTGCACCTACCGAATTTATTAGTACTCTATTGAATCCCGTACAATCAATCCAAAAGTCAGATTCAATTTCAGTACCATCTGATAGTATTACTCTTTGTAATTCTCCATTATTTGGATTTAGATTTGTATTTGAAACTGTTCCCTTTTGTACTTTAACTCCATTTTTTAGAGCAACTTGTTTGAAGTATTCACCAACCTTGTACGAATCAAAATGATATGCATAACCTTCATAACCACCATCTTCTGCTTTTAGTGGGAATGCAGATAAGTTTTTATCCCATAAGTATCTGTTTAGAGTTGCGTATGATGATTCATCATACTTTTTTGTAATACAATAATCAACATCACATGGAAGTTCAAAACTATTTGTTTGTTGAAGTGGTTCGAAGAAAAAATCACCAACTCCATTCCAATCTCTACATTCAAGACCTAACTTAAATGTTGTGTTACAATTTTCAAAAAACTGTTGTTCACTAAATCCTTCTAAATCTTTTAGAGTGTTTACTACTGCCATTGTCATAGCACCAGTTGAACCCTCACCCGCACCAATGATTGGGATGTCTTCACTTTCTATAACAGTAATATCGTATAAGGGGTCTTGTTTATCTCTTATATTTATTCGTGCAAGGAACAAAGATGCCATCCAACCGGCAGTTCCTCCACCTACTATAACAATTTTCATATTTTATAAATTTTCTATAAAGTAATTTTTTATTTCATCTCGTTTTTCTTCCCAAACGGATTGACTTATTATTTCGGGAGCAGATGAACCAGTTTCTGATGATGATATAAAAGAATTTAATATACCATCGTATTTTACACTTCCAGAAAGTGAAGTCATAGATATTGTAGTATTTGTACTACCACTAACATCTACAACAGATGAAGAAACTAATGTAATTATTTCAGTAGTTTCATCAATTAGTTTGAAGTAGTTGTTAAATGATTTTATATAATGGGTACTCATTTATAAATTATCATTAATGTATTGTTTTACCTCATCTCTTTTTTCTTCGTACTGAGATTGAGTTATTGACTCTGCATTACCCTCACTAACTATTTGATTAAATTCATCAGATACATTAGTTGGGGCACCACTATTATCAATACTCATTGCCGCACACTTATTGTCTGCGTTTATTGTTACACTAATAACTTCTCTTGTTTCATCAACAAGTTTGAAGTAAGTATCTCCCATTTTGTAATAATGTGTTGCCATAATTTTTAACTTAAATTGTCTATTCTTATAAATTCATTACTCTGAGTATATAGACCACTATAATTTCTATAAGTATTTGCTCGTTCGTATACATTTAATAAATATCCTCTATAATTGGAATAAATTCTTCGATAGTTGTAATTCCATGCACTACCCCAAGAAATTCCATTATCAAAATAAATATCATATCTTCTACCATACGGTTCAAATCCTAACCAAGAATTTGGATAATAACGATTTATAGTTCCCCATTCCCAACGTTGACCAATATATTGTTGATTCCAATGATACCAAGTTATTCTTGTATCAACATCATTCCGACTCTCTCTTTGTTGAAGTTGAATATGAGCACTACTTGCTCGATGGTCGTATCCTCTCCAATCAGAATATGCGTATCCTGAATTTGTTTGTCCAACACCAAGTGGATTTCTATCTCTACTTCGATTTACCGCGCCATAATATCCATTTCTTGCATGCCATATTGACATATAAGACCTGTAATATCTTCCAAATTCGGTGTTTATGTTTGAAGCTTCGACTCTTCCTGATGTTGATATAGGCATAACTAAATATAATAAAGGGTTTTCGTTTCTAAATCTATATTACATTCATGGTTATTATTTCTATTAACCACTTCCCACATATCGGTAGGCATATTAGAATCTCGTTCTACATCACCATCAACAACTTTTAGAATATCAGTTGGTTCTATTTTTTCTTTTGTAGATTGTACTTGAAATACAATATGTTCTGGTTCACCAGAAAATCCTGCATTTACCACCTTACATAGTTCAGTTGCCATAATAAAATTCCTATCTAATTAAAAACTCGTATACCAATATAGTATAAATAGTTCCTTTTAGAAATCCTATCCATGCAGATAAAATTGGGTTCTTTTGAACCCAATTGTATTTTTTTTCTATATAACTCTTATACCACATTATAATGATACTAACATATCCATCAACTCTTGTTGAGGGAATAAGTCAAATTTATCTTTTCTTGTATTTGTGTGAGTCCAAGTTCCTTTTACTTTACCATAGTAAGCATCTTCGTTGAACTCAAATGCTGCTGCACCTTTTTCTTTGATTAACGCGGGTAATCCTGCTCTGATATCAATTCCATCTCTTTCACCAATAAACTTCATCCATTTTTCTAATTGTTCGATTTGTTTATCAGAATATCTATGCCAAGTTTTGTGTCCTCTAAATTCTTCTTTTAGAGTTACAATTTGTGAATCTGCTACTTGAGTACCAGCATAAGTTTTTCCATCTACTACATATCCAAAGTTACAAATTTCAATACCTACTGAGTGTACGTGCATATGTTGTGAACCATTCTTACCTAAATGCCATGCGTAGTTACCTTCTGGGAAACATTGTAATAATTCACCATCGTATCTTTCATCGTTTCCTTTTACCGATGGTCCACCCATTACCCATTCAGTAGCAATAGTTCCACCATCACTATCCCAATACTCAACACACTTATAAGGATTATGCCATCCTGCGGTGTGATGTAAGAAAAGGTATTCGTAATTTACAGGTCCATGTTTGTACTCATCTTCAGGCATAAAGTATTCTACATACTCTAATCCATCTTTAGTTACTTTGTTTTTTGAATAGATATCTGGTGCATCTGAATCTTTTTGACCAGTTGCATCAGTATCACTTAATCCCATTGCTGCCAATGTTCCTTTTCCTACAAGACCATCAGCATCTAAACCATTTGCCGATTGCCACTTTTTTACTGCTTCCGCAGTACCTTTTCCAAAAATACCATCAGCATGAACACCAACGATTTCTTGTACATCCTTTACGAGTTCTCCTCTTGAACCTACTGTTAATAGCATATTTTTTCCTTTAATTTTGGTTAAACTCTATAACTTCAAAGATACGAGTTTGGATTCTCTTTGTACCTTCGGTATTAGTTAATATAATCGAATTTCTAAATTTTTGCCAATCTATTACAAATGTCTTATCTAATACACCACCATTTTCTTCTCTCACTAATTGATTTAGTGCGTTAATGGTATATAAAGTATTTGATTCTTTTTTTCTGTGTATTAGTATTGTATCTTCTAAAGGTTGAGGTGGTTTGAACTCGGTATTGATGTTGTAAGTAACATAGAGTTCATCTAAGTTTGATTTGTTCTGTAAAATATAGATATAGTTATAGACTATCACATAAGTCTCTCTGATATCCTGCAGAGTCTTTTGTAACCCGTCTTTAGAAGTAAACGTACACAATAATTGTGTTTTCATATTTTTCTCTCTATTAATCAATTACCTATAAATATCACAGAATATTTTTGGGGTCAATTAAACCAATGGGAATGGACCAGAAGTGTTTATCTTAACATTACTCACTTTTAGTCCTAAAAAATTCATAATTGCATCAAACATTTTTCCACCAAGAGTCTTGATATAAGATATTGCCTCTTTAACTCTTTTTAGAATAGTAGATAAAATATTTTTTACTTGGTCTTTTACTTTTTTAGATGCAGATTTAACTCCTCTAACTAACTTATTAAATATTTGAAATTCATCAAGTTGTTGTCTTTCTCCCTCTAATAATATTTGCTCTCCAAAGTTATATTTAGAAAATTCTTCACTAACAATATCTCTAAAAGTTACTTCTTCTACTAATTTTGATTTAGGGATATTTTTAGTTCTCATTGCCAAATATGGTTTTGAACCTGCTCCACCTGTCTTAAAGGAAACATAAAAAGAGTTTTTCTTTGCCAATACCGATGCATCTTCTATTTTATTTATCGGTAAGTGAGCAGTTATTTCACCAGAAGGTTTGAATTCTATTAGTAAATTTGCTATTGCGTTTGTATCTGCAAATTTATTAGTTCCCGTTGCTGCTTCAAAACAAAAACAAGACTTAAAATATATATCCCTAAATATTGCTTCCATGTCTCTATTTATCTCTTTTGCATTTAGTTGGAGTTGTTCCATTTCAGCAATTGATTTTTCTTGAGCAGGTGTTAACTTCTCACCACTATCTCTAAGTTTTTGAAGTGCAGTAATAGTTCCTTTCTCACTCATTTGACCCATTTTTGTTTCTAATGTGTCTAAGAAAGATTTTAATAATTCTGGTTTATTCTCACCAACCATTTTCATTGCAGCATCAAAAGTAGCAAGTGTTTCTTCTACCTTTGCACTCATTAATTGAGAACCTCCTGCTTTCTTTAATGAAATTCTTTCATTACTATTTCCTAAAATGTCAGTTTTTGGTGTATTATTTGTTCCACCCCAATCTGCCTTTAGTGCTGCTTTAGATGAACCTAACTGATTTAGTTTACTTGATTTTACAATTCTCTTAAACGATTCTGCTACTTTCTGTGCTTCTTCACCATAGTTTGTCCAAAAAGTTTGTGCTCTTTTCCATTCATCAGAACTTTCATCAATACCATTAAACGCACAAATAATTAGTGCTTCCCAATCCTCACCACTTGGAGTTGCTCCACCTTTTTTAGCATGAATAAATTTTGATGCATCACCACCACTTCTGGATGATGAAGCAATCCTAACTTTTTTACCATCAGGTAATTCTAAAGTTTGAACAAATTCTCCATCACCTATCGTTTTTATGGATTCATCATCTTTTACGATTGTAAGTATATCACCATTTTTTAGATTTGGTGCCCAAGATGGTGGGGTTTGTTTGTTGAATACAATTTGATGACCTGGTTTATACATAGGGTCTAAGTAACTTGCTTCTGATAATAATTCTTCATCTTCTCTAAAGAACTCTTCTAACAATTCATCTATTTCTTGTTGAGAAGCAGGGTCTTCTTCTGGTAAATCACTCAAATATTCATCATCAAATAAATTTATTTTTGATGGGTCGATTTCATCTTTTTTATCTGATTCCTTTTCTTCATCTGCTTCAAAAAGATTTTGAATCAATTCGTGTTTGATTTCACTTAATCCCCGTTCATCTAATACTTCAGAAAAAATACCAATATGGGTTGGGTTATTAAAATCAACAACACCCTCTTTTGTTCGATACGAAACTTCGGTTAGTAAATCTTCTATAAATTCCTTAAAATAATTCATACTTAAATCTTCCTATATCCTATAAATATTAAAGTTTTCCATAATCCGTACCCCACGATGCTTTTATAGGAAACCCATTTGATTCTACAATTTCCTTTAATTTAAGAGCATGTTCTTTGGGAGTATCTAAGGGAAATGAGAATAGAAATGAATCATAAGTATATAAAGTCAACTCAATGTCGGTTTGTTTAATAAACTCCAACACTTTTTGTATTGTTTTCATATTCAACTCAGTTTCCGTTGCTTGTAGAAGGTAGTTGAATACTTTTTGAGGATTTGAATCTTCTATCGATGAGAGGGGTATATTACGATGTAAGGTCGATACATAACCCATTTCCGATGCCTTACTCCACATTACATCGATGTACTCTCTAACCTTCTTATAATAAGGAATAGAATCAAACTCTTCGGGTATCCCACCATAAAGAAGTTGGAAGGTAATTCCTTTGGATTCATCATAAGGAACTCCATATTGGTCTGCTAACCATTGGTGAACCGAAGTCTTTGGTAATTCGTAA
>Ga0255760_10001428_pt1 | contig 22850 bp, 23 predicted proteins | sample 071ome_25_FD_179960 | JGI IMG/M metagenome (GOLD analysis project Ga0255760, IMG submission 179960) | Coastal salt marsh microbial communities from the Groves Creek Marsh, Skidaway Island, Georgia - 071410BT metaG (version 2) | ecosystem: Environmental > Aquatic > Marine > Intertidal zone >...
TTTTTTTGCGGTAATAAATAAATTTTTAATTAAATAGAATCGCTGTATAAATACTTGCGAGATTATATTTTTCTTTAGGTTATTAACATCTAAAATAACCTAAAGGATCATTAAACATTATTTTATAATTACTCAGCTATGTATCTATTATGAATATTGCCATTGCCGGCACAGGTTATGTGGGCCTCTCTAATGCTATCTTATTGGCGCAAAACCATCGAGTTACTGCTTTGGATGTGGTGAGGGAGAAAGTTGAACTATTAAACCTAAAACAGTCTCCAATTGTGGATGCTGATATCGAAGACTTCCTAGTTAATAAAGATTTGGATTTTGTCGCCACCTTAAACAAAGAGGAGGCCTACAAAAATGCTGACTTTGTAGTGATTGCTACGCCAACTGATTATGATACCGAGACTAACTACTTCAACACTACATCGGTGGAAAAAGTGATTCAAGATGTGATTGCGATTAATCCCGATGCGGTTATGGTGATTAAGTCCACGGTGCCAGTGGGTTTTACTGATAAAGTTAAGATTAAATACAATTGCGATAAAATTCTCTTCTCACCAGAGTTTCTAAGAGAAGGTTTGGCACTATATGATAATTTGTACCCATCACGCATTATTGTTGGCGAACGTTCAGAGCGTGCTAAGGTATTTGCCAATTTATTGGCTGAAGGTGCGATTAAAGATAACATCGATATACTTTTTACTGGTGCTACTGAAGCAGAGGCGGTGAAGCTATTTAGCAATACCTACTTAGCTATGCGTGTATCGTACTTTAATGAGTTAGATTCTTATGCAGAAACACACAGCCTGGATGCGCGTCAAATTATTGAGGGCGTGGGACTAGACCCGAGAATTGGCTCGCATTACAATAATCCCTCGTTCGGTTATGGTGGTTATTGCTTACCTAAGGATACTAAGCAATTGCTTGCCAACTATCAAGACGTGCCAAATACACTCATTGGTGCGATTGTGGATTCTAACACCACGCGTAAAGATTTTATTGCGGACCAAATCATTGCTAAAAACCCAAAAGTGGTGGGCGTGCATCGTCTGATCATGAAATCGGGTTCGGATAACTTTAGAGCATCCAGTATCCAAGGCATTATGAAGCGTATCAAAGCCAAAGGCATTGAAGTGGTAGTTTACGAGCCGGTACTGAGCGAACAAGGCGAAGCTGAATTCTTCCATTCTAAAGTAATTGACGACCTGACTGAGTTTAAACAAAACAGTGATGTGATTGTGGCTAATCGAATGGTTGATGAGCTCGAGGATGTGAAAGATAAAGTCTATACGCGTGATTTGTTTAATAGTGATTAAGGAATAAAGATGAAGGTATTGGTAACGGGCTCAGCGGGTTTTATTGGTTCAGCGCTTTCCATTCGCCTGCTGGATCGCGGCGACACGGTGGTGGGTATTGATAATCATAATGATTACTATGATCCTAAACTCAAAGAAGCACGTCTAGCGCGCCATGCGGATCATCCAAACTATACTCATATTCGTATGAATCTAGAGGATCGTCAGGCCATGGCTGAGCTGTTTGAGCGTGAGCAATTTGACAGCGTGGTTAATCTAGCCGCACAAGCTGGTGTGCGTTACTCCTTAGAGAATCCAATGGCCTATATTGATACTAACTTGGTGGGCTTTGGCCATATTCTAGAAGGTTGTAGACATAATCAAGTTAGGCACTTGGTATACGCCTCATCTAGTTCAACTTACGGGCTGAATACCAAACAGCCGTTTTCTACCCATGAGTGTGTAAACCACCCGGTAAGCTTATATGCAGCCACTAAAAAAGCCAATGAGTTAATGGCACACACATACTCGCATTTGTATAACCTGCCAACCACAGGTCTTAGGTTCTTTACCGTTTACGGTCCTTATGATCGACCAGACATGGCCTTGCAGAAATTTACCCGCGCCATTGTAGCTGGAGAGCCAATTACCGTGTTTAATTATGGCAAACATCGTCGTGACTTTACTTATATTGATGATATTGTTGAAGGTATTATTCGTGTGCTAGATCGACCAGCACCAGTTAACCCGGATTGGGATAGTAACAATCCAGATCCAGCCACTTCCAGCGCGCCATACCGTGTTTATAATATTGGTAATAATAACCCGGTGGAATTAATGGACTATATTGATGCCTTAGAGACTTCATTAGGCATGTGTGCAGAGAAAGAACTCTTGCCACTGCAGCCTGGCGATGTGCCAGATACTTATGCTGATGTAGATGATTTGGTTGAGGAATTTGGTTATAAGCCTAGTATGAGTGTTAAGGAGGGTGTTGAGAATTTTGCTAAATGGTATAAGAAATTTTACAAACTCTAATTTCTAATAATTGTATGAGCATCTTTAATTGACTCGAGGATATATTCCGCATTAGACTCTGTCTCGTCAATGTCATGTCCACTTCTAACTAAAATGGTGTGATTTATGCCGGCATTATTAGCAGCTTTGACATCTGCCTCCTTATCGCCAATCATCCAAGAATATGCCATATTAATGTCATACTTTTGTTTTGCGCTATTAAACATACCGGGGTTTGGTTTTCGACATACACAAGCGTCCTCTGGTCCATGTGGGCAAAAGAAAACATCTAGAATATTAATTCCATGAGCTTTAAATTGTTCAAGCATAAAGTCATTAACCTGGTGGAATTGATTCACATCATAGTAACCTCTACTAATACCAGACTGATTAGTGATTACTATTATGTTGTATCCTAGTGATTGAAAATATAAGCATGACTCAAACACACCATCAATAAAAAGAAAATCTTCTACTCTATGAAGATAACCTACCTCGTGGTTAATTACACCATCTCGATCTAGAAAAATAGTTTTTATGCTCATAAGGTGGAAACGTATAATCTTTTTACATGCTTTTATAGGACTTATTTTAAGATGCAGATCCCATTTTCTGTGGTCATAATAACCAAAAATGAAGAAAGTTATATTGCTGATGCGGTGAAATCTGCTTTATTTGCTGACGAAGTATTGGTATTAGACAGTGGTTCTAGTGACAATACATGTACTATTGCTTCTAAACTTGGGGCAAAGGTATTGCACCAAGAATGGTTGGGATTTGGTGCACAAAAGAACCAAGCAGTATCTTTAGCTAGAAACGACTGGGTTTTTGTATTGGATGCTGATGAACGTATAACTAATGAATTACAGAATGAACTACTAGCAGTTTTAGGAAATCCAAAAACTAAAGCCTATCAAGTGGCTAGATTAAATCGCTTCTTCGGTAAAGATATTAAGCATTGTGGTTTATATCCAGATTATACCATTCGACTTTTTGATCGTAGTATTGGTCGTTTTAATGAGGTAAGTGTTCATGAGAGCATACAAACCAATGAGACTATTTTGAAGCTAAAACATCCTTTAACACATTTAGCTTTTGATAGCGTGAGCGAGTTTCGTCGCAAGCAAAGACTCTATGCTATGCTTAGCAATAAAAAACGAAATTTTGCCAAAGCTTTTGTCTCACCTATCTTTACCTTCTTAAAGATTTATCTATTTAAACTCGGAATACTAGAGGGCTGGCGTGGATTGGTAATTGCAATAGTTTATGCCCAGTATACTTTTTGGAAATACTTCAAGTGAAGATTCTTATTATCAAACTAAAAACTATTGGCGATGTTATATTAACCACCCCATTAATTAGCAATCTTAAAGCTCAATACCCAGAATCTATAGTAGATTTTTTAGTGAATAAAGGGACTGAAGAGGTGTTGAATTGCAACCCTAAAATAAATCATATTTTGACCTATGAAAGGGAAAAGATAAAAGAAGAAAAAGGCATAAAAAGGATCTTCAATGAACTTCATTTATTTCTCCAGATCAGGAAAACAAAATACGATATTGTTATTGATTTGGATCAAGGTGATCGAGGAGGATTGATTTCCAAATTCAGTGGTGCAAAAATAAAAGTTGGAAACCTTGGAATTAAAAACAAACTCGTATCCAAGACCTATACACACTTTATGCCTGAGCCAGAAGGTAGGCACATAGTAGAGCGAATGTTAGACCCATTAAGGGTCTTAAAGATACCAATTAAAAGCAAAAAAGTTGAGATCTGTTGGAGTGAAAAAGATAAGCAAGTCGTCGATGAGCTACTCCAAGACACCAGTCAATTTGTTCATATACATCCATTTTCTAGAGTCGAGGTTAAAGAGTTAGATACTTTAACCTTGTCACAAATAATCGATTTTTTTGAAATTGAGTTAAATATTAGAACTGTTATAACCGCTGCGCCAATTTCAAGAGAGTTGAGTAAAGTTAAAAAAGTTTTGCTGAATTGTCAATCAAAACCAATTAATTTGGGAGGTAAGCTGAGCTTAGCACAAACAGCATATCTAAACAAAAAGTCAACAATGTTTGTTGGGGTCGATACTGCTATAATGCATATAAGTGCTGCAAACTCTACACCGACATTAGCTTTTTTTGGGCCAAGTGTCCCAGATGTTTGGGGTCCTTGGAATAATCAAATAGGTAAAGCGGTCTTTCATAGGCTTGGCGGTATACAAAAACATGCTAACAACGTCGTTTTCGCAGATAAAAGAGCATGTTTGCCTTGCAATCAAGAGCATTGTTTTGGCAAGGAAACTAGTGATTGTCTGAGTTCTTTAAGTGTTGAAGATATTAAAAAAAATATACTAACATTAATTAAATCAAAGGTTATTTAGATGGATAAACCTATCACAATCCTACATACAGAGTGGTCAGATGGCTGGGGAGGTCAAGAGATTAGAATATTGGCCGAAAGCATAGCACTCATTAAAAAAGGGTATCGTGTCATTATTGCCGCCAAACCTAATAGTCAGTTGCTAGCTAGAGCCAAAGATGCTCAAGTTCGAGTACTACCAATTAAGATGAACAAAGGCTTAAATATTATGGCTATTCTTAAATTATTCTTTTTTATTAAAAAAGAAGCAGTTAGTATTGTACATACTCATAGTTCAGTTGATTCCAGAACAGCTGGAATTGCCGGCAAGCTAGCAAGAATTAAAGTAGTTAGAAGCAGGCATATAAGTATCCCAGTCAGTAAAAGCAGACTCACATGGTTTCAATATATGGTTTTGGCTGATAGATTGATTACATCAGGTAAATTCATTAAAGATATGCTTGTTAAAGAAAACAAAATGTTACCAGATCGCATTGTGTCAGCTCCAGCGGGCGTTGATGAAAATCTCTTTAGACCGGATGGAAAAAAATCTCTTGATCGAGAAGTCATTGGTTTAAAAAAAGAGAATTTTGTAGTTGGAATGGTTTCAGTTCTTAGATCTTGGAAGGGACACGAGTTTGTTATTAGAGCAATATCTAGCTTAATAAAAAAGATTCCCAATATACATCTACTTATTGTAGGTGATGGACCAGTTAGAAAAGACATTATGAATTTAATTGAAGAGCTTAAATTACAGGATTGTGTAACCTTAAGTGGTCACCAGGTGGATCCAGTTCCTTTTTATCAGGAAATGGATGTTGTTATTCTCCCATCCTATGCTGGAGAGGCTACTTCTCAAACATTACCACAAGCGATGCTAATGAATAAGCCTGTTATTTCAACTAACATAGGAGGATTGGCAGAGGTTGTCATTGACAGAAAGACAGGACTAGTAGTTGAGCCTAAAGACACCCGCTCAATCTATGAGGCAATTCTAGAAATATATACAAATAAAGACCTTAGAGAGAAGATGAAAAGTAATGCTAGACAACATGCTTTAAAAAACTTTACTTTTAACCAGATGATAAAAACCACGGAAGACGTTTACTTAGATTTGCTCAATTAAGAAAGTGCTAGCAATTCAAACATTTAGTGCACATGTTTATTTAGTATTGCGCCATTTTCTTCTAAAAAAACATTCTTATTAATTTTTGATAGAATTTGATACATCACATATCTGGGTTTGATTTCATTTACCTTGCCAGTTTGTTCAAATAAAACCGAATTTCCAGACCAAGGTATCCAACTTTCAGCAATATTGACACCAGAAATTACAATCGTGTTGCAATCAACTGCCGGCGCAATATGAGATACCCCTCCCTCAATACAAACCACAATATCAAATTGTGATAAAAGTTCGATAAATTCCTGAGTTTTCTCTGTTTTGATAAGATTTCCACTTGCGCTGATTGGCTTCTCACCTATCCAATTATATGAAACCCCATTTTTACCTAGCAGTTGAGAAAGTAAATACCAGTTTGTATCGCTCCACTTGCTTTCTTTTCTATTTGTCATGGGGCAGAGTGCAACTGAATGTTTTAATGGAGTATGGGGTAATTTGTTTAACTTGGGAGATGGTATTTCAAAGTCCTGCCCGAGAATATGGGAATATTTTGCTAGAAAAGCGATTTTTTCTACTTGATGCTTGCATTTATTGATACTGCTTTGCGATATTTGTATGTTGTAAACAAGGTTCATAATGTGTTGTTTTTGACTAACCACACCTATTTTGTTTATACCAGGAGAGAACAGCGCCAACCAGGCAGTGGCAGAGGAGAATGCACCTGTAGCACTTATTACAAAGTCATATTTATTTTGTTGCCTTAATCTTTTGAGTTCTGGGTGAAAGCGAACAAGATACCTATTTCTAAGATATCTCTCTGGAACAACGAAAATATTGTCAACCGCATCAGAGTTTTTAAAAATAAATTGATTGTATGAATTTGATAGAACGTCTATAACAGCATCAGGATAATATTGTCTTAGGAGTTGTATCAATGGAAGAACGCTAATTGCATCTCCTAATCTATTTCTTCGAATGAGTAGAAATCTACTTAGCTGACCATTTGGTTTAATGTGATTTGGGCAGAATGGCTTGACAAGCCAGTAGAAAGAGATACCAATGAGCCTTAACAAATCTTCTATTGGTTTCTTAATCCAATCAATAGGTCGTATTATTTTCTTTCTATACTCAAACATTATGCGGTGGTCTGTTCTATCTTCTTAAAGGCACGTATGACCATTTTTGGTGTAATAAAAGCACGCCAATATTTTTGTCGAAGATATCTACCAGGCAAGGGATTTATTGGAGAAACAACAATGCCTTTAGACCATCCTGGTCTCCAGTTCAGAGAGTGGCTTTTTCTAACAAATATACTTACAGTTGGCACGCCTAAATTGCTTGCAAGATGACCCAAACCTGAGTCACTGCCAACAAAGTATGAGGCGTTATATATGTATGTGGCAGTGTCAGATAAATTACTAAACTGGGGCAAGTCGATACCATGATTTTTTACATCAATCCAGCCTTCTATTTCAGACTTATGCATGATAAATGAAACTTTGTATCCCATATTCATAATGGCTTTGGATACCAATATAAATTTTGTCTTTCCCCAGTTTCTGTGTGAATTGGAAGCGGTTGGATGAATCACAACATAGGGTTTTTGAGCAATGTCTTTTTTAATAATTGGTTTCAAGCCATTATCTTTAGAATTTGTTGTAATTTGAAATCTGGTCTTGAGAACATAGTGCATATTGTGTATTCGTTGTATATTACGATTAAAAAAATGTTCTCTGGGGATTATAAGTTGTGTACTTATTTTCTCCGATTGTCGCACTAAAATGCTGTGGTCATCTGAAAGGACAATATCATAGGTATTAAATTCTAGAATATTTTTCGGATTGCGTCTAACCTTAATATTTGGAAACCATTCAGACAACTCACTCAATATGTCACTATAGACAGTAACCTGATATTTATTTAAGTATAGTTGATGTGCAATAACCATCCAAGTTAGACCATCACCGATTCCTTTGGCGCATATAATAGCAATGCTTTTCATTTGTAAAAAGAAAAAATTGACTAATAAAAAGTTAGTATAGAGTAATTTAATGTCATACTCTGACATACTTACCATGTCACTTTACTCTTGATTTTGATCTTTATACTGATAGCATAAATTGATGAAAATTTTGATCATAAAATTCAGAAATATTGGTGATGTAGTGCTATCTACTCCTTTGCTGTCCAACTTAAGATACTATTACCCAAACGCTGTTATAGACTTCGCTTTAAACAAAGGGTGTGAAGATATGGTTTCTGACAATTTAGATGTTGACAACATTATTACTTATGATCGGCATAGAATTAAAAAACTCAATTTTTTATCCCAACTCAAGGCTGAGTATGCATTCACGCGTCAAATTCGTAAAAATCACTATGATATGGTGATTAATTTAACTGAGGGGGATAGAGGAGCTCAACTTGCACTATTTAGTGGCGCTCTATGTAAATTAGGCTTCCCAGTGAAAAAAGGAATTTTTGCAAAATTGAAAATTTTTAATCAGTTAGGCAATGATAAGTTGTTGCAACATACCGTTGAGAAAGATCTGCAATTTATAACATTACTAGGCAAAAATGTAATTGAAAAGTCAGTCAAGATTTGTTGGTCAGATGTTGTTGAGGAGGAAGTTGACAAAATTTTAGAAGAAAACCGTATCGGTGAGTTTATTCACATCCATCCCGTATCAAGATGGATGTTTAAATGTTGGGAGGATGATCGCATGGCAAAGATAATTGATCACTTACAACAAGAAAGAGGTTTGCGCGTTATTATTACTGGTGCCCCTATTAGAAAAGAATTGGATAGGATTGATAAAATACTAACCCTTTGCAAAACTAAACCTGTTAATTTATCTGGTCAACTTTCACTTAAACACTTGGCTTGCCTCTCATCTAAGGCTAAATTGTTTTTTGGAGTGGATACTGCGCCTATGCATATGGCCGCTGCTGTGGATACTCCAGTAGTTAGTTTATTTGGTGCAAGTTATCCAGCTCTATGGGGACCCTGGAACAATAAAACTGGCCAATTATTCAAGAATAAAGATGGTGTTCAAGAAAATGGATTGCATTTCATGATTGCAAATTTAAACCATGATATTTTTTATGATGGTCAAATAAAAAAGTCTCGAGGTATGGCATTAATTGATTACAACCAAACTAAGAAAGTAATAGACAGAGCGTTAATATGAAGTTAAATATCGGTTGCGGTAATAAGAAAATTGACGGTTACATTGGTATTGATAAGTTCCAATGTGATGCTGCTGATTATATTGTTGATATTGAACATGAGGAGTTGCCTTTTGAAGATAGCACTGTAGAATCGATCGTACTGGATAACGTTATAGAACACTTTAATGATATTCCCAAAGTGATTAATGAGCTAATCCGCGTCTCAAAACAAGGTTGCATCATCAAGATTATTACACCCCATTTCAGTTCGTTATCTTCCTGGGTCGATCCAACTCATGTTCATCACTTGTCATATTTTTCTTTTGATCATTTTGAGCGCAATGGTGTCTCGCATTACATAGGCAAAGGAGTTAAAATCAAAAAAAGAAAATTGTCATTTGGAGGAGGTATTTTTGGTGTGATTGCTAGATTAATATTTAATTTAAGCCCTAAAAAATACGAGCAGAAATATTGCTTTATCTTCAGGGCGAGCACTCTAACGTTTTGGTTAGAAGTAGATGAGTAAACTTTATTTGGTTAGAGAAAAATCAACTAAATTCGGTGGTGCTGAGGTTTATTTATCAAGGTTATCCAAAGTTCTCTCAAACAACGGAATAGAACATAAAATACTTAATTCAGTTTTTCCTAGAATACTGCCATCTTGGTTGCGTATTATTTTATTTAATCTGCAAGCTTGTTTGATGAAGAAAGAGAAATTTTATTTTTCTCTTGAGCGCATTGTATGTCCTGATGTTTATCGAGCAGGTGATGGGGTACATAAAATATTCTTATCTATTGAAAATAAGTCCAAGTTCAATCTGCTACATCCCGTGTACATTTTTTTAGAGCGACGATGTTTTAATAATGCTAAGCACATTATTGCCAACTCGCAAATGGTCAAGAATGAGATTATTAAGGTCTACGGCGTTGATCGTCATAAAATTGACGTTGTTTATAACGGCATACAACCAAAAGAAGTCGATTATGCCCAATCCTATCAAAAACTTTCTAATGAGTTTGACTTACAAAGCGATACCCCAATTATTTTGTATGTTGGTAGCGGATTTAAGAGAAAAGGGGTAGAAGAATTTCTGGGTATTATTTCTAAAATGACTACTAAGTGCCAGGCGTTCATTCTTGGTAAAGAAAAAAAAATATACTACTATGAACAATTAGCTAAAGATCTTGGCGTCTATAATAAGGTGGTTTTTACCGGGCCTAGAACTGATGTAGTGGATTTTTATACAATTAGTGATATTTTTCTTTTTCCAACGCATTATGAACCTTTTTCCAATGTAGTTCTGGAGGCTATGAATTTTGGTAATGCAGTTTTTACCACTAAACAAAATGGCGCGCATGAGATTTTATCTGAGAAGTATATTATGTCTAGCCCTAAAGATTTCTCGGTGGTAGATAGAATTGATAAACTGTTGAGAAATAAAGATGCATTGCGTGCTGCAAAAAAAGACAATCAATTAATGGCCGCTAAACTTTCAATTGAGACTAACATGATGAAAACACTAGAGATCATAAAGAAAGTAAAGAATGGTTAGTCAGATATACAACTACCTAAAAGAACAGAACGCTAAATTTATTTTTTTAGCGCTTTTGCTGGCAACACTACCAAGCTTGGAGGCTCCAAAAAATTTATTTGTTTTGCTATTTTTGATATCTTGGATTGTTATTGCATTACAAAATCAAGACTGGGGTGGAAGGTGGCAATCAATCGATACAATATTTTTATTCTGGATATTAGCCGATATTGCTGTAGGAATAAATGCGGTTTTGATACACGATCAACCCGCTAATGGCTCTAAAGATATTATTAAATTTTTACTGGTTGGTTGGGCTATTTCTAGGTCAAGATTTACAGTTAAGCAAATGTCATACTTATGTTTAGTAGCTATTTTCTTTACCCTTTTTCCATTAATCTATTCTTATCATGATTGTAGTGGAGGAAGTTGTATTGAACTAAATTCTGTAGGACATGTTAATCACACAGCAATTTACCTATTAATCATCTACACTATAACAATATCACTACTAGTATTTAATCTGGAGAATATCGTAAAAAATTTCCACATTGAATTATTTTTGATTTCATTAGTGCTTTCGTATGTAATTATTGATACTCAGAGTAGAGCAGCATCAGGCATTTGGGTTGTTATAACTTTATCAGCAATGGGGTATGCTATACATATTTATAGAAATTGGGTTTCACTTTTAAGAACAGTTATCATCATTCTTATGGCATCGACTATTATTGTTTATAACCCTCCTCCAGTGGTACAAAAATTTCTAAATGGAACAAATCTAATTGGCGAGTCACCACGTCAGAAAATTAGAAATTTTGCATATTATGTTTTCAAGATAGATCCTGTTTTAGGTACAGGTATGGGTAACTTCCCTAATTTTGATCATGATGATATCAAAGAATTAGTGATAAAAGACAAAGGGAAATATAACAAAAAGGAATTTATGCCTTTTAAACACCCTCATAATGTCTATTTAGCTTATTTGAGTGGAGGCGGGTTAATACTTTTCTCTATATTTGTTTTGTTTTGGTTAAAAGTCACAAGCATTACCTATAAATCAAGGAGCTGGGTAAACCAAAAGTGGATAACATTTGGCGGTGCTGGTGTAATTTTGACGGTGTTGGGGACTGGTTGGGTGAATACAACGTTGGCACATGAGCATGCATTAATTACTATGTTTTTCATAGGATTATTAATATCCAGATACAGAGAGGTAAGTTAACTCATTGATGATATTTTTATTTTTTTAACATGTTATGTATTAATGCAATCGATAGAAACGATTTCATTTAGCTCAAGAATTGCCGGTAAAATAACAGGCAGGCTAGCTCTAGGAACAACTATACAGATTTCTATCTATACTATGAATAGAGTTTTTCTTCCTCCGTTACTTCTTGCTTTTTCTTATATGATAGAGACAAATTTGAGCTTGCAAATGTTCCTTTTGATTGCAATTTCTTTAGTATTTTTATCTTTTTTTGCATCTATATTTATTATCCTTAGGTTGAATTTTTTTCAGGTTTTTTTTCAAAAACTGTTCTTTTTCTATGATTCTTCCCCCCTTCCAACTGCAATATTAAAGGTTATAACTAGAAAGCAGATTTTAGTGGATCTGGCTCAGTTGTCATACACTCCTAAATTAAGAGACTTGTCTAATAAAAAAATATTTGCTTCAACTGTTGCATACTTTTTTTTATCAGCTGGATTTTTGATAGCTTTCTCTCTGGCTATTTTGATTCAAGAATACAGAATGACAATGAGCCAGACAACCACTGTTTTCCATGGAATTGGAGCGGTTTTTTTTGCAATTTATATCGATCCAATGATGAGCAAATCTCTGGATGTTAAGATTCAAAATAAACAGTGGGTAACTAATATTTATTCAATTTTATTAGGGAGAAGTCTTGCTTATATGGGCTCATTTTTGGTTTTCCTTGGTCTTTACTTATATGCCTGGTTGACATGAGAACTTTAATAGAGCTCCCATCCTGGTTGGGTGACTGCATAATGACAACTCCTGCTATTGAGGGGTTTATTGATCTGAATCCCGGTGTTGAGATTACTGTAATAGGTTCAGCTATTTCGGTAGAAGTTATGATGCCCCATCCTAACATTGTTGCAGGATTTATCCTGGATAAATCATATTTAAAATTGAGTCATACTGTTAAATCTTTGGGTTTTTTTGATATTTTTTTTTCATTTCGAAGTTCAATACGCTCATCCATTCTTAAACACTTTGTCTTAGCTCCAAACAAATATCAGTTTAATAAAAATAGATATCAACAAGGTCACCAAGTTGAAAAATACTTAAATTTTGTTAGCAAGAGTCTTGGGGTTCATCTGCAGTCTAGGCACTTAAAAATTTACCCTCTGCATATTAATAAAAATAATAGACCTAAATTGGGAATTAATCCTGGTGCCTCTTATGGTAGTGCTAAGCGTTGGTATCCTGAAGAATTTGTGAAAGTGGCTAGTCAACTTTCTAACCAATATGATTTAATTATATTTGGAGGGCCTGGCGAGCAAGATATCGCTGATGATATTGAGAAAGGATTGGTTCAGAGCGGTGTACAGAATTACCAGAATCTCGCTGGTAAAACCAATATCTCTGAATTAATTTCACAGATTGCAGGTCTTGACTTGTTCATTACTGGTGATAGCGGCCCAATGCATGTGGCGGCTGCCTATCAAGTGCCAACTATATCAATTTTTGGTCCCACAAAAGATGAAGAGACTTCACAATGGTTGAATACACATAATGTTATTGTAAAGAAAGATTTGGGCTGCCAACCTTGCATGAAGCGAATCTGTCCGCTGAAACATCATGATTGTATGCGCTTAATTAAAGCTGAAGAGGTGCTGAAAGAAGTCAAAGCTTTAATTTAAATTTTGTTCAATCAGATGGCATAGTGTATGGCCAATTAAGATATGCATCTCTTGAATTCGTGGAGTATCTTCCGCTGGAGCAATTAGATTAACATTACATAAGATATTCATCTCACCGCCATCCCGGCCACTCAAGCCGATAGTATTACAGCCCAATTCATTGGCAAGTTCAAGCGCGCTGAGTACATTACCAGAACTACCACCTGTGCTAATACCAATAACCACATCACCCGGGTTGGCCAATGCCTCAATTTGTCGTTTAAACACATATTCATATCCGTAATCATTACCAATTGAAGTGAGCGCTGAGGTATCGGTGGTTAGGGCGATGGCTGGAAGACCTTTGCGTTCAGTTTTATAACGACCTACTAACTCGGCTGCAATATGTTGCGCATCAGCAGCAGACCCACCATTACCAAAAAGGAGTAATTTGCCTTTATTTTGAAGGCACTCAATACATAGCTTTGCTGCCTGAGCAATCTTATCTGTTAGGCTGGTCATTTTTTCCGCAGCTACCAAATGTTCACTGAACTCGTGTTGAATTAGTTTTTTCATATATTCTGGATTCTTTCGATGGTTTTGGTGGTACTTTTCCCTTCAATAAATTTTACCAGCTTTAACTCATCAACCAAGTCTTGCCCAACCACAGTTTTACCCTCGTAGTCTCCACCCTTAACCAGCGTATTAGGTTTGATGGTTTTAATGAGCTTATAAGGTGTATCTTCATCAAACACAACTACATAATTTACCGCTTCTAGAGCAGCCAAGATAGAAGCGCGATCATTCTCATTATTGATAGGTCGAGATTCACCTTTAAGCTCGTGCACCGAGCGATCAGAATTGAGTCCTACAATCAACACATCACCAAATCTCTTAGCAGCTTCTAGATAGCGCACATGACCCGCATGCAGAAGATCAAAACATCCATTAGTAAAGACAATTTTCTTACCCTTTTCTTTTAAATTATTACTAAGTAGTGAAATCTCTTCCCAAGTTTTAATATGCGCATCACTGCTGGACTGATGTAGGCTAGATTTGTATTCAATAATTTCATCCAAGGTGGCGGTAGCACTACCAATCTTACCAACCACAACACCTGCTGCTAGATTGGAGAATTCGACTGCTTGGTCAATATCATAACCACAAGACAATGCAAAGCCCAATGAGGCCAGAACTGTATCACCAGCCCCTGTTACATCATAGACTTCTCTAGCAACGGTAGGATGAATGCGCAACTCGTTATCGAAAATAGCCACTCCTTGCTCACTCAAAGTAATTAGTGAAACCTCTAACTCGCATACCTGCTTTAATTGGGCAATGGCTCGAGCTAAAGATTCATTATTATTGATAGTAATTTGCGTGGCTTCTGATGCTTCTTTTTTGTTAGGTGTGAGCAAATAGGCACCCCGGTATTTTGAGTAATCTAAACCTTTTGGATCAATCAACACCTTGATGTTTAGCTTATTTGCTCTTTGAATGAGTGCCTGGGTGAGTTCTGGAGTAAGTACTCCTTTGCCGTAGTCAGAAAGAAGAACGGCATCATAACCATTCAGCATGCTGTTATAAGTGCTAAGTAATTTATCTTGGGATTGTTGATTAATAGCATCTTTGCTTTCCCTATCGTAACGCACTACTTGTTGCTGGGCGGCGATAATTCGACTTTTCTTACTAGTAATACGATCCTTCTGTTTAATCAGATAATTTGAATTTACCCCAATATCACTCAATAAAGCTTTTAATTCATCTGAGATTTCACAACCACCTACTACGCTAATTACATCAACTTGAGCACCTAAGGCTCTTAAGTTGTTAATCACATTGCCAGCGCCGCCTAGTACCGCACTTTCACGGCCCACATTAACCACTTGAACAGGTGCCTCAGGCGAGATGCGTTCGCATGAACCCCAGAGGTAGTGGTCAATCATAATATCTCCCACCACTAAAATTTTCGGCACTTGATTTTGTAATTCAACCATACTTTAATCCAATGGTTCACCATGCAGACGCTTAATTTCAGGAATATAGGTCTTAATACCTGCCTCTAATGAAGTGATTGGATCAAAGTCTAAATATTCGCGCGACGTGGTGATGTCAGCTTGTGTGTGCATTTGATAACCATCATAAGGATTAACAATGTATTCGGTACCTAGGTCAGTTGCTAGCTCTGTTTGTAAGATATCAGCAATGTCCTGAAAACTTCTTGGCGAACTAGTACCCACGTTATAAGTGCCATTTTGTTTAGGATTACAGGCCTTAATATTGGCCTGTACAACGTCATCAATGTAAATAAAATCACGAAAGATTTGATCTGAACCTTCGAATAGTCGAGGCGCTTTGCCATCTAGGATTTGGTGTCCGAGTTGAATCACCATAGAAGAGGTCCTTGCTTTGTAATACTCTCTTGGGCCATAGACATTAAAGAATTTTAGGCCAACAATGGTCATATCTGGATTTTCCCTGGCATAACGATAGGCGATCTGATCCATGGCGTATTTACTGTAACCATAAGGGTTTTCAGGGTGTTCTTTGCCCACGGTTTGTGGTGAAGATAGTGAGCCATAAGTCGCTGCAGAGCTGGCATAAATCATAGCAGCACCATCTTTTTTGGCTATATTTAAAAGATCATAAAATGAGTTAACATTGGTTTTCATCACAATTTCTTGGTCATACACACGGGTATCTGAGATGGCCGCCTGGTGGAAAATATAGTCAAATTGGTAATCATCTAACAAAGCTAAATCGGCTTTATTGATTATATTGCCACAAACTACATCACCATTAAAACCAATCAGGTTTTTGTAATGACCAAAGCTTTGCAAGTTGCCATTGGCAAAAGTCGTCTCACTTCTGAAACAGTCAAATACCACCACCGTTGCATTCGGATAGTTGTCTTGGAAATAAAAGGCTAGATTGCTGCCAATAAAACCAGCACCGCCAGTAATTAAAATGGTTTTGTGATTAAAGTTAATATCGTTATAAATCATTTCGTTTCTACGTCATGAAGCAGTTCTTATTTTAATCTAACATTCGCTATATAATGCAAACTATATACTATAATGATGGTCAAAATGTAACGACATTGATTAGTGCGGTAGCCTTTAATTTTTCAGTAGTGATAAAGAGTTTTCATGGAGTATTGTAAAAACTTCTATCAAATTAAATCCAATCAAGAGATTTTTGAGCGACTTAAGGCTGAGCGAGAGACGATTGGTTATTACAATCTACCTTATCAGGATACGGCCGAGATTAAGACTTATGCACAAACCGTTCAACAAAAACATATTGTTGTATTGGGTATTGGCGGCTCCAGTCTGGGTGCACGCGCCATTTATGAATTTTTATTACCGTCCAACACATATCAGAAGGATTTGATGTTTTTACAAACGGTTGACCCGCTTGAAATTAAACACTCCCTGAGAAAAGTTAGTCTAAACAATACACATTTTGTCATTATTTCTAAATCAGGCAATACCATTGAAACAATCAGTTTGCTGAAGTATTTAGATTCACTGGTTAAGTTTGAACAACACAACGCAACTATCGTGTCAGAGGCTGATAGCCAATTAAGTCAATTTGCTAAAGAGAATAACATCAGGTCTTTTCAGCTGGATAAAAATATTGGCGGTCGTTTTTCAGTCTTTAGTGAAGTTGGCTTGGTGCCACTTGCTATGGTTGGTGTAGATATCGACAATCTGCTGAATGGCTGTAAGCGTGTTTCTAAGAGTTTTTTCGATCAGGGTAGCTATTACAAACCAATTATTCGTAAGGCTAGATTTTTGGTTGAAAACAAATCACGATTTAATGTGAATGTGATTTTTTCTTATTCTTCATCACTAGAATCTTTTAACAAGTGGTACGTGCAGTTATGGGCAGAAAGTCTCGGTAAAGTAAATATTAATGGCACTCGGCAAGCGCTAACTCCTGTTTCTCTGGTAGGTCCCGTGGATCAACATAGTTTTCTGCAATTGGTTATTGATGGTGTGCGCGATAAGACCATAACCTTTGTTAAAATTTCTGATCTCAAAGATGATACAGTTATTCCAAATAATGACAAGTTTCAATCTTTAGATATGGAATATCTTAATGGTCTTCGTTTCAATGATTTGCTGAATCAACAAGCGGATGCTACGATTAAATCCATTGAAGAGCAAGTGGATATTCCTTGCGATGTGGTCACTATATCAACCGTCGATGAATATAACATTGCTAAATTGATGTTTATTTATCAGCTGATGGTCTCAGCGATTGGTTCATTTTTACAAATTAATACTTATGACCAGCCAGGCGTTGAGTTCGGCAAGTCAATCCTAATTGAAAAATTAAAAAAACAATGAGCAAGATTAATAAATGCCTTTTTCCTGTAGCGGGCTATGGCACGCGTTTTTTGCCGGCTTCCAAAGCTGTTCCCAAGGAAATGCTACCTATTTTAACCAAGCCACTGATTCAATTTGGTGTGGAAGAGGCTGTGAGCGCTAGCATCAGTCAGATGGTAATGGTGACTAGCAAGTATAAAAGTGCTATTAGGTTGCACTTTGAGCCTCATCCAGATATTGAGTCAAGCATCAAAGGCACCGCTAAAGAGTCATCTCTCGATGAAGTAAATCAATTGATTTATCAATGTAAATTTTCCTATGTTGAACAACCTCAAATGTTTGGTTTGGGGCATGCTATTTACACTGGAAAACAGCTAATTGGCAATGAGCCTTTTGCCGTGATCTTGCCAGATGACCTCTGCTATCATGAGGGCGATTCTGTTCTTAGACAAATGATAGCACTATTCGAACAACATCCGGATTGTTGCATTGTGGCGATTGAAGAGGTTTCAATGGATGAAGTTAATAATTATGGCGTGATTGATGGGGAACTGCTACCAGAAACATCAGACACTTATCGAATTAATACCATGGTTGAAAAGCCTAATCCAGATCAAGCGCCAACCAATTTAGCCATTATTGGTCGATACATTTTAACGCCTGAAATATTTACGGTTTTAGAAAATACTAAAGCAGATAAAAATGGTGAGATACAAATCACTGAAGCATTAATGACGCTTGCCGAACGAGATAAAGTTCTAGCATATAAATTTAAAGGCAAGAGATATGATTGTGGGAGTATTGATGGTTTTATAGATGCAACCAATGCCTTTAATAAATTACGAAATAGTGTCTCTTGAAGATCAAATTTATATGCTAGAACTTTATCTCGTTCGGCAAGCGTCTTTGCAAAGAGTTTGGCTTCACTGCTGGGATGCTGAAAGGCCACTAGCTGAGGGACGAAGGAAGCAATAATAATGAAAAACTTTCTTATTGGATCCTCTTCAAATTTACTTGAAAAAAATGCCGCTTGGGACAAGCTCAGAAATCAAGTCAATTGTACTTTTCAAAATTTTGGAGACATATCATCTGGGCTAGTGTCTTCTAATGACTACGGTGTGATCATAACTATCTTCTTAGAAGATCTTGTGCAAAACAGCTTAAATGACTATTCACTTATCACGAAGGCTAACAAGGTTTTGATTGATTTAATTGCAAAAAGGGCGGTTGAATCAGATGAGCCTATCATTATTTGTTTCGGCAGCAGAGCTTATGCGACTCCCGTTTCGTCGGCGAGAAGTGATACAAAAGTGAAAGCTTTTTTTGAAGACTTGATCTCAGAATTGATTGAGCTTCGCAATAAATCAAACACAGTTTATGTCATCAATTTAAATGAAATTTTCTACAAGAGAGGAAGTGATCAGCTGTTCTCTGATCGTAACTGGTATTTTGGTCGATGTAGATTATCCGTTGAAGGTTTAGGTGTCCTTGTCAATAGCATCTCAGAAGTAGTTAATCGAATAAACAACCCGCCAAAAAAAGTCTTAGTGCTGGATTGCGACAATACGCTATGGGGAGGGGTAGTAGGCGAAGATGGCGTTAAAGGTATTGTATTAGGACAAGATGGGCTGGGTCAGGCATTTGTTGATTTTCAAAAGGAGTGCTTAAGGCTTTCAAAAGAAGGCATTCTTCTGACTTTAGCTAGCAAAAACAATGAGGAAGACGTCTGGCATGTTTTCGAAAATCATCCATCCATGATATTGAAACGTGAAGATATTTTGTGCTCAAAGATCAATTGGAGTGAGAAGTCTACTAATTTAATGGAAATATCTAAGGAACTCGACCTTGGTATAGATAGCTTCGTATTTTGGGATGACAACCCAATTGAGCGAAACAAAGTTCGCGCTGTGCTGCCGGAAGTTTTGACAGTTGAAGCGCCACAGCATGTCATTGAATGGCCTAGTTTTATGCGAGATCTGAATTGTTTTTCAAAGTTTAAAATTACATCTGAAGATTTAAATAAGTCGATTCAATATAAATCGAGAGCCGCATTTGTAAGTGATGTTAATCATGTAAATGATATCAATTCATATCTGAAATCGATTAATTTACAGCCCTCAAAAATAAGTATCTGTGATGCGAACATTGCTCGAGCTGAGCAGATGTGTAAAAAAACAAATCAATTTAACTTAAGATCGAAACGCTATTCAGCAAGCGAGCTTCAAGTTCAAAATTCAGACAGAAACATGGATATGTTTATGGTTAAATTTAAAGATAATTATGGTGATCATGGCATTGTTGGACTTGTCGGGCTTAAATTTGCAATAAAAGATATTTGTCTTATTGATACATTTTTGATGAGTTGCCGGATTTTGGGGCGTCACTTAGAGGCTTGGATGTTAAATGAAATAGTTATATCTGCCAAACAGCGTGGATCAAAAACATTGTTTGTGGATTTTATTGAGAGCGCCAAAAATGTGATCGCTAAAGACTTTCTTGTTAACTATGGTTTTAAACTAATTAAGGATGACAAGTTTGTCCTCTCGTTGTCTAAAGGACACGCCAGCCGCATTCTGGAAGGTGAACTTTATCAACTTTCTCTGAATGATACGTTCATACCAAATATTGAAATTTATGAAGGAAATAACAATGAACTTACGTGATATCTTAAAAAAAACATTTAAAAACAGCACTATTCCAGAAGAGATTAAAGATTTGAAAATGGGCGATTTTGAAGAATGGGATTCACTAGGCAACTTTAACCTGATACTAGCAATAGAGACCGAATTTCAAATTCAATTCGATATGGATGACTTAGAAAAGTTGACTTCAATCTCAGAAATTCAAAAGGCAATTGATAATGCTTTATCCTAGTAAAAAAATAGGAGAGCATTTGTCAAATCTGGGAATAAAACCAGATGACACAATAATGATTCATGGTGACGCTGGCATATCTGCGCAATATATTTACGAACACGACAAAGATCCTATTGAAGGATTTTTTGGAGAGCTTAAAAGCTACCTTTGCAATGGGACAATTCTTGTTCCAAGCTTCACATATAGTGCAACAAAAGGCGAAAATTTTGATGTCAGTAATACGCCTTCTGAGGTCGGCTTATTCTCCGAAAAATTCAGATTGCTTGATGGAGTTCAGCGTTCTCATCATCCTATATTTAGCGTATGTGCACTTGGAAGTCGTTCAGATTATTTCACAAGTGCTACTGTACATGATTGTTTTGGAGACGGAACATTTTTTGAACGACTTTACAATCAGAATGTAAAAATTATAACTCTGGGGTGCGCTTTAGAGTGTATTACATTTGTTCATTTCGTCGAGCAAAGACTCAATGTTCCTTACCGGTATTTAAAGAAGTTTTCTGCACAAGTTACGGATTCCGGAATATCAAAAAAATTTGATGTTAGTTATTTTGTTCGTGATTTAAAGATTGATGCACAATTAAACTTTGCCTATTTGGAGTGTGTAGCATTAAGAGAGAAGAAAATAATCATTAAGCCGTTTGGGCGTTTTAAAGCGAAAATTATTTCATCGAATGATTTCTTCCAAGTAGCGAGGCAATTGCTAATAGAAGATCAATACGCTCTAGTTAGAGGTACTGGCTCGTGAAGTTTCACCATATAGGTATTTTCGTCGATAGTATTGAGACTGGCATCGATGAAATGAGTAGGATCTATGAAATAGAACATATCGGAAAAACCATTGAAGATAGTTTAATTGGTGTAAACATTGTATTCCTAAAGGACTCATCTGGCATTAATTATGAATTAGTTGCACCATTTGGAGATGATAGCCCTGTTACTGGAGTACTCAAACGAGGTCACGGTTTTCTAAATCACTTGGCGTACACTACTGATCAATTTGATAATCAACTTCGAAACTTACGAAACTTAGGAGTGATCCCATTAGGGCCAGCGAAAAAAGCTGTAGCATTTAATGGTCGAAGGGTTATTTTTCTTCTGACTAAACTTCACTATATAATCGAAATAATTGAGGATCCTCTTCTATGATTGGCTTTGAGATACATAATTTTGCTAAGCAGCTATGGCCAATTAATAGAAGCATCACTGGCAAGGGTGTAAGAACAACATTAGATTTAATTAAGCAGCATTTGCCTGGTTTAGAGGTGAAAGCTATACCTTCTGGGACCGAAGTATTCGATTGGAAAGTGCCAAAAGAGTGGCATGCTGAGGAAGCTTACATCATCACACCTAGTGGTGAAAAAATCTGTGATTTCAAAGTTAACAATCTTCATCTCTTGGGATATAGCACTTCCTTCGAAGGAAGCATGGGCTTAGATGAATTAAAAGAACATTTATATACCCTACCAGAACAGCCAAATGCTATTCCATACATTACGAGCTACTACAAAGAGCGCTGGGGCTTTTGCCTTAGCCAGAATCAATACGATCAGTTAGAAGACGGCGAGTATCGCGTAAAAATTGAAGCAAAACACTTCGATGGTGTAATGAATTATGCTGAATTAATTCTGCCTGGCGAAAGTCACGAGGAAGTATTCCTTAGTACTTACATTTGCCACCCTTCTATGGCAAATAACGAATTATCTGGACCTACAGTAGTTACCTACTTAGCGAAGTGGCTGTCTGAACTAAGCAACAGACGTTACACTTACCGTATAGTGTTTATTCCAGAAACAATCGGTTCAATTACCTATCTCAGTCGCAATCATAAAAAAATGAAAGAAAAAACAATTGCTGGCTTCAACGTATCTTGTGTCGGTGACGATAGAGCGTATTCGTACCTTCCCTCACGAAATGGTAATACCCTAAGTGATGATATTGCTAAGCATGTTCTTAGTCATATCGATTCAAACTATAAGGCATATACTTGGCTAGATCGTGGCAGCGATGAGCGCCAGTATTGTGCGCCCGGCATCGATCTGCCTATAGCATCTATTATGCGCACTAAGTATGGACAGTACCCAGAATATCATACGTCGCTAGATGATTTAGAGAACGTAGTCACTCCAAGCGGATTAGATGGTGGGTATTGGGCAATTCGAAAAGCAATCGAAGCTATCGAAAGAAATAAAAAATACTGTGTCACCGTTTTTGGTGAGCCACAAATGGGTAAGCGTGGGCTTATCCTACACTATCAACAAAA
>Ga0255760_10001435_pt1 | contig 22817 bp, 50 predicted proteins | sample 071ome_25_FD_179960 | JGI IMG/M metagenome (GOLD analysis project Ga0255760, IMG submission 179960) | Coastal salt marsh microbial communities from the Groves Creek Marsh, Skidaway Island, Georgia - 071410BT metaG (version 2) | ecosystem: Environmental > Aquatic > Marine > Intertidal zone >...
TGAATGGGACTTGGCAGTTCCTTCTGAGGTACGCGAAATGGGCTTCTTCTTCCGTGACTTTGACGACTTCAAGCAGAAGTACGAGGACTTCGGAACGTACCTCATTACCGACCCAATGACGGTTCTGCATATGCTTGAACACCTTCAGGACAGCTTCCTGCACCTAGCAATCACCAACTACCGGGAGCTCAGCACCTTCCACACGATTACCCCTCACTGGAACATCGTTGGAATCTCCGATGACCACCTTCGTACCTTCGATGATCGCCACCGTGTTTACGACACTGGTAAGACCATCAAGCTACGAGGACAGGTTTCCGAAGTCGCTGATGGTATGACCAGTTACACCAAGATTGCTTTCCGTTGCCGCTCGTTCATCGTTCACAATGGTGAGAAGACCGACCGTCGTTGCAACACCATCAACCTTGAACCGCAGAACCCCGAGGAAGGCGGGGTGCGCAAGCCAAGCGAGTGCATCGCTTGCAAGGGTAAGGACTTCATCAAACTCGATTCAGAGAAGTCTAGACTGGAACCCGTGCAGCGCATTCAGCTTCAGGAGATCGACATTGGTGAGGAACCTAAGGTGATGATGGTTGAGCTTCGCGGCAACCTCGTCGGCAGTGTACGCGCAGGTTCCACTGTTGAGGTGACCGGCATTCTTCGCCTTGACCCCATCAGCAAGAACAGTCTCATGTCTACCGTCTATATCCTAGCAAGTAGCATTAGAGTAGTTTCTGAGGAGACCTATACACTAGCGCTGACTGATGAAGATGCTGAGCAAATCCTTGCGTACAAGGATTCGATGCCCTTCGAGGCTCGCATGGAGCACGTCCACAGCTCTTGGATTGGGCACCTCCTGTGTGACCCGATGCTCAAGGCTGCGATTGTGCTGCAAAACTTCGGGGCTCCAAAGGAGACTACCTTCGGCCACCGTAGCGGTATTCACATCATGATCGCAGGTGACCCCGGTACTGCCAAGTCTCACTTGCTCAGGGCTGCTGCCAACCTTAGCTCCGGCGGACGATACGTCGTTGCTGAGAACCTCACCCAAGCCGGGTTGACTGGTGCTTGCTCTCAAATCGAGGACCTCTACACCGGCAAGAAGCGTTGGTCCATTGTCCCCGGTGCACTTGCCTTGACCCCCAAGGAAGGCATCTGTGCTGTTGACGAGTTTAACCTCTACAAGGGTGACTTCGGTGACTTCAACAACGCTCTCGAAAGCGGCTTCGTCACCATCAACAAGATTGTCAAGGGCACCGTTGCCACTGAATGTTCGGTTATCGCAGGTGCGAACCCTAACGCCGGTCACCGCAAGAAGTTCATTCAAGGACAGGATTACGTTGAGCAAATCAAACTCGACATCACCGTCCTTCAGCGCTTCGACGCTATCTTCGTCATCATTGACCAAGCTAGCGAAGAGCTTGACGAAGCCATTGCCTTGAGCATGCTAGGTGTCAGCAGCAGCGGTGGTTCTGCTAAGCTCGATGTTGATTTCATCAAGAAGTACATCGCCCTTGGCAAGACCGTTGATCCTGAAATGACCAACGAAGCTGCAAGGTACATCGCTGAGCAGCACGTCAAGAAGCGTCAGGCTAGCAAGTCGAGCGACTACATGCGCAGCCACCGTCAGGTTGCTTCGCTGAAGCGCTTCTCCCTTGCTGCGGCTCGTTTCGATCTCAGCCCCGTCGTCACCATCGAACACGTCAAGTTTGCTGAGAACATTCTGGCGAACACCTTGAACGAAATGGACCCGGGTGCTGTACTCGGTGCCGGAGCCAAGGAAGCCCGCGAGCTCCGTGCTAACTTTGCCCGGCAGATGCTCAGTGTGATTCACGAAAACAACGCCCTCGACAACGTCCATCCTGACTTCATCCACAAGTGGGTGACTGACGCCGGACTCGATCTCGACAAGAACGAGGTCAAGCGCTACATGGAAGAGTTCGCCAAGAACAGGGCCGTGACGAATGTGAAGCGCAATTCGGATGGAACGTTTACTTACGATGGGAGCAGGAGCCCGAATACCCTCCAACACTGGTGAGCCACATGACCCCGATTGAAATCATTGAGATGCTGTCCTTCATGGACTCCATGGAAAACATCACGCGAGTTAGAGTCCTCTCTGGGGATTTCGAGATCGAAGTCGAGCGAGATAAGTCAGTCTCGAATCTCGTCACCCCCGTGACGGTCGCGCCCAAGGAACCTGAGAGTCCTCTACCGAGCTTTGCTCCGGCCAAGCCCGAAGACGGATTCGGGTCGCCTACCGCTCCGCACCCACTTCAGTCGAACCTTGCCACCGAAGGCCAGCGCAAGTTTGCAACCGATCTTGCTAACAAGCTCGGTACGGGCGACCTGATGAACGTAGTGTACGGGCTTGCCCACGCACTTGAGGTACCCGCAGACGACATCCTGCACCCAAGTCAGTGGGCAGAAAGCCTGTCTCGTGAGCAAGCAGATGCCTACCTGGATGTTCTTGAGGAGCAGTGGAAGAAGTCGAAGAACCGAGGTGGCTTCCAGTGAATCTGAAGGACCTCCGCAAGGAGCACTACAAGGCTAGCACTCTGTTCATTGATCAGGTCCACCGCCGTGAAATCGCGTTCGCTCGCAACGGGGAGCTCAAGGACCGAGCTAACTACTTCGCCACGATGAAGGAGCTCACCGACTACCTGAGTAACTCCAGCAACATCACGAGCGTGTATGCCTCGATGGGCTACTACCAAGACCCCAATGTGTTCGCTATCAACAAGCGCGGTCACATGGGAGCTGACCTTGCGTTCGACGTTGACCTCAAGCCCACCGGTAGCCGACTCGATTGGATGTACGATGTGTGCGCAGTGACGAGCAACGTCATTGAGCGCCTGGTCAAGGAGCTCGGATTCAAGCGCGAAGAGATGACGCTAGACTTCTCTGGCGGCAAGGGCTTCCACATCACCATCAACAACTCTACCTATAGGGATCTAACCAAGAAGCAGAGGAATAGTCTAGTCGAGTACCTCAAGGGAGTAGGAGTAGATCGCAAGTCCCTGGAAGCTCGCAAGGGTGGTTGGAACGAGCACTACACCAACTTCCTCAGCAACCTCAGTGCCTTGATGACGGACGATACCAAGCAGAACTACAACATCCTGCTTGCTCACGAGTTGCCCAAAGTACACGCCAAAAAAATAAGCGACCTCGCAACGAAGCCGGACTTTCGTCAGAACTTCGCTACGGGTCGCTTTGTTGGTTTGAGTGCTAAGGCTGTTTACGCCATTCAGTCTGCTTTCATGCGCACTACGGTAGCCAGCTATGAGGTGGTTGACTCCTCCGTTACGGGGGATCTCAACCGCTTGCTTCGTGTCGCTGGCACGATTCACGGAAGCAGTGGATTTGTATCTACTCGACTTGACTTGGATGACATCAATGACCCTGAGGTCATCTTCACCAAGATCAAGCAGGCAGGTGGCTTGGACCTCGTTGAGATCACTCTTGACGAACCCAAGGTCGAAGACTTCGACAGGGTTCACGAGTGGCCTGCGGGAACTCACACGGTTCCCCGTTGGCTTGCTCTGCACCTGCTACACTGAGCAAAAAAAGAAGCCCCGGGCGTTAACTCGGGGCTTCTGTTCTAGTTGCTATCTAAGATTCACCATCCAAAGATCTGAGAACAAGCCAAAAGCACAACATACAAACCAACTAACGCAACAATAGTGCGCCAAAGATCGATGTGTTTTGTGGCCTGGCTAACCATAAGTCTCCTGTTAGCTGCACGAATCGCTTTGTTTATTGCAACCAATGCAAGCTGGTGATTTATCTCCGCTAGCTCATTTTGCTTCTCCTCTAGAGAAGCCATACTTTCACTTTCGTTACTCATCTAGTTGCCTCACTAGAAGGCTATTTCTTCTCTAAGGCACACGCCTTACAAATAGAAAGATCTTCATCTTCAAAACTGACGACATCAGGAACATAGTTCTCGCATACACTGCAGAATTCGCATTCACAGTCACCATACTTGTCAGGTACTATGTCGCACTCCTCGCAAGTGCATAGACATCTTTCAGTGTTCCAGTCGATCTTTTGTTCACGATAGAGGTGGAAGTATACTCCACGTAGGATGTATTTGCCGCAATCTGCGCAGCGTCCTGTTTGTTCTTGTATTGCCACTCTCTTCCGGTAGTCATCATCTGAATCGTTACTTTCGTTACTCATCTAGTTGCCTCACTCGGAGGTTTCGTAATCTTGATGTGTTTCAATCAAGTGCTTGACTCATCTCCGACATACCGTTTTTGTATGTCTTCACAATTGTCGCATAGAGTTGCCCCTGGCCGTTCCTTTGGAACAAGGCAAGGGCAAGCCATACAACGAGTTCGATATTCGATACTCATCTAGTAGCCTCACTCGGAGGCAGGTTCCTTTAGTTGCCAACCGTCTTCTTCCGTATACGAATAGAGTTCTTTCAGAACGATACGCCCGTCATCATCTTGGGCATACTTCTCATCAAGTTCATCGTATAGGCTGTGCATAGAGTAGTCATCCCAACAGATCTCCCAGTTATCTAGGGCATCCCATAGGACATCTATTACCTTGTTGGCTTCATCAAGTTCTTCATAACATCTCTTCAACTCAGCAATCAGTTCAGGAAGTAGTGTGATAGCATCCACATCTTGTGGACCTAAGTACAATGGTGTCGTTCTAACACCACCATCTTTGAACCTCCGTTCCACCTTTTCAAACAGGTGCTTAGGATGTCCACCATCAAACACTCTTTTAAACTGAGTCAAGTCAATTCTGTTACTCATCTAGTTACCTCACTCGGAGGTAGGTTCTTCTTCGCACTTCCAGCAGTGAGAGTAGTCACACCACTCTGATGGGTGGTGTTCTTCTACAAGCTCCACCACTGCTTCGGTCCAAGTTTCTTCATGGAGCTTTTCAATAGCGCCATTCAGAAACTCAAGATTCTCTTTCTGTGCGTCGATTAACTCATAACATCTCTTCAACTCAGCAATTAGGTCAGGGACCATAGCGAGTGCCGTTAGTTCGGCTTCACTGATTTCGGCCTTCTCTATGAAGAACAAAATGTCGTGGAATTCGCCGCCGTTTACTGTGGCGTATTCTGAATTCCCCGGATCATTTACTTCTTGATAGAGCCAGTCCTCCCTGATATCTTCAAACTGAGTCAAGTCAATTCTGTTACTCATCTAGTTACTCGCAGACTCAAAGGTCCGCGACTTGATTATACACGAACTCGAATAAATCTCGGCCCACTTCAGTAAACCCTGACGGGTCTTCTCCAGTATCCTCTCGCGATTGATCATAGAGGATGTTGTGAGGCACTAGTCCTTCATCGACTAGGTACGACATAACAGCATCTCCGATATCGCAAGCGTTTCCGATCATATACGATTTACGTTCATCTTCATCCATCTAGTTACCCTCTACTCAAGGAGTAGGTTTGGGGTATTCTTTGGTCCCAAGAGTATCAATATACCCTTTGCACATCTGATAGATGTCATCAATCATCTGAGCGTTGACAAGGTACGCAGGGAGGTCCTTTGGTCCTCCTGGGTGCGCTCTCATCATCAGCTCATTTTCTGATCCATCCTCAATGCAGTGGTGCCACAATGTTTCACTGATTTCCTTAAGGATGGTAGCCATCTTAGCTACCTCACCTATCATTTCTTCTAATGCACTTTCGCTCATCTAGTTACTCACTCCTCATCCGTGATAGCCTCATACGTCTCAGTAGCGCTAAGGTCACTGATGTCCCAAGGCTCAGGGATGATAGGGTGAACATTCGGAGACAGGGACATCCTGTACAGGATGTCCAGTAGAACAAAGATTAGAATCCCAAGGATCCACACAAACAAAATGTCAGTGGGGGTCACTCTTCCTCCTCCTTCAGCGCTTCAGCACACTCAGTCGAACAAACCCAAGTACCAAAGTATCCATCTTCGAGGATCTTATCCCCGCACACTTCGCACTCAGTCATCTAAGGTCCTCCTTGTCAATGCACTCAAGGCACCAGATGGTCAAATCCTTCTGGTCCACAACGAGGCAATTGTCAGGCTTCTCCCACCGTAGGCAGTTTCTACACTTAACGCGACCCTCCAGTCGCTCAAGCTCCGTCTCAATATCATAATCATCGAACTTGTCGTTCATCTAGTTGAGTCAAGCCCGCGAACCCTTGGCTTGCTCACGAGCCCATTCACGGATCTCAGACGGAAGGCACTCAATGTGCACAGCCGTACCTCGTCCGTAGAATGCGATTCGGGTGCCTTTTGGCATCCAAATCTGGCATCGCTTGCATCGTCCATTGTACTTCGCGACCACGATTCGGGGTCTCCCGCCCCGGTCTCGATCCTTTGGTCCGCTCTCAGATTTGATCCAAGAGTGGTTTTCACCTAAGTCATCAACAAATCGTCGTCGTTCACTCATCTAGTGCGTCACTCCATGCCACGAAGTGAGCGCGACCAATTTGCATTGGCAGTTGCACAGGTCAAGCAAACAATGTGCTTGCCAGTGCTCATTTCAACCTCATAACCAGTACAGTCGCCACCACAAAGGCAGCAGCTGTACAAGCGGTCAATCATCGGTTCCATCTAGTCAAGAGATATCTCTAACCAAGGGCTGAATGCAGTAAACCACATCTTGCCAAGCATATCGTCCAGCACGCCAGTCTCGCTGACTGTGTCGCTGGATCTGCATGACGCCATGTAGGCACCAACCCTCTCTGAGATACTCGTTTACTCGTTCAGTAATCTGATCGAGTCCATAGCCTTGAACGACCATCATCTCTTGCATCTAGTTACTCTATTCATCTTCAAGCTGATGAGCAATCCAGCCAAAGGCCTTCAGCGCAAAATCTTGCATCTCAGAATAGAGGTAGTTTTCACCGTGAAACACGGCATTGACCATATGATCAGCGTTCTTAGCAACCTCAGTAAGTTCTCTTTCGTAGGGAGTAGATCCCTGCATCAAAACACAATGCGTTCTGAAATCGTTAGTCACTTCTTCTTCGGTTTCATACACTCCATTTTCGAGCTTCAGAGAGCTCATAATGCGGTGTCCAAGTAGTGGAGCAGCATCAATAAGATCACCCCAAGAGTCATCTCCTCGATATCCACTCATAGTCAGCTTCTCAAATGCTGTACTTGCAGCCTCAACTTCCATACCCCACCGCTTCACAAAGCGATAGAATAAGACTCCCTCCTCTTCAAGGGACCAGTTTTTACCGTAAGTCTCCTTGCGTAGCTCACTCCAGAGGCTATGCAGGGCTCGTTCAAGGTCCCAAGTAGATCTAAGCGGGTTTCGCCACAAGTATTTACGAAGCAGCTCAACTCGCCTGTAGAACTCTTTGAGATCATCAGGCTCAGTCAACCTTAGCAACTTAGTGCTAGTCTGCCGACACTTACTCGTAATGACTCTCTTTTGATTAGAGAGCTCTACGAGCTCTTTCATACATTCGTCAAAATTTTCATTCATCTAGTTGACCTCAATCTGAGGTCTGCTCATAGTATTCAGGGTAGTCCCTTCTAAGTATAGCAAGCTCTTCTTCCAAGTTGCAAAACTTCAACTTTTCATAGAACACAATACTAAAGCCTTCTAGCTCACCACTATTGTAGAGAGCAACGCACTCATCGTAGAATGCCTCTGCGTCATTATAGGACGCAAAGAAGTACTTATTTGGTCTTGCATTAACTTCCATTAAGTATGTTAATTCTACTAGAAACATCTAGTGGGGCATAGCCCCTGTTGACTTCAGAGCGAGTCGAGCTCAAACTGAACCTCGTCACCCGTCGCGGTTTCCATGATCCGCAACATGTTGTAGGTTCGGTTTTCGTTCTTCTTGCTCGTCTCCTGAGTGCGCAGGAAGTCAACCTTCACAGGAAGGTCAATCCCCTTGGCGCTCAGGCGACCGATGAAGTTGTTGAAGTGCTCTTCTTCAAAGCCGTTGACCCAGAGGGTCAGCTTCTCACCTTCAGGAGAGGTCAGACGCACAGCGGTGTTTTCGCCGTACTTGCCTTCAATTCCGTTCTGGAAACTCTCGACGATGTAACCGGAGTAGACCTGATCGCGCTCAGCCTTGAGCGTAGCTCTCTCCTCGTAATCGCCGGATCCCTGGACGGTCTTGTCCTCTTCAACCTGCTCTCCATAGCTCTTCATAAACTCATCAATGGTCTTCTGTGTATCAGCCATCTAGTGTACCTCCTTGGGTACTTTACCAACTGTAAAAATTGGGTTATCAAGGTTTCCGAGTCACCCGTTTAGGGCATCTCGGATGGCTCTGATCTTCTTCGTAGCTTCAGCGCTGCGATAGGTCTCACCGTCGTTCTCCTTACCAGTATACGGGCAGGGCGGGGTGTTCGTCTTCAGACGAAGATTCCCTTCAGCCCAACCATCAATAATCGGTACCATATCCTTAGGGAACGGGCGGCAAGCCTCGCAGTAGCCGTCCTCCTTTGCCGGGGAGCGACAAGCTACCATAGCACAAGGTAGGCGCAGATTGCGCAACGCTCGCGCGATTTTGAAATGCTGCTCACAATACTGTGTAGCAGTCTTTCCTCTCCGTAGCTTAACGCCACAACCTTCAGCAATGCACTTACTAGCCTTATCAGTCATTCTAGCCATATCAATTCCTCTAGTTGCAGTAGAAGTCACTGCCAAATGTCCCACTCAGCGTCCTTATCGCGAGACCACATCGGGTGCTCATCCGCAATAAGTGACGCGTCATAGCCAGGAACATCCTCGCCGTACGGTAGAATTCGCACTTCGTCCTCCACCATGAAGAGCCTCCAGCCATCGTCTACCAAGGTAGGTAGCAATAGCTCACGGAGGCTCTTATGGATATCAGAGCACTCATTCGCTACGTGATCAAGCAGGTCACGCGGGGTGACTCTGATCTCGGTTCTCGTACGTGCCTTGGAGTCTCGCTCCAAGACGAGCTTCTCACACGCCAACAACAGACGGCCACGTTGAGTGTTTCCGTCCGGTAGCGCGCCACGATTTGCTTTGTACTTCTTGACTAGCTCTTTGTGTTGGCTAGTGTACTCTGTCGTGGTCAACTCCTTCTGCTTTGGAGCACCTCTGACAAACGTAATCGTTTGCCCTGTGTGCTCAGCATGTTGCTTGATTTGTCGCTCCATCATCCTGTCGCAAAGTAGCTTCAGTTGTGGGTCAGCCGGAACGACTGACATCAGCTTTTCAGTGGCTTCAACCACTGTATCTACGTACTCCTTTGCAGCACGACCGCCTGAGACAATCACTTCAGTGATCACCTTCTGTGGCAGCGGTGGGTCAAAGATCACGCCAAATGCTTCTTCAACATGCGTAGGCAACCCATTTGGGTCATCATCAGGTCCATATGTCAATTTCATATTCATCCCTCTAGTTGTTCGGGTTCACTCTTCCTCGCCTCTTACAAGGGCTAAGTAGGTATCCCCAAACGGAGGCTCCGGCAGCATAGCACCAGCATTGTGCGACAAACAATAGCGCGCAATGAACTGAGCCAACACCGGGTCACTCATTCGATGAAGTCTACGCCCACCATTTCCTTCAGCCTCGTCAAAGATGCTGCTGGTATGGGGGTCGTTCACGCGAGACCCGAGGTAGCGGGTCAGAGCAACTTTCGCCGCTCTAACCGCATTCGATCCTCTCAAGTCGTATTCATCCACAGGGTTGCCAAGCCCGAGATAGTGAACAATGCGCCCTTGGCGCACGCCCTCCATCCCATTCATAGCAATCATCCCGAGGACGATGAACTGATCTCGCGTAGCAGCATCCCAACGATAGTGGGTCCAAGGAGTCTCCTCAGTCCCATCGAACTTTGCAATCAAAGCCTCCATCACCGCTCGCCGTGCAGGATCCAATTCATCCAGATTCGGCGCTCTCATGTAGTAAGCACGTTCATCGAGATATCCCTCAGGGATGACCTCGGAAATGTGCGACCACTGCCAGTCTTCTTCCAACCAGCTAGTCATCTGCAAAACAAGTCCTGCAGAAGGCGTTCCGGCGTGGCGAAGTACTAGGTTCTCCAAGAAGTCCTTGCTAACCATAGCGAATAGCTCGGGACTCATGTTGGCGATGTACCTCATTGCGTCCAGGTACTCTTCGTTTCGACGCTGCGTTTTTTCATCTCTCTTATTCATGTCTGATTCCTCCGACATCTGGTAACCTACCGTGAGGGTATTTAATCCCCACAAGAACGGTTCTCGTTTCTAGTTGAGCAAGTTCACTCCTTCTGGAGATCGGCCATGCTCTGAATGCTCGCGAGCTTCTCAGCCAGCTTCTTGTTCCGATGCTCAAGCATCTGAACGTAAACAGCCAGCTTCTGAACCTCTTTGAGCGCGACAGAAAGACTGTGATCCACCGAGTCAAGAACACCGTAAGTGCTCTTGCTCGAATCAGATTCGCTTGGCTTGACCGCAGGTGCCACCGAAGCCTTTGGCTTGGTAGTGCCCTTGCGACCAGCGCCTTTGCGAGCTCCGGGAGAGGCCTTCACAAGCCCCTCCTTCTTCCACCTGCTTCGCTTGATAGCTACAGCCTTGTAGGTTCGGTTGAGCGCTTCCGCAATCTCATCGTTCTTCTTTCCATCATTCATCATCGCCTTGGCCCGCTTTTCCTCAGCAGGCGTCCAACGACCGGTTTTCAGTTTCTTAGACATCTTACCTCTAGTGCTCAGTATGTACCAAGCAGAGTCGTCCTGAAGCAGCCTTCTGCCGCTTCAGCAACTGCAGCATACAGTTCAGCTAGTCCAACGTCAGTATCAGGATCACCAACGATCCAATCTGCAACGCTGTCCCAGGCCACTGTCCGCTGTGCGTACTCCCAAGCCTTGTCACCAAGGTCCTCCTTCAGTAGCTCACACAGCATATCGCTTGCCGACTCAATGTCATTCATGTATTCTACAACACACGGTTCCATCTAGTTGATTCAAATGAACTTCTCCTTGAACCACAGTAGTGGAAAGATGACCACTAAGAACACGAGGACCGCTGCGGCCCAAACCAGTAGGAGACCCAAATAAAACGGGGTCTGCCAAACTGGCTTGTCATGAATCTTCTTACCGGCCCATCTCGCGACATCCATCGCTGCATCCAGTACTTCATCTTCCATCTAGTGCCCTCAAAGGACCTCATGAGACGTAACGGAATAAAACATCCTAGTTACAGTCTCACATTCTTCGCAATAAACGTCCATACTTAGGCGCTCGACCAACTGCCTAGCCCAGTCATCTTGAAAGGGCTCTAATAGCAGGTCAGCTTCACAACCAGGGCATCTCAAAGGAGGCCCGTTTTGTTCATTACTCATCTAGTGGATCAGAGCGGAATATACCACCCGTCTCTGACCCTACGAACCTTACCGTCAGAAATCAACTTCCTCAGGTAGTACCCGATGGTAGTTGTGTTGGGTGCATAAGCTACCCCATGTTGATCAATAAACATCCCCTTCAAATCGTAGGCTGTAAATTGATATCCTTCAGGCAGGTCCTCAATGATCTTACCAACTTGAAAGTAAGCTCGTTTAACCATCTAGTTGATGTAGATTATCCGCTGTATCAGATTCATTCAATCTTCACTTGGTGCATGACGACAAAACCATCGGCACCGCTCCACTCGCCGTCATCGGCGTCAGCAGGGTCTCCTCGAAGATCCCTGATGTATTCCTCGAATACAGCACGGGCATCGGATTCGTTCTGAAATAGTCTAAGACTATCAAAAACACCGCTCCCACAGGCATCATAGCTACAAACCAGCCAGACTAGATCAATTGACATCTCTATCGTAATCCTCATCACGGGCAGCTTGAGCCGGATCATATTCATAATCGTATAGAATTCCTCTCAAGAGATCGTGAATCTCTTCCCTCTTCTTGGGGTTGGGGATCTCTTGGTTGATCAATTCGATAGCAATCTTCAGAACCATATTGCAACTTCTAAGCCTGCGTATCTCTTTGACAAGAGACTTTCTTTGCCGAATATCGAATTCATCATATTTGATGCGGTTCTGCATGTCAGTCAAATAACGGTTCCAATCTACATCAGTCATTTCACTTGGTAATACATCTGTAATACTCATCTAGTTACCCTCTACTCAAGGAGTAGGTTTGGGGTATTCTTTGGTTCCAAGGGTATCAATATAACCCTTGCACATCTGATAGATGTCATCGATCAACTGAGCGTTGACAATGTACGCAGGGACATCACTTGGTCCTCCTGGGTACGCTTTCATCATCACTTCATTTTCAGAGTCATCTTCAAGGCAGTGGTGCCACAGTACTTCACTGATTTCGTGAAGCACGGCTTTCATTCTGTCTAACTCGCTTTCGCTCATCTAGTTGGCTCACGCCTTGTAAGTAGGCGCCTTAGCCATGTACTTGATTTCCAGGCTCGTAGAGGTGCGAACAATACTGTTCTCATCCACGAAGTCATCACCAAACTTCTCACGGAGGTGCGTCGTAGAGAAGTCTCTACTCTTGGTGTTCACCATACGAACGCGCTTGCGTCCTTGGTAACTGCACTTTCCTTTGCGCGACTCAAGCTCAGCCATGATGCTGCCCTTGATTTCACTCCGCAGCTTATCTGCGGTCTTCGCCTGTTTGGTTGCTTCTTCGTATGCCTCAACGAGTTCCCATAGTTGGTTATCGTCCATCTAGTTGAATGCACTCAAACAATCCTGACAGTAACAATGGCCGTACGAAACAGCCTTCTAGCCTTACTACCAGTACTAGAGGATCGCATCTCAACGATCTCAGGTCTGAGCGATAGCCGGACTCTCTCATGAGTCTTCGCTAGCTCTGCATTCAGTCGTTCTGCAATGAAATCACCAATCTGAACGGGGTGAAGTCTTGACAGAGTCAAGGTAACTTCACTAACCGTATTCCAAGTCTCAGACTCTGGATCAAGCTGCCAAACATCAATTGCTTGCTTGCTTGTCTCAAGTGCCTGAGTAATGGCTTCTCCGTCAGTCTTCATTACACTATCCCAAAAGGGGTTCTTCTTTGATTTGTTTTCACTCATCTAGTTGCAAGCGATCAGTAATCCCATTCGAGATAACTGCCATTACTTGCGTCGTTTGGATTGAGACTGTAGCCAGCAGATTCAACGAATTCATCCATATACTCTTCCCCGATAAGGTTGAGCAGATCATTCATTGACATATCCTTGGCCCAAAGCTCCACTGCTTCAAGTGGGAGCTCGTCCGGGTAATCATCATAGTCTGCGTACTTCGTCTCAGCTTCATCAGCCCACTGAGTAACGTACTGACGATACTTCGTGTTCAGTAAGTTATCAAAGTGAACTTCGTAAGCATCGTAGTCTTGATAGTAAAGCTCTTTTTCGTTCACAAACTTCAGAGCTTGTTCTCTCGTTACTTCAAGCATCCATTCCAATCGCTGTGACGCATAAATCGTCACAGTGTCAGTGTTTTTACTCATCTAGTAGAGTCAGCAAGTGCACGTAGCCTGTCCACAGTCCATGCAGATAGCAGCCAGTCCGTCATCTTCCGATTCCTCAGATTCGACTTCAACCACTACCGTTTGCAATTCCTGCATCAGTCTCTCAACGTACACAGCAGCATCCATCAGCTCTTCCTGAAGGTGCTGTAGCCACTCAATTGTACTCAGATCCCCACGTTCCATGGTGACGCCATACTTGGCTTCACCAACCTTAGAACGCTCTTGGATCTTCTCACATACTCGGTCTTCAATCCGACTCATCTTCCTTCACTCCAAATTTTTCAGCATTGTATTTGATCCTCCATTGTTCCCACTCTTGCAATTTCTGCAAGTAGTTGGTACTCTTTTTGGCTCTGCCTTTAGAAGTCGCCTCCTTCTTGACGGTCTTCCAACCGCACGAAGGAGTTCTTTCGTAAATTGCAAAGGATGTACCCTTCAACCACTCCTTCTTATTGACCATCTTCCTGCGCCCGATACAATCGGTCTTTGCAGGTTCTGGGTCTAATCCAGCGTAGGTTTTCTTGATATTACCACCACAATCAGGGCAAGGCATCAGATTTCACCTCATTCAGCAATAAAATGTGTTTTAATTGCATCATCTAGTAATTCACTCCAAGTCACCATAGGTGAACTTCGGAGGAACCTTAACGAATTTGCCACCGACTTTACCAAAGGCCGAGGTATCCCGTCCTTCGTTCTTGTACCGGCGGTACTTTGCTTTAGCAGCCATCCGGGATTCAGGCGTAGTAGTTTGCTGAGTCTTCTCAACATACGTCCTGTATTCCTCAGGTAGGTCTCGCAGCTTGTAGGTGACCATCTTATTCGGATCGTCAATCCACTCAACATAATCAAAGCCAAACTCTTCGCTGCAGAATTGAAGGAATGCTAAAATCATATCCATATTCTTCAAGTCAGCATCGTTGTCCTTGCGCTTGATTACGTTCCTTGTAAACTCACGAATACCAACACCAGGGTTGATAGTCGCCAAGTAAAGCACCTCTTCGTTCGTAAAGTACTTGCTCACTGCATTCGCACGGCACTCTCCACATTGAGAAGAGCCGTAGGCCATAGGGTCGCCACAAGCGCATATCTTGCCACTACTTCGGTTGCCTCCACTTGCCCCACGATATTCGTCGTAGCATTTTCTAGAGCAATACATGTTCGTTGGTGGCTTCCTACTCTTGGACGATCTATGCTTCACCTGCCTGTCAGTGAGCAGCTTATCACAATGGTGACATCGTACTTCTTTCATCTAGTTGGTTCACTCTTCCTCTCCCATAAAAGGAAGTAGGCTCGTGTGTTCCCCAAGAGACTCGATTGCAGGCTTCAGGATCCTGGCCCAGGTTTCTGGGCTCACTACCTGAAGGTGCATCAAGAGCTCTTCTGACTTCTTCCAATCCGTGTAACGGATGAAGTTCGGGTGTGTGGTACCACAGTGACGGCATCTGACATCTTCTCCAACAGATGCAGCATATTCCAACGCTGCACCCATTTCGTTATTCGTCATCACTCCAAAGCACTGCGAGCACACATGTCTCGGCTTCTCAGTCATCTAGTTGATGAAGCTCATTCGTCCTCCGTCTCAATAGACAGGGGGTTTCTGACTTCATCGTCGTATTGAACAACAAGGTACCACCCTTGAGTGGTCACCGTGTTGTCTCGCAGGTTGTACGTAATGTCGTCACCATAGTCAGTTCCATCACCGGCTCCAGAGTACTCATAGGCTAGTTCAGCCCATTCCTCAATTGCGTCGTATAGTGCTCTACGCTTTTCTGTAGGCAACTCACTTGCATCTTCAGCGCGGTTAAAATCAACATCTAGGAAACCTTCATCACTTCCTCCCATAAACCGGAGGGTGACTTCAGTAACGCCTGCTTCAATCAATTCAATATACATCTTCCGTGGCAACGGTTCTGCATCCATCTAGTAGCCTCACTCGGAGGCCCTTAGTTGATTTAACGAAGCCACGTAGGCATCGAAGTCAAAGTTTTCTTCTGACTCGATGGCTTGTGCCAAAGTCATAGGCGGTTCTAGATAGGCAAATACATCCCAATCCGCACCTAAGCTTCTGTGTCCATGCCCAGATTCTATCAAGGCATCACTTAGTTCGCTCACTTCGTTTCTCTTATCCTCTCTCGGAACCATATTTGCGGTTCCGCCGGGGTTTAGGTACTCAACTCTCCCAATGGTTTCACCATCTAGGGTGACGTCTATTGTCCAAGACACACCCCGACTGTTTTCCATTAAAACAAGATTTGTACCGCTAACCCTTCTAAACAATTCTGTATTTTCACTTTCGTTACTCATCTAGTAGCCTCACTCTTCTTCATCAAAAGAGAGTAGCTGATAGTAGTGGTTAGCGCCTGCACGCATCCGGTTCAAAATATCCCGGAGCTGCAGAACAGCTTGCTCTTCAGTCAGCTTGCTTCGTGTGAAATCAGTCATGGTCCCGTAAACCGCCTTGGTAACTTCACCAGGGATGTTCGGATTCATGCTGATTTGATCAAAGATCTTCCACAATCTATGTTGGCTCATCTAGTTGGAATCACTCACTCCTCTTCAGTGACAGGAGCTCGCATCGTGATCCCATTGGTGATAACCGACCCACGGGAGATTCCCGTAGCTCCACAGGAGCATCTTTGGTCGGCCAACACATGGGCGCAGATTGGTCGGTGAAGCTGAACCATGTTGACACTACTGTGCCATCCAGCTCTGCTTTTCATCATACCAATACAGTCATCGCAATCACAGGCGACGTATTCACTCATCTAGTAGCATCAATGGCCTTCATCCCACTTCTGAACATCGTTTAGTAGCTCAGTTCGACTCGTTTCCTTGAACGGACTTGGAGTCGTGGGTTCCTTAATCACAAGTGGATTGCGTTCATCAATCAGTTCTCCGAACCAATGCACGAAGTCGTGCATACATTCCACATCGTGATGAAGCCTTCTTAGCCGATTGGCGATGAGGTAGGAGAGCGCAATGATAGCACCGAGCATAGACAGGATGATGTTTTCAGTAGTCATCCCACATACACCCCGTACTCGACACTGAGGAGCCATTCAGCAAATCCCCAAATCTCATCATAGTTGGCATCAATCTGCACAGGCGAAGACTCAATCTTCATTTGTGCACGACCGAGTGCTTCGCCCATTAGAATGCAATAGCTACGATCAACACTAGAGTCGTTGAATCTGAATTCATCCAGAATCTTAGACCACTCTTCGTCGTCGGTCGTAACCATCTCAAAGCACTCTTTGCCCAAGGTGACAGCCCGCTCTTGTAGCTCATTAAGGAGCTCAAGAGTTGGCTCTCGATCACCGAGGTCAATCCTACATTCTTGCTCAATCTCACTCAGGCGAGCTTCACACTTCAGAAGCTCACCACCATTCATGCCTCCTGCGCCAAACAGCGCAAGAGCACGAGCCCTACCCATATCAGTCATATTGAGTCGATAGTACCTATCATCCTCAAGATCTACAATAGTGTAGGGTTCGTTGTTTTCATTCATCATTACCATATCATATCCCATGGTATTCTAGTAGTCAGTGAAGAGGATGATCAACACCCTTCTCACCCATGACCCATTTGAGAGTCTTCTCGACTCCCTCAAGGGCCTTGGCGTTACGGGCAGCATCCTTCATCGCTTCCTTGTTGTTGAGACGCTTGGCCCGCTCAAAGTGAACAGACCACTCTCGGCGCTTCTCGCGCGCTTGATTAAGCATCTCATCGATCTCGTCCCACGTACGGTCGTAGGTTCTCATGGACCTGCGCGCACGATCATTCAGCTTTGAACTTGCCGACATCTAGTGGGCTCAAAGGTGCTCCTCCTGAAACGAGGAGGCCTTCTCTTGCGCCTGCTTTTCGTAAGCTGCTAGCTCTTTGTCGAACTTCTCAACAGCTTCCGTTTCCAAGAAGTCAAACAAGGAGATGACGCAAACAATTGCGGCACCAACATTGTACTTCTCTTCAAAGTCAATACCTGAAACATCCATCGGAAATTGGTTCAAGGGGCCATTAAGCAGATCCTCGACGTTCTTCCGTGCTTCAATCATGGCATCGTTATCTTTCAGCGACTCGTGAATCTTCAGGAGTACATCCCTAAATCCATCTGCGTCTTCAGCATAAGCTAGTCCGGCAAACAGAAGCTTCATCACTTGCTCTTCGGACATATCATCAATCTTAGCCATCTAGTAGATCACTGATTAGCTGCAGAATATGCAAGCTGGTCAGCAACCTCGTTCCAATGGTAACCACTGTGCGCGCGGATGTGTTCCCACATCACCGGAGCGCCCAGAGCCATCTCTGCTCTTTCGCGCTCACTTATGCACTTACTTACCAGCTGCTTGTTCGTACTGGCTCGCCAGGAGCCGAACACGAGGTTCAGAGCGTAATTGGAGTCACTGTAAATCGTCACTTCCATATCACTCTCAACACTCGCTCGCAGCATTGCCCACTCAAGGGCATGGTACATGGCGCTCAATTCACCTGTGTTGTTGGAGCCGACTTCGGCCCCGATAAACAGCGGGTTACTTCGGTGTGTAATCACTCGGCCACTTTGCCTAGTCACTTCACTTCCTTCGTTATGCTTAGATCCAGGATCACCCTGAATCACCACAAATCCCCACCCCGCAGGTGTATCTTTCGTCACGTTGTTGTTACCAATAGCACTACCATCCGTATAGATGTAATAGTTCATCTAGTTGTGAGTTAGTCACTGATCATTACGCAGGTCAGAGTAGACGTCTTCAGTCCACTCCATTAGCTCAGCGTGTTGTTCGTCACTGATTTTGCTCTTGTCCCGAGCCTCATTCAAACGAGCAATGAAATCCTCAAGACTTTTGTTGTCGTAGATATCATCGCGGTCAAGAGTGTCGTTCAGCTCATCAAAAGTAAGATGATCTTCATCGATCTCGCTTAGGCGCTTGCCCATTTCAATCAGGTTATCAATGAAGCCAAAGTCCTCCACTCGGTGAAGGATCTTCACGATCTCAATCACTCCGTCAACAATAGCTTCTCGCTCAGTTAGCTCTTCACTCATCTAGTTGGTCAGGATTTCTTGCATTCCTTGCATCGGCTTCGTATTCTGTCGTGTTCACAAATCGAACCGCCTCCGCATTCTTTGCAGGTGGTTCGCATTCTGTTGTGTTCACAGATTTGACTACCACCACATTCCTTGCATGTGATTCGCACTCTGTCGTGTTCACAAATGGCACCACCTCCGCATTCTTTGCATGTGCTTCGTACTCTATTGTGTTCACAGATTTGACTACCACCACATTCCTTGCATGTGTTTTGTATTCTGTTGTGTTCACAGATTTGACTACCACCACATTCCTTGCATCGGCATCGTATTCTGTTGTGTTCACAAATGGCACCACCTCCGCATTCTTTGCATTGGCTTCGGCGTCTGTTGTGTCTACAACGAAGCACCTTTCCATCCCATATACCAGTTACACCCTGTTGTGAGGTGTACACTTCACCGATTACTCGGTCATCCGGCTTCACAAAGCCGGTATGTTTGAGTCGCTTCCATAGCGGATCGTCACTCATCTAGTTGAGTCAGTAGATGACTACATTGCGCTCTTCAGGCCACAACATATCTTCTTCTTCCTCTTGTACCGCAGCCATGGCGCTTTCGTCGCAGGCTTCGCTATAGTGATCCTTGCAGTAGTGAAATCTGCCCAGCTTGTGGGTAGCTTCTTCCTGACAAGGACCACGCCAGTACTCACATACAGTTACTGTAGTGCTCATCTAGTTGCTCACTCCTCTTCAAGCAAGTCGATCTCGACTTCACCTTCAGGAGTAAACACATGAAACACGGTTGCGATACTATCTGGGTCTCGCTGGATTGCCAAAGCATACTCAGCAGCCTCCCTTGGGGAAGTTGCAGCAATGTCAATCCGCCATTCAACATAGTATTCTTGAACTCGTTGTTTGCTCATCTAGTTGCCTAGCATTTGCAGGCTTTAGTGGCTTCACGGTGATAAGTCTCTACCCCACAAGTCGGGCAGATAGACATCTGATAGACATGCTCCCATTCGGAGTCAGTCAAATCAACACCTTTCATTTCGCATATAGATTGCAACCTTCTCAATGAAGTCAGAACATGCTGAAACCTCTGTTCCAATGTCATTATCCTATCCCACACGGGTGGGTAAGGTTGTTTGTACATCTAGTAGCCTCATTCAGAGGCAGTTAGTTTCCAATCTCTACGCCGCCGATGTGCATGATCGTATCATTCACATAATTTTGGGCGTATTGAAAGACTGCAGTTGCATGTCTTCCAAAGTCTCTATCACTTTCGTCACAGGTACGTAGGTAATCATCAATGATGAAGGCCACTAACCTGTCAAGCAGTTCTTCTTTGGATGTCAATCCATTTTCGCTACTCATCTAGTTGATCTCAGTTCACTCCTCTTCTTCACTAGGAGAGAGGTTGTATCGCTGAGATCGGTTTAGCGTCTTTTGGACGATGCGTAGGTTCTCAGGACTCGTCTTACCACCCAAGGAACGCTTGACGATATGATCTACGTCAATGTCCTTGTCATTGGTCAGAATAGCACCAGAGATCTCGCAAACCCAGGTTCCATCATCCAGCTTACGGTCTTCCAGAATCTCATCACGGAGCTTCTTGCTAACCGGCGGGTCGATGTCCAACGCAGCACCGTTGTCCTCAAGGACATACTCACACTCCTCAATCAAGAGGAGCGCAAGGGCTCGAATCGTCTCATCACTCACAGTGAACTTCCGCGTGTCACCCACGGGGAAGAACAAATCACAGTTCTCAGAAACGACTTCATCAATGCGCTCACGAATAGCATTCGCGTGCTCAATGGTGTCAGTCTTGCTGAGTTGAGTCAAGTAATCCAACACAATCGAAAGCACCGGTTGCATGATACGGTGAGGCTTGGTGCCTTGATCCGTAGTACACTCCCAACACTTCGACGCGTTGATTTGATCCTTACCAGCCACAACTCGCCAAACCTCCAAGAAGTCGGTCATGCGCTTGATTAGCGCCCTTCGGTCCTTCTCAGATAGCTTGTTGTGGATGTTATCGGTGTAGTGGGTTTGCTCCGAATTGGTCTTGGTGATAGATTCACCAGACTCGTATCGGTACACGTCCTTGGCAAACTCCATGAGAACACGGAGCGCCTCAAAGCGCGTATTGTTGGCAACTGCAAACTCTTGCCACTCGTCAGTCTCCGCAAGGTCATGTAGAGCCTTGTAGTCATTAGAGCGACACCAGGTTGCGTTCAAGCGCTCCATCCTGTTCAGGTTGTTGGAGCCCTCGTTGCGTCGTAGGAAGATACTTGCAGCGTCGTGGTGCTCATTTTCTTCGTAAATGAACGCCGTGATCTGCGTATCCAAAATGCGATTCTGCCACTTACCGGGCAGCTTCTTGAATCGCCGTCCAACACGGTCAGGGTTCACCTTGGTTAGGTGACCCTTGTTCATGGTGAACTCATTATCCAAGTAGCGCATAATGGTCATCAAGCGATGCTGACCGTCCACAATATAGTAGATCTCATCATCATCAACTTCTTCCTTCACAATTTCAACCGAGCCAATGTCAATCCCACACAGGATTGACTCAATCAGCTTCGTGTTCCACTTAGTACGGCGGTCCACGTAGTTACGCTGATAGTCATCGGTCTGCAGCTTGCCTCGCAAATGAAGCCCGTGCAGTCGCTGGAGAGTCATCTGACTGATCTCTCTGTTAGCAACTTCATGCACGTCCTCAATCTTCTTCTTAGAGTCTTCACTCATCTAGTTAACCTAAGTCAGTAGTCAAACTCGGTGATTCCAAGATTTCCTAGAGTACCAAAGGCCTCTAGTTCCTCCCAACCGTCTCCCCAAGTTGTGTCTCCAGTGATCAGGGCTTTAATTCCCCTGATCGTCAGTCTGGAAACAACTCTACTGAAGGTCTTACCCTCCCATAGGTCATACGTCAGGTTGATGTAACGAGTCACTTGCTCAACAATCCCAGGAAGGATATCTGAAGCCAAGTGCTCCAGTCCTTCCTGACTATACACATTACTAGGACAGTCGTTACAATTGTCCCAGTCGTGTTCAGTATTGTTCTCAATTGCGTTCTCAATGAACATATCGTTAACATTGAACTTGTCAATAGTCAAGTGTTTTGCTCGCTGTAACGCAGTCTCTCTATCAACCTCAATAATCACATAAGCGTAACAAAAGTCAGCTCCCATGCTTCTCTGGTGAAGAACCAGTTTACTCACCTAGAGGCACATGCCGATGGGACCTAGGCGTAGCCGTACAGGCCGGTATTCGACCAAATGCAAGGCAAATGCAAGTGACACGATCCTTAGACCCCATTGCTCGCAGTGTCACGTTTAGTTGACACAATGGCCACCTTGATCTACAAAACTCACCAAGAGGTCAAGCGTGGTCCGCTTAGTCCTGGTGATCCTTGACCCATTGGTGAGTAACGTCATAGCGTTAGCTCAGTTTGATTCTTCTGGTGGAAGTACCAGTCATGCGCAGATAGACGCTTCTAACTGATCTTTAGTTCCATTTGGAACAGCGAACCTCGCTGTCCCTTTGGTTGTAATTTCTCCGGTACCGAGATGTCGCAAGGGAGGATTTTCCAATCTCTAGCATACTTGCGTCCTGCGTTTGCTTGGTTCATCCAACCTGCATCCTTCTCAGGTAAATCCGACCTTGCGGCCTCGAATACACTCTCAGCCTGTAGTGTAGCTATGCCAAGCGTAAGCTGGCGTTCCAGGATCATTCTGGGACTAGTGTCCCGGAATTTTCCTCACCTCTCCGCCTTCACCATTGATGGTGGCTTGTTCAATTAGCCATCAAATGGTGGTTCGAGCGTCTTGCTAGATCGTTAAGGCCAATGGCCGCTCAAAGGTCTAGGAGCGAAACGCCGACTTCAGTTCGGCGGTGAACGTCGCAGCGTCGAGAGAGAGTTTGTTCTTACATTTAGTAAATGAGAACAAACACTCACTGCGCATGATACGTCATCGTTTCCTCAGTAACTCATACTTCCTGGTGGAGAACCATTCAGCCTCCGTTGCAGCTCAGATATGCATCTCCTGTTATAATGCCAGGCTGGCATTATGTGCCAAATCTGCCAAAGGCGGATCTGGCAAGCTAGGTTAGCTAGGCGTTTAGCTCTCTCAGTTATCTGAGTTAGCTCCAGTCTCAGTAGTATATCTCAGTGTCCTGAGGTATGTTGATTCCAGTCTTAGTGTGTGTTGGGGATCCAACACCGTACGCGGGATGTACAGTCTTAGTACAGATACATCACAGTACTATTTGCCAGTCTTATCTTAGCTGTCACGACCTTCTACATTGAATCCATTGGAGTTCAATGCGAAGCGTTCTCAACGAGGGGACTGGGCGTGCTCGGATCAGCG
>Ga0255760_10001436_pt1 | contig 22814 bp, 19 predicted proteins | sample 071ome_25_FD_179960 | JGI IMG/M metagenome (GOLD analysis project Ga0255760, IMG submission 179960) | Coastal salt marsh microbial communities from the Groves Creek Marsh, Skidaway Island, Georgia - 071410BT metaG (version 2) | ecosystem: Environmental > Aquatic > Marine > Intertidal zone >...
GGAGCGTAATGTTCATGGGGAGTTGGTAGGTTTGGCCCGCTTGGGATCCATCCCACCATTCTTCCGTGGAAAAATCGAGTTCGGCAATAATTCGGTACACCTCTACTTTGAGATCCGCTTTGTCTGTCCGGTTCAAACGGCATTTGGTTTTGTAGCGAATGACTTCGGCGCCTCCCGTTTCGGTGAGTTTAAACGTCACGTCCACCTTGCATGTGCTGCCTTTCGAAGTGCCCGTGGTTTGACCTACAGGCTCGAGCTTCTGCGCAGATTGCGCAAAAACGGGGGAGTAGGCCAGGAGGGCGCCGACGAGGAGCAGGACGCGCATTACAGACTCGTAGTTAAGGAAAAACTCAAGCCGCTTGAGGGCGGGACCACGCGGCAGACGCCCCCGACACAGAAGATGCCTTGCTGCTGGCGGCCGTAGCCAATTTGGACACGCGTGGGGCCGTTGAAGTGGATCAACGAAAGAATGGGGTAATGGATACGACGGCTTTCGCTGGGGTGGCCGTAGTTGTAAATGTCTTGAACGGCGATGGTCCAGTCGGGAGATAGGGTCCATTCGGCGAGGCCCATGGCCATGTCGCCGCGGAAGCCGTCGGCGAGGGCAAGTTGGAATTCGGTCCGCAAGGTTTGTCCCTTTGGAAGCTTGATTTGGTTCTCCCAAACGACAGCCTGAACATGGATGATAGAATCCGTACCGGGCGCTTCCAAAAGCGTGATGTCACCTACGCCGTCATTCAGGACCGTTTTGTTGTATTGGAAATTGAAGAGGGTGAGCTGGCTCTTGAACTTCTTCGAAAATTTGCGAGCCACGGAGGCATTCACGTCGCGGAAGTACACGATGGGCCCAAAGGCGAAGGGATTCGAGGTATAGCCTTGGGTGCCTTTCTCGCCACGGGTACCGTCCTCCAAGAAGCCTTTGTCGATGCTGTTGGCCATGGAGGTGTTGAGGCTGAGCTGCGTGCCGTATTTGCCCCCCCATTTGCTGCCGCGGGGAATCATGTAGTTGATTTCAAACTGGCCGCCCATTTCGCCATTCACCTGGGTGGCGTAGGGGTAGAGGGCCGCAAGGGCGTAGGTGTGGGGCTTGGTGGTAGGCGGCAAGAAGTTGATGAAGAGGTCAAACTGCTGGCCGTCCCGGTTGGAGCGGAAGCTCATGTTGTCGATGCGCTTGACCGAGGCCAAAATGCCCAAACCTTTCTTGCTAAAGCTCAAGGTGCTCAGGAAGGCCGTTCCCGGGCGGTAGATGTAGCCGTTGTCGTAACTGGGGTCGTTGATTTTGTAGGCATATTCCGTGTTCCAAGAAAAGCCTTTGTAGGTCAAGTTGGCGCGCGTAGCCCAAGCGCCCACATTGTTGGGCAAGTTGAGCACAGGGTCAAAGCTCTTTTGGAACTTGGAGACAAAGCTCCCGCCCACCGTGGCGTAGCATTGCTTTTCCGACAAGGATGGAAAGACTTGGTTGAGGCTCCATTCACCGTCGAGGCCGCGAACAATGCCTTCCCCTTTGCCAAAGTAAAGGCGTTGACGTCCTAGAACGCCCTTCACAGTGAGGCCATGCCCCAAGTCGGTGATGATGCGGACGCCATCCATGGCATTGTCCAAGCCCAAGCCCCGCTCTTCGTAGGAACGGAAAATCAACCCCGATCCAAACTGCTCGTAGAAATTGCCGACTGTGATGTTCCAGCGGTCTCGGTTGAGGCGGGCGTAGCGGTAGCTGATACCTTCCCCGCGGTAGCCCGGAGGGAAGCCGAGCATGACGTTTTGGTAGTTTTCGTAGCGCATGCCCGCTTGAAAATCGCCATCGGTGTACGTGAAGAGCGCAAAGCCTTGACCTAGGAGGCGCTCGTCGGGGTAGAATTCGCCGCTGGGGTCCAGGACCTCATCGCGCAAGTACCATTGGGCATCGCTCTGAAGGATGGCGCGCAAGGTGGATTGCTGCCCCCATGCAGACCAGGTGCTGGCACAAAGGGCAAGGAGGAGCAGTTTCTTCATGACTTATTCGATGGGTTGTCCCGCCGCAAGGGCTTCCACTTTGTGCGCGAGTTCTTCCTCTTCGCCGGGCACGTACTTGTTGGCCTGCCAAACAATGTTGCCCTCGCCGTCCAGCAAGAAGGTATGGGGGACGTTGTTCACGCCCATGGCGCGACGCAGGTTGGAGTTGGGATCCAAGTAGACGCTGTAGTCCCAGGCTTGACCGGCCACGAAGGGAGCTACTTTGCTCATGGTGCGGGGATCGTCGATGGAAACGGCGACCACTTTGACACCGGTTTCCTCTACGAGGTCGATGTAGTAGTCGTGAAAGGCATTGAGTTCACTGATGCAAGGCTTGCACCAGGTGGCCCAAAAGCTGACAATCATGGGATGGCCATCGTTCTTTAACGTGGCGGCGTCTAGCGTTTGGCCTTGGAGGTTTTGAATTTCGGCGTTTGGAAGACCTTGGCCGAATGCGCCGAATGTAGCGCAAATGAGAAGGAGGGTAGTGAGCTGCTTCATACTAGAAATGAAAAATCCGGAGAGCAAACGCCCTCCGGATTGTAAAAATAGGCGATAAAGCTTAGTGAGCGACAGAGATGCGCACCGTTTGGACCGCGCCGTCAATGGTCACTTGAGCCGTGTACAAGCCGTTAGGCAAAGCAGCAACGGGAACTTCCAAGACGTGCTGACCAGCGGCCAGAACTTCTGCAGGAAGGTTCACGATTTGCTGACCTGCAACGTTGTAAACCGCTACAGCTACAGAAGCTTCTTGGTTCAAGTTCAAGTCCAAGTTAGCCGTCGTGTTCGCAGGGTTGGGGAATGCGACCAAAGAAGCCGCAGCTTGCTCGTCAACGCCCAAAGCGTTGTTAGCTACCCAAATGTTGTCAAAGTACAAGCTGTTGCCGTACTGAGACGTGCCTTCAAACTTGATTACCAAATCCGAAGCACCAGCGAACTGAGCCAAAGAAACTTGGTTGGTCACCCACTGGCTCGCCTGGGGGTAGAAACGTGAGGTTTGGTTACCAGAAGTGGCCAAGGTCGTGCCTGACTTGTCGAAGATGTTCGTCCACGTCACACCACAGTCGGTAGATGCATATACCTTGAAGGCATCGGCTTCACCTGAGTAGGAGCAGTAAGCGTGCTGGAAGTACAACTTAGGAGCGGTCAACGTGCTGATGTTGATCTTCTGCGTAGTTACAGAAGCAACCGTGCCTGCAGCGATGGCGTAGTAGTCCCAACGCAAAGACTTAGCAGACTGGCCCCAGCCGCCCAACTCGTATGAGGTGCCGGCAACAGACTTGTCCACCACGTACACGCGAGGAGCGGTAGCCGTGTTGAATTCCAAGATCATGTCAGAAGGGATGGTGCCGATGGTAGAGCCTTCCATGTCTTCCGTCTTTGGAGAAGCTTGAGGCGTAGAACCCAAGATAGCGATGTTCACGGGCGAAGAAGCGTTGTTCATGCCGTTGTAGTCACCGGAGCCGTTGGGGCTAGTGACTGTAGCTACCAAGGAGTTGGTGCCGCCGGCCAGCGTAGTTTGAGGGAAGGTGACTGTAGCCGTTTGGCCAGCGGTCAAAGAACCCGTCCAGTTCTGCGTAACAGGCGTACCGCCGTTTACAGAGTAGCCTACCGTTGCAGAGGTGATGGTGACAGAACCCGCGTTTTCAATCACTACAGAAGGCGTGCAGTTGGCATCGCACAAACCGTTCGTGCTTGCGTTCAACGCAGCCACACCAGCATCCGCCAAACCTGAAACGGCCTGAGGGGCAGAGTATGCCGCATTCTTCACGTCTTTGGTGCTGTTGTCCTGGACAAAAGCCACAACCGCTACTTCACCCAAGTTGGCGATGTAGGTAGGAAGTGCTACGTTGAAGGTGAAGGTCGAAGAGGCACCTGCAGCCCACGTGTCCGACAAGGTCGTGCCGCCAGCGTCGGGCAGCATTTTACGCATTACGCTGTAGAAGTCCGTCTCGCCGTTAGAACCGGGAGCGGTAGGATAGTTGATTTCCTCTTCAACGATCACCGTGTGCAACTTCAAAGAGTTGGCAGAGCCCGAAGAGAAGGAAGACGTGCCAGGGTTGCTAACCGAAACGACAATCTGAATGGAGTCGTAGGTAGCGTTCAACTGGTGGTACACAGAAACCGCCAATGGAGATGAGACGGCATACCGCGTGTCAATCATAGACTGCGTAACGTTGGCAGGAGCACCAGAGTAAGCGGAACCCGTGGGGGCAACACCGTCCATGGCCGTCCAGGGCACTCCGTTGACAGAGTAGTAGGAAACGCGCGTAGCAACATCCGTGGGGTTAGCTGCGTTCATAGGATCAACACCAGGCCAAGAAGTCTGGTACTTGATGGAGATGGCCTTCGTGGTATTGCCCGAGAGCAATGTGTTGAAGGCGGGGTTTTGAGAGGCGCAAGGTCCGCAAGACGCTTGGGTAAACTCCTCAAACAAAACCAGACGAGTTGCTTGGGCAAAGGCGGTTCCGCCGATTAGCATCAAGGCAACAGCAAGCGTAAGTTTTTTCATAGGTGCTTGGTTGAAAATAGAGAAAAAAGCCTTTTCAGGGGTTAAACAGGAGCGAAAGGTAAGCAAAATGCGCTTTTGTCCTGCATGCTCCACGTGATTGCCGAAGAGAGTAGTACCTTTGAAACCTAGGTTATTCAAGTCCTGATTATGAAACGTTTTATGGCCCTTGTGGCCCTCCTTTTGACGACCGGCGCCTTTGCCCAAAATCTAAGTGTTCACTCCATGGATTCTGTCGCGTATGTAAACAGCCACACGGGGTCCTTGGCGGAAGCGCATATTGCCCTCCAGAACAACTCGGCAAGCACCCAGAGCTACCTTATTAAGCGCGCCCAAGTGGGCACCACTGGCTTGGTGGATTCCAACTATTTCTGCTGGGACCTTTGCTACCCTACCTGGGTAAACCAAAGTCAGGGCTATGTGGACATCAACGCCGGCGCAGTGGCCTATGATTTTAGCGGCTACGCCTATGTCATGGATACGGCTGCCAATGGACAGGACACGATTTGGTATACGTTTGAAAACATCAACGATAGCACGGACTTCTTGACGGTCCAAGTGATCTATGCCTTCTCGACCACCTTTGGCCAGGGCGAACCTGTGAGCTACAGCACGAAGATCTATCCTAACCCTAGCAGCACGGGCCGCGTAACCTTGGAGTTCGCCCCCGCCCCTCAAGCGTCTACCGTAGAGGTCCTGGACGTATTGGGTAAAGTGCACGCACAAATCAACGTTCCTGCGTTTGCTACGAAGGCCGTTTGGAATTCTCAAGACGCGGCGAAAGGGGTCTACCTTCTTCGCAAGCGTTCGGGCAGCCAGCTTGAAAATTTGGGCAAAGTGCTCGTCCACTAACATACCAAAGAGGCCTACACAGGCGTTAAACCCCGTATGTTTCACCATTTCGTTGGACGTTTAATCGAGAAATCGCCCGCGCATGCCGTCTTGGAATGCGGGGGAGTGGGCTACTACTTTCACATTTCCCTCACGACCTACGGTCAATTGCCAGAGGGGCCTGAAGTGAAGTTGCTCGCGCACGCTGTGTACCGCGAGGATGCGCAGCTACTCTTCGGTTTTATGACGGCTGCGGAACGCGATGTCTTCTTACTCCTTCTAAGCGTGTCGGGCGTCGGCGCCAATACGGCCCGAATGATTCTCTCCGCCTTGGCCCCCGCGGAAGCGGTCCAAGCCATAGCCTCGGGCAACAGCGGCCTGTTGCAACGCATCAAAGGCATCGGCGCCAAAACGGCCCAACGCATTGTCGTGGACCTCCGCGATAAAGTGGGCAAAGTGGATGCCGCGGCCGATGCGGGTGAGGCAGGTTCAACCCGTGCAGAAGCGATACAAGCCCTGACGGTGCTGGGCTTTAGCCGCGGTCCCGTGGAAAAAGCAGTGGCCAGCATCTTGGCCAAAGATCCCAGCGCCACAGTGGAAACGGTGGTTAAACTGGCATTAGGGCAGCTCTAATGAGTGGTTTGAGGCGCATACTTGCCACGGCCTTCGCCGCGCTAGCGGTGTTCGGAGCGGAGGCCCAGGTGCAGGACAGCAGTTCGACGTGGACCATGCCGGGTTTGAGTGCGCCGACCAATGTTCGGACCGTGGTGACCTACGATCCTGTGACTGGTTTTTACGTTCAGCAGAAGTACATCGGGACCGTGCCCATCGGCGGACCGGTCTATTATTCTCCCTCGGAATACCAGCAGCTCGTTTTTGGCCAGCAAGAGGCCCAAGGCTGGCAGTCGCGCTGGTCGCAAGGTTCGGCCTCCGACAGCCGAGAGGGAGCGAGCATTGTGCCCGACATGACCATTACCAATCCGACCATCAAGGACATCTTTGGGTCGGATGAGTTGGAAATTCGGCCACAGGGCACGGCGGAAATTCGGTTTGGATTGCGCTTCCAGCACATTAAAAATCCGATCGTACCCGAACGCAACCGGAAGACCCTTGCGTTTGACTTTGACCAAAAAATGCAGGTGAACGCCACCGGGAAGCTGGGCGAGCGTTTGGACATGCAGATCAACTACGATACGGAGGCCACATTTGCGTTTGAGAACAAAATGAAGTTGGATTTCAAAGGCACCGAAGACGACATCGTCAAGGCGCTGGAGATGGGCAACGTCAGCCTGCCCACGGGCGGAAGCCTCATCACGGGCGCGCAGAGCTTGTTTGGCTTGAAGGGGCAGTTCCAGTTTGGAAATACGACGGTAACGACGGTGATGGCGGAACAACGCAGCCAAAGCCAGAACCTCAACATTCAAGGGGGTGCAACCACCCAAGAATTTCTCATCCAGGGCGATGCCTACGAGGCCAACCGCCACTTCTTTTTAGGCCATTACTTCCGCGACCACTACGAGCAGTGGGTGAGCACCCTGCCGGTGATTCAATCGCCCGTGCAGATTACGCGTTTGGAGGTTTGGGTAACCAACCGCCGTAGCACGCCCACGGAAGTGCGCAACCTCATTGCGTTCACCGACTTGGGCGAGGGGCAGAGCAAGGCCTGGCGTTCGACCGCCAACAACCGTCCCGGCGATGTCATCTTTCCCGGCGCCACGTCGGATCCGCTGCCGAGCAACCGGGTGAACTTGCTGGATCCCGAGGAATTGGTGCAGCGCTTTCCGGGCGTCCGGGATGCGGCCAGCGCGGGCTCCTCCTTGACGGCCTCCGGCTACGACGCCAACGTCGAATACGCCGAACTCACCAACGCACGCAAACTCCAACCCAACGAATACACCTTCCATCCGCAGCTGGGCTACATGACCTTGAACACCGCCCTCAACCAGGACGAGGTGCTCGCGGTCGCCTACCAGTACACGGCGAACGGCCGCACTTACCAAGTCGGTGAATTTTCCAACGACGGTATTGTTGCGCCCAAGTCTTTGGTCTTGAAGCTGTTGAAGCACACCTTGCTCAACGTGAAGTCGCCCATTTGGGACTTGATGATGAAGAACGTGTACAGCCTGAATGCCTTCCAGCTTTCGCCCGAGGATTTCCGCTTGGAGGTGCTCTACCGAAACGACGAAACCGGCTTGCCCATTCCCTTCCTGCCCAAGTCCTCGGTCAAGGACAAGCTGCTGATTCAGGTACTGGATTTGGACCATGTCAACAGCAACAACGACCCCTTCCCCGATGGTTTGTTTGACTACATCGAGGGCGTTACGGTCCTGAGCCAAACAGGCCGAGTGATCTTGCCCGTCTTGGAGCCCTTTGGTTCTGCCTTGGACCGCGCCTTGTCCTCTGCAGATGAAAAAAAGCGCTACGTCTTCCAGCAGCTCTACGACTCGACGCTATTCCGCGCTCAAGAGCAAACCCAGCTCAACAAATTCGTGCTCCGTGGCCGCTACAAGTCGGCGGGAGGTTCGTTGATCCAGCTCAACGCCTTCAACATACCGCGCGGATCGATTTCGGTCACGGCGGGCGGCAGCAAGCTGATTGAAAACCAGGACTTCACGGTGGATTACGCCTTGGGCCAAGTGCGCATCCTAAACGAAAGTCTCCTGTCCTCGGGGGTGCCTGTTCGGGTCAGCTTTGAGAACAATACGCTCTTCAACATGCAGGCAAAAACCTTTGCCGGCACGACGGTCGAACATCAGATCTCCAAGGACTGGACGGTGGGCGGCTCGTTGCTGCGCTTGTCCGAACGCCCGCTCACGCAAAAAGTCAACGCGGGGGACGAGCCCATTTCCAACCGAATTTGGGGCCTCCACACGCAGTACCAAAAGAACTTGCCCGGCCTCACCCGCTTCTTGGACGGCTTGCCCTTCATCTCGACCAATGCCCCTTCGCGCGTTCAGGTTCAGGCGGAGTTTGCCCAGCTCATACCCGGCTCGCCACGCGGAATCAAGATCAACGGCGAGGCGACGACGTATTTGGACGACTTTGAAACGAGCCAAACGACCATCGACCTCCGTGGCACCACCACGTGGACCTTGGCCTCGACCCCTGAGGGCCAGAGCAAGCTCTTCCCCGAGGCCTCCTTGGCCAACGACTGGGCCTACAACGCCAACCGAGCACGCATGAGCTGGTACATCATTGACCCCAGCTTCTTTGCATCGACCTCGCAGACACCGGAGAATATCCGAAACAACCCCGCCATCACCTCGGACCACCGCCAGCGCATGGTTCCCTTGGCGGAGGTCTTCCCCAACATCCCCCTTCAGCCGGGCATGGCGCGCAACATTGCGATGTTTGACCTGCAATTTGACCCCACCGAACGCGGACCCTACAACTACGACGTGGACGGCTTCCCGGGCTTGTCCAAGGGTCTGGAGACGGACGGAAGCCTCAAGGACCCGCGTTCGCGCTGGGCCGGCATCATGCGCCAGTTGACCATCAACAACTTTGAGGAGCAAAACATCGAGTTCATCCAGTTTTGGGTAATGGACCCCTTCTTGGACGATCCCAACGCGGCGGGCGGAGATCTCTATTTCCACCTCGGCAATTTGTCCGAGGACATCTTGAAGGACGGCCGTCAGAGCTTCGAGAATGGGCTTTCGCCCACGGGCATCCGGGTCGATGTGGATTCGAGTATTTGGGGCTATACCTCCAAGTACCAGCCCGTAGTGGACGCCTTTGACAACGATCCCAATGCGCGCCTCTTCCAGGACGTGGGCTTGGACGGATTGCCAGATACCGATGAGGCGGTGTGGCCTGGAGCCAATGGCCAGTCTTACCTCGCCGCATTGGCGACGGTCTACGGAACGGGTTCGGCGATCTACCAGGCGGCCGCCAATGACCCGGCTGCGGACAACTTCAAATACTACCGCGGCCCAAGTCAGGACAGCGCCGATGCGGATATTTTGCGCCGCTACCGCTACTTCAACAACCCGGACGGCAACTCGCAGACTACCTTGATCAACGGTTTGCCCGCGACCTATACCAACTTGCCCGACAAGGAGGATGTCAACCGCGATGCCACGCTCAACAAGGCGGAGCAGTACTTCCAGTACCGCATCTCCATGCGCCCGGAAGACCTGGTTATCGGTAAGAACCACATCGCAGACATATACGAGACCACCACGGACCTTCTGCCGGACCAAACCCGAAAGCCCGTCCGCTGGATTCAGTTCAAGATTCCCGTCTTTGATCCCGACGACCGCGTCAATGGGGCGAGTGACTTCCGCTCCATCCGCTTCATGCGTATGGTTCTGAAGGGCTGGGAGGATCCCACGGTGCTGCGCTTTGCGCGTTTGGACCTCGTTCGGGGCGAATGGCGCCGCTACCGCTTCTCGCTAGAGGAGTCCCGCGAACTCATTCCCGTTGACGTCAGCGACGAAACCACCTTTGTGATGAACGCCGTCAACTTGGAAGAAAACGGCGGCCGCCAGCCCATTCCCTACGTGCTTCCTCCGGGCATCGAGCGCCAGGTCTTGCTCGGCAACACCTCCCTCGTGCAGCAGAACGAACAGTCGCTCTCGATGAAGGCCTGTGGGTTGCGGGACGGAGATGCGCGCGCGGTCTTCAAGAATACGACCATCGACATGCGCATGAACAAGCGTTTGCGCCTCTTTGCCCACGCGGAGGCAGGGGATGCCGCGCAGCCTTTGAACGATGGGGATGTCCACCTCTTCATCCGAATGGGCAACGATTACAGCCAGAACTACTACGAGTACGAGGTGCCCTTGAAGGTTACGCCTTACGGCAGCACGGATCCCGGCGTGATTTGGCCTTTGGAGAATGAAATTGATTTGGCCTTTGAGGCCTGGACGTCGCTGAAGTTGGAGCGCGATGCGGCCATGCGTGACAATCCCGCCATTACCAGTGGGGTGCCCTTTGAGAAGGTGTACGGGGAGGGGGTGATTCGCGTTGTGGGCGTGCCGAATTTGGGCAACGTGCGCACCATGATGCTGGGCATCCGAAACCCCAAAAAGCGAAGCTCGGCCAGCGCGGATGACGGTCTGGACAAATGTGCCGAAATTTGGGTCAACGAGCTCCGCATGACGGACTTCGACAACCGGGGCGGCATGGCGGCCCTTGCCCGCAGTACCGCCACGCTTGCGGACCTCGGGCAAGTGGCCTTGAGCACGACCTACTCGACGGTGGGATTTGGCTCGCTCGAAATGAATCCGATGGAGCGCAACAAGTTCTCCTCCGCGACCTATGATTTGCAGACCAATTTGGAACTGACCAAATTCCTGCCCTTCCAAACGCGCCTCAAGCTTCCCTTCTTCATCAACCACGCCCAAGACTGGAAGACGCCCATGTTCAATCCGCTCGACCCGGACATCGAAATGGGCCGTGCCCTCAGCAACCTGCCCACGGCGGGCGAACGCGATTCGCTCCGCTCCATGGTGTCGGACTTCACCCAGCGCCGCGGTTTCAATTTCACCAACGTGCGCTTTGAGCGCGGCGGAGGTGGCGGTGGCCGCGGGGCAGGCCCCGGCGGCAGCTTTGGAGGCGGCGGCAAAGGCGGCGGCCCCGGTCTACCAGGCGGTGAAGGACGCCCCGGCGAGAGCCGCATGGGCGGTGGCGGTGGCGGCGGAAAGGGCATGGGCCCGACCCCCTTTGACCTCGCCAACTGGACCGCATCCTATGCCTTTAACGAGGTCCTCAAGCGCGATGCCAACACCCTTGTGGACAATTTCCAAGAGTACAAGGGAAGCTTGGCCTACGTCTTCCAAACGACGCCCTTCAACATTCAGCCTTTCAAGAAGATCAAGAACAAAAATTTGGGCTTGATTAAAGACTTCAACCTCAACCTGACGCCGTCCCGCGTTTCGGCACGTGCGGAAGTCAACCGCACCCTGCAAATCATGCAGATGCGCAACGTGGACAACCCCAAGTTCCAGCTGCCGATGACCTTCAGCAAGAACTTCACGATGGACCGCAACTACAACGTGATTTGGGACTTGAGCAAGGGCTTGAAATTTGATTACACGGCCCGAATGCGCGTCCGCGTCGACGAACTCCCCGGACCCAACACCGTGGACTCCGTGAAGACCTTCCTGCTTCAAGGCATCCAAGCCGGTGGCCGCCCCGTGACCTACCACCACACCATCAATACCTCGTGGAACGTGCCCATCAACAAGCTGCCCTACATGGACTTTGCCCAAGTGCAGCTGCGTTACACCGCCGACTACGACTGGAGCACCAACTCGCTGTTGGCCTTGATGCAGCAAATCGACAGCCTCAACTATGGCAATACCATCGAGAATTCGGGCAAGTGGAATGCTACGGCCAACTTGAACTTTGCCACCTTCTACAACAAGTTCCCCTGGTACAAGAAATTGAAGCAGGGCGCCGGCCGCTCGCGCGGCGGCGCAGCCGCTCCGGCGCGCAGGCCCCAGGGCCGCGGCGCCTCCGCTACCAAAGACGCCAAGGAGGAAGATGCTCAGAATGGGGTAGGGAAGCAGATCTTGATTGGCGTTGTGGATTTTGCCACGATGGTGAAGAGCATCAATGTATCCGGAAGCTTGAACACGGGTACGCTTCTGCCGGGCTTCACGCCTACGCCGCAGTATTCGGGCTTGAATCCCGCCAAGGGCTTGGCGCCGGGCTGGGCAATGATCGCGGGCTTGCCGGTGGACATCGGTCCTTTGGCGGCTGCCAACGATTGGCTCATCAAGAACCCCAACCAGCCCAACCGCATGATGCGCACGGTGACGCGTACGGTGAACGGTCGCGCACAGTTGGAGCCCTTGACGGATTTCCGGATTACGGTGACGGCCAACCAGACTTTCGGCAGTCAACAGAGCAGTACCTACCGCTACAGTACGGGCTTGGGTCGCGACAGCTTGTTCCCCCAGGGCTTCCATGCCTTTAGCCCGCAGAACCAGCAGACCTTTACGACGAGTTGGTTGGCGTGGAATTCGGCCTTTGAATCCAGTGTGGCGCCAGATTACAACAGCGATGTGTACAGCAAATTCTTGCAGAACCGCTTGGTGATTTCGGACCGTTTGGCCTCCGCGCAGGCCGCAAGCGATCCCACCTATGCGAAGGACTTCTACGACTTCCCAGATTCCTCGCGCTACGGCTTTGATGGGTATTCGGTCCTTCAAACCGATGTCCTGCTGAACAGCTTCTTGTCCACATATGGAATGGGCGATGCGACTACCTGGGCGATCAACGACCTCGCCGGCATTGCCCCCATGCCCAACTGGACGATCAACTACACCGGTTTGATGCGCTTGAAGCCGATGCGGAAAATTTTCACGGCCTTCTCGTTGAATCATGCCTATGCCAACAACTTGACGGTGCAGGGCATTCAGACCAATATGCTGCGTTCACAGCGCTTGCAGGACGATCCCACGATGCTTTACCCGCGCAATGCCAACTTTGACATCCTTTCCGAAAATCAAGTCGGGCAGGTGTCCATGTCGGAGTCCTTCTCGCCGTTGGTGGGTGTGGATATCCGAACGCGCACCAACACCTCCTTCAAGTTTGAAGTAGGCAAACAGCGCCAAGTAGCCCTGAGCATGGCCAACAACCAAATCACGGAGAGCAAATCCACGGACGTCACCATTGGCGTGGGCTACATCATCCGCGATGTGCAGTTCACCATTGTCGACGAGGCCGGCACGCGCAACAACATCAAATCCAATTTGGAGTTGAAGCTGGACCTGCGTTTGGCGGACAATCAAACGGTGATTCGCCGCATTTTGGAAGGCTTCAACCAGCCGACCGCGGGCCAAAAGCGCACCACCATCAAGTTCACGGCGGACTACCGTTTGAGCCGACGCTTGGCCGCTCAGTTCTACTACGATCAGACGATTTCGGAATTCAAAACGTCGATGGCCTTCCCCACCAACCAATGGCAGAGTGGAATTGCCTTCCGACTTAACCTCGGAAACTAACCCTCGCCCTATCTTTGAGGCCTAATATTTCAGACCATGAACGTTCCTGCTGACCTCCGCTATTCGAAAGACCACGAGTGGATTCGCATTGAAGGCGACCACGCCTACATCGGCATTACTGATTTCGCTCAAGGCGAATTGGGCGATATCGTATTTGTGGACATCCCCACGGAAGGGGAGACCTTGGATGCGGAAGAGGTATTTGGTTCAGTAGAAGCTGTGAAAACGGTGAGCGATCTCTACCTCCCCATCGCAGGTGAAGTGGTGGAAGTGAATGCCGACCTCGATGGCGCACCTGAATCCGTCAACAGCGATCCCTACGGCGCTGGCTGGATGGTAAAAATCAAGGTAACCGACGCTTCTCAAGCGGATCAGTTGATGGACGCCGAAGCGTATGCGGCGCTCATCGGTGCCTAACATTCCCCGCTGGTTTTGGCTGAGTGCCGGCGCCCTGTGGTGTGCGGTGGTCATCTACTTTAGCCTACTGTCTCCGGATCGGCTACCCGATCTTTTTATCTCCATCAAGGACCTCATTCTGCATTTTGTAGCCTATGGGGTAGCGGCGTTTTTGTTGACCATGGGTTCGCGCTCGCCGCGCGGTCCTTGGAAGCCTGCTCTCGTGAGTTTTGTACTGGGGGTCGGTTTGGAAATTCTTCAGCCCATAGTTGCGGTAGGGCGTCATTTTAGCTATTCGGACATGGGTGCGAACACCGCAGGTTTAATTTTTGGAATGCTTCTTGCGCTACGATTTGGGAAGCGTATCTTTAACCCGTAAAATTTGCCACATGCAAAACCGTAAATCCTTTATTGCCGACCTGGAGAACAAGAAAGGCCTCTTCTTGCAGATCGGTTTGGTGCTTGCCCTGAGCAGCGTATGGATGGCCTTTGAATGGAAGACCTACAAAGACGGTCCGGGTTCATTGGGTGACATGGAAATGGTGATTGATGACGAGGAAGTCCTTGTTACTCAACGCAACACGCCACCGCCTCCCCCACCTCCCCCCGCACCGCCCGAGGTGTTGAACATCGTAGATGACGAGAAGGTGGACATCGATGAATTGACCATGGAGTCTACGGAAATTGACAACGACGATATGTTTGAGCTTCTTGAAGTAGACGTCAACCAGGACGAGGTCTTCAACTTTGTGAACGTAGAAAACAAGCCCATCTTCCCCGGTTGTGAGGACCTCGCTACGGAAGATGAACGCTTTAACTGCTTCAACATTAAGATTCGTCAGTTTGTCGGCAAGGAATTTGAATTCCCCGAGATGGCGAAGCAAATGGGCATCCAAGGCAAGGTTTGGGTTTCCTTTATTATCGAAAAAGACGGCAAGGTGAGTGACATCGTCATCGAGCGCGGCGTAGACAAGTTGTTGGACGACGAGTCTGTGCGCGTGGTGAAGAAGCTGCCAAAAATGATTCCTGCGAAAGTAGGCGGTCGTTCTGTGCGCATGCGCTACTCTCTGCCTATCAACGCCAAGTTGCAATAAGTACTGCTGATTTGTGCGATTAAACGTTTAAAAGCCCCGGCCTCCGGGGCTTTTTTTATTCCTTTCTCATGACTCCATTTTCCCATAGCCCACTCGAGCCCAACGTCTTACTGCAAGCTGTCTATGATGCGGCCGATGCCATTTTAGAGGTCTACCATCAACGCGAAGCCATCGTGGCTCAAACCAAGTCCGACAACAGTCCTGTAACTGAAGCGGACCTTCGCGCTCACAAAATCTTGAACGCGGCATTGGTCACATCAGGATGGCCCGTTCTAAGCGAAGAAGGGCACCATGCACAGTACGAAACGCGGAAGGATTGGGACTATTTCTGGGTCGTCGATCCTTTGGATGGGACGAAGGAGTTTATCAAGGGCAATGGGGAGTTTACCATTAACGTAGCCTTGGTCAAAGGAAAGGAGCCAGTATTTGGAGTGGTCTACAGCCCCATTCTAAACTGGCTCTACGTGGGCGGACCTGAAATGGGGGCCTATAAATCCATGCAGCGTGTATCCTGGGAAGAGCTTCTAGCGCAGGCCATGCGCCTTCCCGCTCGCTTGCCCGAATCTATAACCGTAGTGGCTAGTCGCTCACATGGAAGCCCCGAAACGGAGGCCCTCATCGCCAAATGGGAATCCGAGCATGGGGCTATTGAACGCGTGAGCATGGGGAGTTCGCTCAAGATTTGCCTGGTAGCCGAGGGGCGTGCCCACGCCTATCCGCGCATTGCGCCTACCATGGAATGGGATACGGCCGCCGGCCATGCAGTGGCCTTGGGCGCAGGCTGCCACATGTTCCAAGTGGAAGTCGTTGAAGGCATGCCCACGTGGTCCAAACCGGTTATTTACAACAAGGAAAACCTCCTAAATCCGTACTTCTTGGTCTGTGCCGCGCCGTATCTTTGCGGCCATGCGTGACGTAGGCCTCCTTTTAAAATTTAGACTGGCATTTACGGTCGTTTTTTCGGCGGCTGCAGGCTACTTGCTAGGGGCTCCAGCGTTCGTCGTATCTGATTTCTTGCTCTTGACGCTTGGAGGCTTTGCCATTGTGGGATCGAGCAATGCCTTCAACCAAATTTGGGAGATTGAACGCGATGCCGTCATGGAGCGGACGAAGAACCGCCCCCTGCCTTCGGGCCGAATGAAGAAGTCCGAGGCCTATTTCTGGGCCTTTGGTCTAGGGGTTGCTGGTACGGTGGCGCTGGGCTACCTCAACGTCGCTACGGCTGCCTTTGGGCTCTTGAGTTTGCTGATCTACGTCCTCGCCTACACACCTATGAAAGCCCATAGTCCTTGGGCAGTTCTGATTGGGGCTTTTCCCGGGGCCATTCCCTTCTTGCTTGGCTGGGTCGCGGTGACCGGAGATTTTGGTATTGAGGCCGGGACCTTGTTCGCTCTGCAGTTCATTTGGCAATTCCCCCATTTTTGGGCCATTGCATGGGTAGGCTATGACGACTACGCGAAGGCGGGCTACTACTTGCTGCCCACGCGCAAAAAGGACCGAACGGCCACGCAAGTAAGCATTGTATATACCCTATGGATGCTCTTCGTGTCCGTGCTTCCAGCGTTTGGCATCACGGGGGCATTGACCCTGAGCTGGCCCGCGGCTATCGTAGTTTTGGTGCTCGGTTTAGATGTACTCTGGGCGGCCTGGAAGCACCACCGCTCCCCATCGGATGAGGCGGCGCGTAAACTCATGTTCGCCACCATACGTTACTTACCTATGGTACAAATCACCTACGTGGTAAATCACTATTTGGCATAATTGACTCTCATGGAAAACAAGACAGCAAAACCTCTATTGTGGATTGGCATGGCCAGCATCGGTATGGCCTTTGCGGGATTGACCTCTGGCTACGTTGTGGCAAAAGGTTCCTTGGACGCAAAAAATTTGTGGCAACTCATTGAACTCCCAAATGCCTTTTACTACTCCACGGCGGCTATCCTCCTGTCTTCGCTCCTACTCATGCAGGGCAGCAAGGCCATGAAAGAAGGGATGGCCAAGAAGGCCACGCAGTACCTTTTGTTTACGCTAGCCCTAGGCGCGGCCTTTGTAGTGCTTCAAGTGGCAGGATGGAAACATTTGACGGACGGAAATGTGTGGTTCACAGGCCCCAATAGCACCCCAGCGGGATCTTGGCTTTATGTTATCACCTGGTTCCACTGGATGCATGCTTTGGCGGGCATTGTTGTACTCAGCATCACCTATTTCCAAGCCCAAAAAGGAGCGTATACGCCTGATAATCACCTAGGCTACACCCTAGGGGGGCAATTCTGGCATTTCTTGGGCTTGCTCTGGATTTATTTACTCCTGTTTTTGGCGTTTCTGCGCTAATTTTGCAGCTCTGTAACCTAGACGAAATACACCGAATGGCAACTTCAGCTTCAACTAGCGTTTGGTCTCAAGGAGGCAACCAACCCATGCAGTCGGAATACGGCAAAATGATGATGTGGTTCTTCCTGATTTCTGACGCCTTGACTTTTTCTGGTTTCTTGACCGCTTACGGCTTTATGCGTTTCCGCTACGAGTCCGTTTGGCCTGTTGCGGAAGACGTATTCACCCACTTCCCTGGTTTGCAAGGGGACCAGCCCTTGCTCTATGTAGCCTTCATGACCTTCATTTTGATCATGTCCTCTGTAACCATGGTATTGGCCGTGAATGCAGGGCATCATTTGAAGAAAACCGCTACGGCTTGGTGGATGGTTGCTACCATTGTAGGCGGCGCCATCTTCGTGGGTTCTCAAGCATGGGAGTGGTACCACTTCATCATGGGCGACAAGGGCGGCATTGAGCTCGCCAACACCGAAGTTTGGAAGGTGGCCAACGAAGAAGGGGAAGTTCTTTCTCTGTCACAGCTTGTACACGGCATGGAGCATGGCCACGCGGCCAACCACGAAGAAACCTTTACGACCGAAGAGGTTGTTGCTGCGTTTAAAGCCAACGAGCACGTTGTTTTGCAGAGCCCAGGCAAAGGTCACCCTGCCATGACGCGTGAAGCTTCCTTGGCCGCCTTGAACGGCGCAGAAGTCATCCAAGGTGCCAACATGGAGCACAATGAATACGGCGCACAGCAGTTTGCCAATTTCTTCTTCTTTATCACGGGTTTCCACGGTTTCCACGTATTCTCTGGAGTGGTACTAAACGTGTTGCTCTTCTGGAACGTATTGCTCGGCACGTACGAGCGTCGCAAGTCCTACCTCATGGTCGAAAAAGTCGGTTTGTACTGGCACTTCGTTGACTTGGTATGGGTATTTGTATTCACATTCTTCTACCTCGTATAATTCTCTCAGAAAACATGGCAGATCACGCATCCCCCTCAGGAACCGGTTGGATTTGGAAAATCTTTTGGATCCTTTTGGTAATCACAACGGTAGAAGTTGTTCTGGGCATCATTAAGCCTGAATTCATGTTGTCCACTGTAGCCGGCACCTCTCTATTGAATTTGGTGTTCATCGGCTTGACGCTTGTCAAGGCGGCCTACATCGTTCAATACTTTATGCACCTCAAATACGAATTGGGCAGCCTTCAGAAGGCCATTTACTTGCCCGTTCTCATTTTGATTCCCTACCTCACCTTCATCTTGTTGTTTGAAGGTCAGGCGGTATTTGAATTTTAAGCATGCAACGAACCGGCAAGCGGCTTCTTCTAGGTGTGCTGCTGGTGTTGCCGGTAGCGATGTACTTGGGCTCACTCGCGATCTCAGGTGCAGTCAACTTCAGAAGCTTAGAAAACCTCGGAAATCCTTTAGCTGAAAAGCCGGATACGTCGGTCTACCTGCGTTCCGATGGTCAGGCATGGACCTTGGATTCGGCACGCGGTAAAATTGCCGTGGTAAGTTTCTTCTTTACCTCTTGTCCCACCATTTGCCCAGCCATGAACTTCCACCTAAAGGAAGCACATGACCGCCTCTACGGCTACAAGGATCTCGTCTTTGTCAGTATTTCCGTGGATCCGCAAACGGACGTCCCAGTTGTTTTAGAAACCTACAAGGACAACCTTGGTGTGACGCAGTCCAACAAATGGGACTTCATCACGGGCGACCGCGACGCCATCTACCGACTGGCCAACTCCCTCTGGTTGCACGCGAGCCAGGACTCCACCGCGGATGGTGGGTATTCGCATTCCCAATCGGCTGTTATCCTGGATTGGAACGGAAATTTGCGCAGCCGCATTACGGACGATGGAAACCTTTTGGGGGCCTACGATGTTTCAGAACCGTACCTCGTGGACCAACTCGTTGAAGATGTTCGGGTGTTGGTCAAGGAGCACCGAAAAGTTAAAATGGGCCAAGCCGAATGAACCCCCAATCTCCCAAAGCACACCCTAACGACCGCATGGCCATACCCGTCATCGTAGGTCTATCCATTGCGGTCCCCATCGCCGTAGCCTTGCTTTTCTTGCTGCCCGAATCTTGGAAGCTCCAGTGGGGCAGCGCCAATGTGCGCAGCTTGCCCTTTTTTCACGCCGTGCTCAACGGGTCAACGGCCGTACTCCTCGCTGTAGGCTTTGGCATGATAAAGACCAAAAATGTGGCGCTTCACCGCTTGGCCAACGTGGGCGCCTTTGCGCTTTCGGCGATCTTCTTGGTGTCCTATGTGATTTCGCACCTGTCCAATCCGGATGCGCACTTTGGGGGCGAGGGGTGGATTCGTCCTGTTTACTTCTTCATCCTCATCAGTCACATCCTGTTGAGTGTGCCCGTTTTGCCCTTGGCGATGCTCTCCATTTACCGCGCTTGGAACAATCAAATAGCGGCCCACAAGGCCTTGGTCAAGTGGACCTTCCCCATTTGGATGTATGTGGCGGTCACGGGCGTGCTGGTCTATGTCTTTATGGCCCCTTATTACCCTGTGGCATGAAGAAAGTGCTCCTTCTTTGCGTACTATTGGCCCTGAGCGTTTCTGCTCAAGCGCAGTGTGCTATGTGCAAGGCGGCGGCCGAAACGGATCTGGAAGGCGGACAGGGTGTAGCCGACGGTCTAAACGAGGGCATCCTCTATCTGATGGCCTTTCCCTACTTGCTCATTGGAGGCGTGGCCTTCATGTGGTACCGCCACCAAAAGCAAAAAACGAACGACTGAGCACTTTAGCACGGTATTTGCGAACTTGTAGTGCCGAATCTCGGATTGCACTAAACCCCTATACTGTGAAGACGCGCATATTCTTCTTGGCCTTTGTTTCCGCCCTTGCTTTGCACGCGCAGGAATTGCCAGAAACTTGGACGCTCAACGAATGCGTGGAAAAGGCCATTGCCTACAACTATTCCGTGCGTCAATCGGCCAATGCCGTAAAGGGGGCCCAGTCGGATGCGGCACCCGCCCTAGGGGCTATGTTGCCTCAGATTTCGGGGAGCGCCGGCAATGCCTGGAACTCAGGTTTGACCATCGACCCCGTTACCAATGAGGTTCGCTTCAACAATCTTTCTACGGCTAATGGCGGATTGGGCTTTGGCATGACCCTCTTTGACGGTTTTGCTTCCTTCAATGCCTGGCGCCAGGCCAAAGTGAATATTCTTGCGGCGCAGTACCAGTATGAAGCAGCCGTAAACACCGTGGCCTTGAATGCGGCCTCGCAGTACCTCGCCGTATTGCTTGCGCAGGAGGCGGAAAAGGTAGCGGCTGAGCAAGTCAAGGTGACTCAGGGCCAACTTCGCCGCGCCACCCAGCTGGTCGAAGCCGGTGCATCCCCAGCCAACGAACTCTTGCAAGTGGAAGCGCAACTCGCCCGTGACGAGCAACGCCTTCTCACGGCTCAGAATCAGACGACACTTTCCTACCTCGCTTTGGCGCAGTCCATGGGGGTACCCTTGGGCTCGTTCACCCTGGCGGAGGTCAAGGACAGCGAGTTCAATGGCAAGCCTACCGTGATCAGCTTGCGCCCTGAGGCGATTTACAGCGCGTCTGTAGCGGATCAACCTTCGATTAAGGCCGCATCGGCCCGAATGGAAAGCGCCGCCCTCGGAATCAAAGTCGCTCAAGCACGCCGGTTGCCTCGCCTTTCCGTCAATGGCCAATTGGGTACGAGTTATTCCGATTTAGCGCGCAAAGTCACCGGCAGCAGTTCGGTGATTGTGCCCGTGGGCTACTGGGACAACGGCGGCACCCAAGTGCCGGTCTACACGGAGTATTCTCTTCCCATTACGGAGGCTATGTCCTTCTCGGACCAAGTCTATGAAAACCAACGCCGCTACGTCGGTTTGAATGTCAGTATTCCCATTTTTAGCGGCTTCCAGGTGCAGAATGGCATCACGCGCAGCAAACTCAACGCCTTGAATGCCGAACTTCAGTACGAGCAGGAACGCGACAACTTTGAGCAGTCCGTGCAACGTGCCCATGCTGACGCCAGCGCCGCTTGGTCGCAGTACGAAGCCGCCCAAAAGTCCCTGGCCGCTTCTCAAAAAGCCATCGATGATGCCAACGTTCGTCGCACGGAAGGCATGATGACGGTGTACGACTACAACAGCGTCCAAAATACCTACCTCGCGGCGGTTAGCGATGTGCTGCGTGCCAAATACGACGCGCAGTTCAAGGCGTACATCTTGAAATTTTACCTCCAAAACCCTCTAAAAGGAACACCCAATGAATAAGCGTTTATGGATCATTGTGGCCGTTGTGGCCGTACTTGGAACCGTTGGAGTTCTCGGGAAGAAGAAGGGATGGTGGGGAAGCACTGGGGACACCCTCGAAGTGGAAGTCGTTTCTATTGAGGCGCACACCATTGTAGAAACGGTCAACGCATCGGGTAAAATTCAGCCGGCTGTGGACGTTAAAATTTCCCCTGAGGTGAGCGGCGAAATCATTGCGCTACCGGTGGTGGAGGGCCAAGCCGTGAAGAAGGGCCAGCTGCTCGCTAAAATCAACCCGGATATCTACCTCTCCATGGTGGGACGCGCCGAGGCATCCGTCAACATGGCGCGTTCAGGCAAGGCCCAAGCGCAAGCCCAGTTTTTGGAGGCGGAACAAACCTACAAGCGCAACCAAACGCTCAAGCTTCAAAATGTGATTTCCCAAGCCGAATGGGATGCCGCCCAACGCATCTATGCCGTGGCGGAACTGGCAGTTGAATCGGCGGAATTCCAACTGCAGTCTGCACTGAATTCCTTGAAGGAGGCCAAAGACAACTTGAAGCGTACCACCATAACAGCGCCCATGGACGGCATTGTGACGGGTTTAAGCGTGGAAGTCGGCGAACGTGTAGTAGGAACGGCGCAGATGGCCGGTACCGAAATGATGCGCGTCTCTCAACTCGAAACCATGGAGGTAGTCGTGGACGTCAATGAAAACGACATCGTTCGCGTGCACATGGGCGACACGGCGATTGTTCGGGTAGATGCCTTTTTAGGCCATGACTTTAAAGCTGTCGTTACCGAAATCAGCAATGCCGCCAAAGGACAACAGGTGAGTGTCAACCAAGTCACCAACTTTGAGGTGGAAGTGCGCATCCTCCCAGAGAGCTACGCCGACCTCGTGACCGAAACGCGCAAGCAGCCTTTGCGTTCCGGCATGACGGCCACGGTGGATATTCGCACGCAAAAAGAAGCCAACGCCCGCTGCTTGCCCGTAGAGGCGGTTACCACGCGTCAAGACAGCGCGTCGGGTAAGATGATCGAGGTGGTCTTTGTGGCGCAGTCTGGTGTGGTTCAGCAATGCCAAGTCGAAACGGGCATTCAAGACGAGCGATTTATTAGCATCGGATCCAGCTTATCGTCCTTTGACGATCCCAAAGTGGTCCGTGGTCCTTTCGAAGCGGTTTCTCGCAAGTTGAACGACGGCGATAAAGTCACCGTTAAGGCGGCTAAGTAAGACTGCGTTTTGGCGCCTAAAATCCTGTTAATCGAGACCTCTTCGCACCGCTGCGATGTGGCCATCGCAGAGGGGGAGACGCTCCTAGTGGAGCGCGGATCACTGGATCCTAAAGGGTATCAGCACGCGGAGAACTTGCACGTATACGTGGAGGAAGCGCTCGCCGCGGCAGAGCTCCAGGTGTCTGACCTCGACGCCATAGCGGTTTCGGTAGGGCCAGGTTCCTACACGGGGCTTCG
>Ga0255760_10001438_pt1 | contig 22786 bp, 12 predicted proteins | sample 071ome_25_FD_179960 | JGI IMG/M metagenome (GOLD analysis project Ga0255760, IMG submission 179960) | Coastal salt marsh microbial communities from the Groves Creek Marsh, Skidaway Island, Georgia - 071410BT metaG (version 2) | ecosystem: Environmental > Aquatic > Marine > Intertidal zone >...
AATCACTGAAAAAGGTGAAGATTTCCGTGGGAATTATACCGAAGCACGGACCATAGAACTTGAGCATGATTTGCATGGAATGACTGAAATTTCTACGTTCACAATCGATTATGTTGGAAGTGAAAATGATACCTCCCAAATAAGAGGTGCTTACATTCCAACAGATTCTGAGTGGCTTGACCAATATGAATACAGAACGAGCATTGAAACGAAAGAAACCACAATATTTCTCGTCAATATTGCATTTTTTTTGATAGGCATTTCATTCATATTTTTCCTCTTTTTTGGAACTGATCAACATGTGATGTCTTCAATTTCTGCAGTGTCAGTAATCACTGGGGTTTTGATGTTGTTTGCTCTTGCATACTTTACCATTAATTTCACCCCATTTGCAGACCCAGAACCATCGGAGAATGATGGAGATTCTTCATATGAATGCGATGACAAAGATTCCTTTGGAATAGGGGCCTTTGGTTATGTTGAATACACAGGTTGCGAAGCCTCTGGCTTCGATTCGTATACGTCTACATCAGTGCCTGGTGCAGGTTTCTATGAACTGATATTATTCACAACAATGTGTTTTCTTACGCCTCTTAGCATGCCTAACAAAAAGTAATTTCAACAAAGTCTACAATCACTTACGTATCGAATAAAGGATTGAATGTTGGGAGCGGACGCACCAGGATTCGAACCCGGGTTTCCAAATTCATGAATTAGGAAATTCAAATATTATCTTCCGTACCAGCCTTTCGTAGATGTTTGAAAAGATGACCGTTTTTTCCTTTGAATCCGGTGTACTCGAGACTCGTTGAGTTCATGCTGATCTCCTCGATGGGGGAAGTTTTCCTCCAACCAACTTCCTCGGAAGGATTATGCCGATCGGAAATGTAAACAAGTTCTTGGTTGGAAGAGCCCCTCCAAAGGAGGGCCTCGTCATACAATTCTGAAATGAACGGCCCGCTGCTAAGCATGTCGATCTGGTCCATCACTTGCTTGATGTTCGGATCGCTCGACTGGGCAAGAAAATCGTGTTCGTATCCAGAAAAAAGAAAAATACTCAACTCCGGCCGAAGTGCTTTGATACCGCTGAGGAGTTGAAGCACCGCTTCTGCTTGTTCAAATGGCTCACCTCCGCTGAGGGTAATCCCCTCAATGCCATCGATGTTCACAACCCAGGCTGCAAGCTCAGCGGGAGGCACCAAATTGACTGCATTGTGAGGGTGAGTAGAGCTGCTATAGCAGCCCTTGCAGCCAATAGTGCACCCTTGAACCCAAATCACAGCGCGCACCCCCGGCCCATTCGCTCTACTGTGCGATAGTGTTTTTGCAACGTTGAGGTAAACCTCGCCTGTCAAAGGGACTCACTCCAGTAAAGAAAAGGTAGTTTGTCCGTTCATGTCTCCTGTAACGGAAAGGGTTAGATTTCGGGTACCGATTTGGTGGAGGCGGTCAAAGATGAACAAACTCATTGGGTTCACAATCTTCTGTTCAATGATGTTGATGAGTCCACGGCCGCCATGGCCCACCTTGCCTTGACCGACGAGGTTCTGAACGTATTCCTCATCCAACTCCAACTTCAAATTGAAATTCTCAAGAAGATGTTGCCGAATACCCGTGAGCTTGGCGTTCATGATCTTTGATCGGATGCTCGAGTCGGTGATGAAATCAAACACGATGATGTTGTCTCCAAAGCGATTCAACAGTTCTGGTCGACCGAGGGTGTCGTTGAAGTGCCCCTGGACTGCATTCATGAAGTGTGCTTTTGTTTCGTTGTACGATGTACTGGGATTCGCATCGCCCGCCCCGATGTTTGAAGTGAAAATGATCACCGTTTCAGAAAAGTGAACGGTCTGCCCCCGTCCATCCGTTAAACGGCCGTCCTCCAAAATCTGGAGGAACTTGTCCAGCACTCGTGGGTGCGCTTTCTCAATCTCGTCAAACAACAGTACGCTGAATGGCTTCTCTGCGACGGCGTTGGTCAATTGTCCGCCTTCTTCGAACCCCACGTAGCCGGGGGGTGCGCCAATTAGCCGCTGATCAGCGTGCTCTTGACTGAACTCTGACATGTCAAAACGAATGCAGTTGTTTTCATCTCCAAAAATGAACTCCGCCACAGATTTGGCGAGTTCCGTTTTTCCGACGCCCGTCGGTCCAACAAAGAACAACGTCCCTTTGGGTTTGGTCATGTGGCGGGAATGCTGTACACCCGCAAGGCCAAGGAAGGCTCGGATGATCATCGTGACCACGCGTTCAACGGCTTCGTCCTGCCCCTTGACGCGCTTTTTGATGATATCACGGGCCTTCGCTACTTTTTCTTCGTCAAGTTGTGTCCAGGGTGATTCCTTTTCCCCGAATCGGTACAAGTTGACCATATCGTCTACGCTGAGCGTGGTTTCGCTTTGTCGAGACAAGGCAGCCATGTTGCGAATGTCGACGGTGGTCATGCCATCGGTGACTTCGGCCAGCAGTTCCATCGCTCCTTGATTGTTTGAGTCGTCTTTAACGATGAAATCGTTGACCATCATGCTCAAAACATGGCGTCGTTGAGCCAGTCCTGGCGTGGGGATGTTGATGATTTTCACACGGCTGTCGTGGTTGTAGAACTTCGGAGGTAATGCTCCAAGTGTTGGCGTGATGACCACCAGTAAACCCGTTGGATGGTTGAATGCTGTCGAGCTCATTTGGAAATCATTCGGTTCCGCAATGGCCTTTGAAAGGTTCGTGAGTTGTTCCCGTTCTTCAGCGTCTTGCTGATTGGGCGTCGTGAGGAGATTCTCAGACCAATCCACGATGAACATGGAACGTTGATTCGTGCTCGCTGTGAGCACCGTGCGCATGGCTTGGAACGCCTGGTTGGGATCGGTGTAGGCGCCGGCTGCGGTACATCCATCGTTTTGCGTTTCATCGCTGAAATCAAGGTCGTAGTCATCACCTTCTTCCTCAACCAGCGAGCTTCCTTGGACCAAGTCGTTGAACGTGGAGAGTTGTGAAGAATTTGGAAAGGATAGCCCGTCAATGCGGTCCCAAGTTCCCTGGAGGGTGAACATGTCCTGGAGCTGTTCGCGAACAGCTTCTGCAAGGCGCAGCGTCCGTCCATCTGAGCTTTGCCAAACGTCTCGCACGTTGCCATATAGAATCAAGCAACGTCGAAACCCAGCCTCCCGGCGCACCGTTCGTTTCCATTCCATCATTGCCCACTCCCTCCCATGGTCCGAGTATTGCCACCCGTTGGAAAGCTCTTGCTTCCTTTTGATATCCGATCCGGATTTTTCCAGTTGTGTTGAACAGGACCTGATTCTATGCCAAATCGCTCTTCCATCATCAGCAAAACTTCGTCCAATGAATCAGAGCACGTTCGATCCTTGAAACCGTCCATGTCAAATTCCATTTCGCCGGATGTGCGTACGTCAAATCGAATGGTTCGGCCCGACGAGAGCGTGCCAACAACGGCGACGTTTCCAGATTCACGCAGCAATTTTGGTTTCCCGACGACAAAGCCAAGTTCACTCATCGCCTTCACCACTGAAGAGATGATGTAGCGACGGAGTTCTTCGTCAACAGCCGCTTGATGATCTCGCTCCCGCAATTGAACAGCTTCCGATTCAATGGTTTCAACGGCCTTGGTGACCTCTTCCACGGTTGCATGCTCGAGGTTGTCGTTGACGTCAAGAAGATCGTTCATCAGGCGTTCATGCTCTTGTTCGGATGAGGTTTGGGTCAACTCGAGTCGTATGTACTTCACGGATTCGACTGCGGCGTTGTAGGCTGTTTGTTTGGCCTCAACTTTCCGCTGATGCTCACGTTCTCTGTTCTCCGCAAGGGACTGGACCTGCTCAAGGATGGCCTTCGATTTGTGAAGGCGCTTCAACACAAAATCAACGTCGGCTTCGACGATGGAACCCGTGGAATCCATGGCGTGTTGAACAAACTCCATTTCCTCTTTGGCCCAAGTATTCACCTCTTCGTTATTGAGTGCAGACATCTGAGCACGAACAACGGTGGCCACCTTCATGATCTGCTGCCGAACCTGTTTTTTTCGCTCCGCCTCTCGCTTGAGAGCAATCTGCTTCTGCTGTTTCGCAATGACCCAAGCGGGCACGGTTCCTCTTGAGCTCATTTCTCAACCTCCTTGTTTTTCCTTGCTTCCTTTTTCCCACGCTCAATGATGGTCTCAAATCGGCCGTTCATCTTCGGGAAGAGATCAGCATCAACAAATGGCACCAGGCTCTCAACAATAGGACCAAGTTCCACCGGATCTCCACCTGCACGGATTTTGCTGTCCATTTCCGAAGCCATGAAACCGTCTTTCTCTTGCGCAATGGTGTACCACGGTTGGTCCTTGCCCGCAAAGGCTTGGAGTTTATCGCAAAGAGATTTGACGCCCTTGACATCACCGTCGTTAATGTCCCTCAATTCGGTGCGCACGGCTCTTATAAACAGATCAGTCTTGACGTTTTTCGTGATGAGATCAAATTGGGCTGGCGTGACGCCGGCCAAATCTTCGAACGACACCATGAACGTGGATTCCTTTGTTGAGTTCTTCCAACGAATGCTGAACTCTTCTCGAGTAAATGGCAAATCACTTCTCTCAAGAAGCACAAGTTCACGTTGAAGTCCGTCATAGGTTGTCAACGGTTTAACCCCTTTGAGGTAGGATTCCTTCAGGTTGGCGAGTTCCCTTTCCATGCCAGCTTTGTTGAGAAGAGACATGAGGTAACGCACGGACTCGGGGAGTTCGAAATTTTCGGAGGGGGGTAGATTCTTCATCCATGTGTTCAATCCTTCCCCGACTAATTTTGTTATGACATCCTTGAACTGATGACCGGTTGTGAGGTCTGGGGCTGCGACGAGTTGTTCCATCAACCCGAGAGGGATTTCATCAATCGTTGAGGGCAAAGATTGCATCAAGGGGCCAACCCATACATTCCCGTTGGAGTTTTGATCTCCGTTTTTCTCTAACAAACTAGAGGCCTTCTTGACATATGCTTCCGATTCTGCAACGGTGAGCGCTGAACTCCATTCCGTTCCTTTCTCGGGCTCCCATGACCTTCCCGAAGGAACTTGACCAAGTGCAGCAGTTTCACGCATCACGGAAATGAGTCGGAGCGTGTAATCAAGTTCTGCTCTCAATCCAGCAGTGTGAGAAAAGTGGTTCCGTTCTCTGCGAGCCCGGTCAGCTTGTTCAAAGAGTTCTGTTGAAATGACTGACTTCTTCTTCAGGGCAGCCACTGCTTTTGAGACGTTTTCAGTCGTCATGTCTTTTGAGCCAGCAAGGACAAGAACCATCTCCTCAAAGAATCGCGTAGCCTCAAATTTAGTGGTGGAGCAATGCCCGCACCAAGCGTATTCCAAACGGGCTGCATCTTCCCAGGGGAGTGGTTTTTTCCCGCTGACGTGGGCCCTCCATGTTTCGTTCAAGGCGTGGCTAGCTCCCTCGGAAAGGACACTTTCAAAGATGGATTGCTGAAGCTTTGGCTCGAACATCGACCAGCAATCATCAACACCTTGGATGTCTGAAAACAGGTTCATGAATTCGGCTACCATTCCAACCATATCTGGCTCAAAGAAATCCATGCGTTCGGTGAAGACCTCGTCCATGAACATTTGAAAGATGTTGAACGTTGACCCTTGACCCAGTTCAAGCGCCTTACGATAGGATTCAGCGAGGTTCTTCATCGCTTTCCCCTTGCGAACTTCATCGTTCAACCAAGCAGAAAAATCAGGCATGGAACGGGTGAACAGGTAACGTTGCCGCGGGTCCTTTACCTCCTTGCGGAGGTAGGTGTTTGCCTCAGATAGGAATTGGTTGCCTTGGTCTTCATTGAAAATAACAACCGGCAAACGCACCTCCAAGTTGCTGTGCTTTGCAAAAACTGAAACTTGAGTCAGTCGAAGCATGAAATCTTGGCTGGCGATGGTGTGTTTTGGCACCTTGGTTTGAGATGGTGGAATTGAGATCAAAAGGGCGCTAGTAAGGTCCTGAGACTTCACGCTGGTGTTCTTAATACCCTGCGGATAGGTGACAATCGTTCGGTTTTGAACCAGGGCTTCGTAGTCATCCATGGATGAAATCTCAGTGAGGAGTGATTCGTGTTGATGGAGCAAAACCATGCTCTTGGATGAGGAGCTGATGTTGCGCTTAACGTGAGCCATCGCAGAAACCAACGGTTCAATTTGGTGAGGCTTAGCAGTGGATTGAATCTTCGTTTTGATTTTCATCCCTTCCTCAAACCGCTTCAACAAACGCGATTCGGCTTCCTTGTTTTCAGCGAGGAATGCTTCAATCCAACTCAATCGCTGAGACGATGAGCCTTTTCGATGCACGGCGAACACCGGGCTTCCGTCTTCGTGAGAGACCGAGAGGGTGATGCAAATTTGGAGTTGTTCAACGATGGAGGACTCCCCAACCTGCTCAAGGCGAAGGATGTTGACTTGTTCCGAACCATCGGCTGCCTGCAAGGCCTGCTGAACTTCTCCCTGTCCAGGGGCAGACGGCTTTTTGATGGATTTACCGATGGGATTCCAATCGTTCTGGCTAAACTTCTCGAGGTGGTGGCCGTTCACCACTCCACCATTTCCGCCCAACATGAGCAGCCTATTGGTTCCCAAACAGCGGGCCAAATCGTAAGCCTGTTTTGTGGTAGGTTCCACAATTTTTCCCTTGGAAAGCTGCTCTCTTCCTGCCCTTGTCACCGTTGCCGTAAAACCGAGGAGTCGTTGAAAACCAACGTCGATTTTCTCGCGCAGTGTCATGCGCTTGGGATTGGACTGTTGTTCAATTTGAGCTTGCAATCGCTCAACTTTACGTTGCATGTTTCGTCGTACAGCTCCGTGGTATGCATTGGTCTCAAGACCAAGTTGCAGGCGTTTGAGATCATCATGCAGTTCGGAAGTATCTGCGTCGTCGGACTTGACTGCACCGGTTTTGATGGCTTCAGCCCGAATCAATGAATCAAGAGTTTCTTGAATCAATTCCGGCTCTTTGAGCCCGAGTTTCATCGCAATTTCTGCGGCTGAGACATTTGGGATTTCGTTGAAGGCGCGCAACGTGTACTTCTCAAGCAACGAAAGAGGACGCTCACGGGACAACTGAGCTTGAACTGGGCAACGCTGCATGGGCCAAACGGCCTCAATGGTGTGGACAGGTGAACTTCCAACCTTCTTTTGAAAGGCGATGTGATTCAAAGCAGCCTTGGCGTCTTCAGAGCATTGCACGACCATCGATCATCCCTCCCGTTCCAATTGTTCGTTGAATGTTCTTGTACATCGACTTCTCAACGACGGTCCCATCGTCTCGCTCGATTCGAACATCTTTGACTTGTTCAAGCGTAAACCGGTTGCCCAAAATGATGAGGAGGTTTTGTGCTCGAGAAAAGGCGACATTGATTCGCTCGGGAGAGCGCACAAACGATGTACTAGTTGTTGGAATACCGCCGTTTTTGAACCCACCCCGTCGGGTTGAGACCTTCTTCGGATTGTGGCTGTATCCTGCAACCTTTGCCTCAAAGATTTCTTTTTCGCCTTTTCCTTTCACTTGAGGTGAGGTGACCATGCTAACAAAAACCACCGGACGTTCCCCGCCTTGGAATTTGTCAACCGTGTCGGCGCGTACGTTGAGGTTTGGCCACCGGTTTCGCATGGAAGCCCATGAATCGCCCTCGTTTGCAATCTCTCTGAATGCTCGCTTCTGGTCAGCGTAAAACGTGATGAACCCGACGGGTAGCCGGTGTTCGTGGTCAAGGTGGCGCAACATGGCATCGCTTGCCCATTCGGCAGGGTCAACCTCTTGTTTTTTAGCTGCAATTTGTTCTTCAAACTCATCCAACATGTACTTTGCAAGGTGGACCTCGCGCTCGTTCCTGCGGGAAGTGGTGGTCTCTGGCCGAGTTTCCTGACAGTATTTCCCATCTCGGTCAAAGGTTGAGTCCACCCACACAAGGTGTTGGTCGGGTGTAATCAAGTCGGAACCTTCAAGCGTGAATGTACCCCCTGAATCTTTCTTTTGGAGGTGGAAACCGTGTTGCTTCAATCGCTTTTGATCTTCGTCAGGCAGGCCACATTCCAGTTTTCCTTCGTAAAATTCATTGGTGGCTTTCATGATTTGGCGGTGCATTCGGTATTGTTTCAGAAGGGTGACCTTGAGAGAATCGTGCGCTTCTTTGAAGTATTCTGCAAAGAGGGCAGACGTCACCATTCGTTCGAATTTACCGCCGCGAGAAAAACGCTCGTCGTCGATTTCATCAGCTTGTACTTCCTCTCGACTTTTCGATGTCGGGTCTTTGAAGGTCGGAGGTAGTTGTCGGTGGTCGCCGACCAAAATCGCCTTCTTCCCGAGGAGAATGGGAAGAAGAATTTCCGGTGGCGTGGCTTTGCTGATTTCGTCAATAATGACAATGTCAAAAGGTGCTTTGAGGTGCTGGTTGTACCACGCAAACTTTCCGGCAAACGATGTGGTTACCCCTTCAACGTTCACCATTTGAGTGTACATCGTTTCAAGGTCCTGAAGTGTTGATTTTTGGGGGTTCTCCAAATCATCAAGCCAATCACTGCGAATGTTCCGCCAAATCGAATCCGCTTCAATGCTGCTGTTGTTTTCACGCATCCACGCATTCGCTCGAAGGTTGAGGGCAGAAAGATCGACCCCCGTGTCGATGGAAGCATCCTCTGAAACCTCATCGGGGAGGCCGGCTAGAAGAGTCTGGCAATGTTGAATCGCGTCGGCATGTTTGCGCTTGCAACGTTCAGTCGATGCGAGATTCGATTGGGCAGACTCTTCGATGGCGTTGATTTTATCTTTCTGGTATTCCATGCTGTTTTCGGTCGCTTGAAGTTCATCTTGAACCTGGTTCTGCAAGTCTTCCAACGTCATGGATGAACGAGGCCCCCTGCCAAACCGTATGTCTCCTCCCCACAATTCGAGACTGACGATTTCAACCAAATTTGATTCCAAACTTTTAGGCTGCTCAAGTTGTTTTGTGAGATCATCAAGGAAATCACTCGGCCTTTGAAGACGACCGTTGAGACGACTCAGTTGCTTTGTCCAGGAGATCCAATCCGTTCCTGAATCTGGCGTTTTTTGGCGTTCTTTTTCAAGTTTCAATTTTATTTCTTGTGCTCGAAGGTAATCCTCCTGTTCAAGGGCATCGTCCTTCTCAGCCTCAAGACGGAGGATGGTCGGAGATGCGGGTGCGATAAAAGGAGGATCGGCCAGAACCTCGAGGATTTTAGTACTCACCTCTTGCTCATTTGTTTCACGCTTATCCTCTTGTAGGAGTGCAAACTCAGAATGATCCAAGCCTGCTGCGTCGGTGAGGTCTTTCGTGATACCTTCGAGTGTGTTTTGACGAAGGTGGGCGAGGACTGCTTCCAAAGCGGACCGTTGGCGTGACTGTCTCTCCCGAACCATGTTCTGATCATCAATCTCGGACATCAAACTGTCCTTTTCCTTAAGAAGCATCTTTAGGTTATTGGCTTCGTTTTCAATCTCAGCGAGCACCGCTGGTAGGGCTTGCAGGGCGTTGATGATGGCCTGCTTTGCGGTCAGAAGCCGTTCTGACTCCGCTTGCTCCGTTTCACAATGTTGGCGAATGGATGGGACAAAGAAATCCTTGATGACGTTGCCTTCAAGGAATTTTTCAGCTTCCGGGTCCACCTCTGCACTTTGAGCGTAGCGTCGAATGGGTCGGATGTTTGGGGTATTGGCAAATCGACCCAGTGCATTGTCAACGGCGAGGTTGGATTGACTTGCCAGCAACACCCGTCCTCCGCTTTCCGTGGCTTGGTTGATGATCTCTGCGATGACCGTGGTCTTTCCGGTACCTGGTGGCCCTTGAATCAAGAACACGTCCGGTGCCGCCAAGGCACCACGAACCGCTCGTTCCTGCTCTTCGTTCAAGGGGCTAAGCGGTTCATGTTCCAGAAGCGGAAGGTTACGAGGATTTGTGGCTGCTTTGTTGATATCAAACAGCCAATCATGAACGTTGTTGTCCGCTTCAAGTTCTTGGAGGCGTTCAATGCCTTTTCGCTGACGGTCAATTTGAATGAGATCCCGTGAAACATCGTTGATCAGAAATGAACCGATAGCATCTTCTTTGAGGCCAATAGTTGGATTATCTTCAACAGGAGGCTGGACACGGAGGAAAAATTCGACCATGCCATCCTTGCTTTTTGTTGGCTGGCCCCGAACGTTGAGGTACTTTCCAGCATCTTTTGTGTCGCCTCGAGTAGCGTTGTGATTCTGTGAATCCTCTTTGCGCTTCCATTCGTCCTCACTCTCAGAGTGATCGCTGGTGATGCTGTACAAGCGCCCGCCCCGATTACGACGGCTGTTGATTTGGTCGTAGATTTTCTTCGTACAGCGAAGTTTGAGCACATATTCGGGACTATCTCGTGTTGGTGCCTCGATAAAAAGGATCTGTGCGCCCCATTCGTTGTTTCGATTGGCGTTGTACATGGCATCAAGGTATTCGCTCCAGTCAGCCAGACGGTTGTTGACGGCTTTCTTGGTGCTCTTCATCCCCCGCATGGTGGCAGGGAGTTCAACTGGAACGGATTCCAAGTCCCAAATCTCGTAGTCGTCTCGGTCCGCCGCAGTAATGCCTCCTTGGAATTCAACGTCATTCGAATCGATCTTTTGGATGACCTTGAAGTGAACGGTATCAAACATCAATCTCTGGTCATCGGGGTCCTTTGGGTTTACCTCGATGGTAACGACGGCAACCGGGACCTCGCCTTTCATGCCAACCAAGTTAAGATGTTTCGCTTCATCGGGGTGGGGGAAGAGTTCCCATTCATCCTTCCGTTTGAACTCCATACTTCTCCGAAGAACATACATACGATCGGAGGAACCACTGAACAATCGTTCCAAGTATGCGTAAGCATGCGGTGCCCAAACTTGACGGTTGCTCTGGTTGACGGTTCGATCGTCCCCTGGTGATTTAGCACCCGGGTTGAGAACCTCGAAATTGTTTGCAACCCACTGCGTAAGGCCAGAGGCTGACTTCCATGATATGGTCTTTGTTCCCCCATTCTGATAGGACTGTTCACGAGAACCGGCATCTCTTCCGAAGAAGGCCCCCCGGAAATAACATGTAAAATTTTCAAACGAAGTTGCAGCCATTGTATTTCTCTCCGGTTAAAAATCAACTAAATTTTGTATGTATTCGTCAGGTTCAAGATACCTTGATGCTGCCTTCCTTAGCATGGGATAATATCCAAGTAGATATAAACGATTCAATCTCGTTAAGAAGGAATCCTGACTCAGAATGGTCTTTGGGAGCCTTAACACTTCCATAACAGGCGAGAAAACCCTCTGGGTGGATGAACCAGCCCTTGGGCTCGAGGAGTGGAGAGAGTTCAATCAACGTGATGCCCTTTCGGATCATTTTCTTCGAAATCATGATGCTGTGCCCGTTTTCCGACTCTCGAATCAACACCTTCGCACCTCGATTGAAGATGTGGGCGGCCCGAATTTTTGAACCGTTTGAAATGACCGCAACACCGTTTTTTATGTTCACATTTCCAGCCAATTCTTTCTGCTTCTGGTCGGAACGTTCACTCCTGATTTTCCCTTCAACCAATTCCTTCGCACGCTCGAAGCATCCACTATCCCCCATTCCGAGTGAACGCCAGGCCTTCACGAGTTCAGCCAACACCACTGCGTCCCTGCAACCTTTTCCCGAGTCGGTACGGTTCAGTTGGGACGCCCACGAACGAAGGGCATGGTAAACGGGTGGGTCAATGGATTTCATTCCCAAAACTAGCAGTCCAAAGGCACTACCCACATCCAACCCTTTGATCGTTTGACTTCCTTTGGATAGGTCAACGCCCAAAGTTCGTGCATCCTCAATTTCACAGTCGGCAGAAACATAGACAACTTGAGCCCTTGGCTTTAGCACCGAAAGCAAGGCTGTGCTGAAGGCTGCATCTGCATCCAAATACATGTGCGTTGCAATGCCAAGGGGGTCTTCGGATGCGAGCCATGAATGAAAGCGCTCAATCTCCTTCTCGGTTGCGGTGGTGGTTTTCTTTGCCATGATTGATACATAGCAGGTCTACCTCCTTAACCTCGAAAGTGGACAAAACCAACAGTCAACCAAAGTCCACTCGAACCCACAATAATTTTGGTTGACATGAGGGGGTGGTCAACCGACATCATTCCTCTTCGAACGCCATCATGGCCATCAGGGCACGTCCGAGGTTCGTTGCCACCCACAACCCATTCCCATCTTTGACGACAAGGCATGCATCGACCAAGGGTTTCCGACCCGCTGATTCATTTTGTTTGGTACCCTCAATGAACTTGATAATGTCGGATGAACCAACAGGTCCGTTGGAGAGAATGTACCTCATGATTCGCAACGTTCGTGGTTTTTGAAGCGCCTTGAAGCCAGGCCCTAAATTCATGAACAAATCAATTTCAATGGCAAGTTCGTCTGTTTGGAGGGTGGGGTTGTGCGCAAGATCGAGCGAACCGTATACCGGGAAACGATGGGTGAAAGCACTCAATGCCGAACCGATTGCCATCAAGTTCGTTCCACCTGCTGTACCCACGTGCCATTGGATGGTTGCGTTTTGTGTCATATCAAGCCCTTCAACTTCATCCACGGCTTCATCAAACGCCGTCATGTATCGGTCAACAGCATCAGAAGTCCACGGTGTCTCGACGATTTTGACGATGACATGAGGGAGGCGGCCAATGTGGCGCCGCCAAGTGTATTCAATATGCTGAATCGTAACATCGGCGTATTCTTGGTGACTGGTGAGTAAAACCACGATTTGGGGTTTGTATTTCGCAATGGGGGGCTCTAGAACACCGGGGGTTCGGCCGATGGGCTGGAGAACAACATCCACTATGTTGGGGGACATGAACAAATACTCGTGGTGAATGATATAAAATTTTCAAGGTCCATGACATCGAATTTATTCTGATTTGGATTCAGATGGCGGACGCACCAGGATTCGAACCCGGGTTTCCAGCTTAGAAGGCTAGAGTGATATCCAACTACACTATGCGTCCAGTAACCTTACCGCAACAGTCCGTGTTCAAGAATGTTACATCTCAAAGTGGTCGGGCACATTTGATACATCGCTGTGGCGTTCGTACCGTGGTTCGTTTCCAGTGATGGTCACACGAACGGCATGTCCACTCTTGTATCGGCAACTGTTCAAGCACCTCTTGTCGCATTTGTCGCAACACTTCTGATTGATTGAGGCTTGGTGCGGGGGCAAGTTGATTGGTGAGGGTGTCATGCTCTTTCGAGTGAAGTGTTAAACCAGCAGCATGGAGGAACTCATGAACAAAGGTGTGTTGAAACAGGGCTTCATCGAGGTCGAGAATTGGATGCAATCCAATTGTAATACGGCCGGGGTCGAGTCGAAGTCGTCGTCGTCGAATCAATTCATTCGGCCCTTCATCAAATCGAGTCATACCAAGTCTGTTATCGGTTGGCTCAAGCCACTCGAGGTTAATTCGGTGCTCAACCCATGGTAAAAAAACGGCATCAACGACGCCAGACAATGCATCGAGGCAAGATTGAATTGTTTCCTCTTTGATGTGTGGTGGTTTATGCGGTACGGCTGCATTCGCAAGTTTCCATTGCTCAGCCATGACACTTTGAAACAGAAGTGCTTGAAGAGGTTTGACCTCATCAGCAATGATGGGTGAACAGAATTGGAATTCACAATCCTTATGATTCCGACTCGTCCGCAGTGAATTAACACCAATGGGCGTGTAGATCAGTTGGAAGATCGCTACCTTGGCATGGTAGAGGCCCCGAGTTCAAATCTCGGCACGTCCACTTTTCAAAATACACACACTGAAAGGCATATACATGTGTGTAAAAAACAAATATTTCATTTGGCATGTCCACTCTATTCAAAAACAGTGTGTATGGAATCAATATGGATTTTCACTTAATCCGAACCAAGAACCGAAGTATTTTGCAGGGTCAAGCCATGATTCTTTGACGGTTCTTCTCAATTCATCAGAACCTTCGGATATCAAATCCCCTACCGTTTCAGTCCACCCTACAAACATCTTACCGATGATGTAAGCAACCCATGCCGCAGTTGCAGTAGCACCGCCTACAACAACAAAAGAAGCGGTTCTAAGCATCTGTAATGTTTGGCTAAGGTCGGCAACGGGTTTCAAGATGTTTTGTCGTTCCCATTCTCCCGCTTCTATACGGTGGATATACACGACATCGGGCTTTGCTTTAGGCATATTATCACGCTAACAGTTGTTTTGTGCGAATAAGCCACGATAGGTATGCATATACCTCCGCACTTTCCTTCGAGGCAAGGACACCGTTCAAATAGGTCTTATCATCGGTAAGTGTGACATTCTCAAATGTACTATTGATATTCTTGATGTATAGAGGAAGTTCAAGCAATACCGCATTAGGTACAGCCCAGATGATAGGGTGACGATTGCGGATTTTTGTAGAAGTTGTAATACCCACATGTTGTGTCTTAAGCATGCTTCAATATGTCTAATGCTTATGCCGTAGTTGTTGGATTGCATTGCGAATTCGCTCATAACTTGCACTGATGCCTAGTTTATGTCGAATATAATTCACCGAATTATTAATTGAAGAGATGGCTCCAAGTGAATTAATCAATATCAATAGGTCCTCATCTGAGATTTTCCTTCTTTGCTCTATTGGAGGTAATTTCTCACATTCCAGATAGATTTTTTTCAAGCGCTCGATGCCACCAAGGAGATACTGATTAAGTAACTCCGAATTCAAATCAATGTAAGCCACTTTTAGTAGTTCTGCAGTTCGCGGGTGAATTTTTACAGAAGTAACATTTTGATGAGAGGACAGAGGTGAAGTACTAGCAACAACAAATTTTGATGCCAGTTTCTCAAAAGCCGGATCTTTCTTGATTGCTCTTTGATAATTTGGTGCTGCAAATGAAACGATAACATCGCTTTCTTTAGGATCAATTTTTGACAACCCCCCAAGCGGTAATTGATGCCATTGGGAATAATTAGGACCGTTTGAATTACTGAATATCGATTCATATGAAGGAATTTTATCATCTAATTTGGCCAAGCCAGCACCAGCAGAAATGATGTATCCCTTTACGTCATCATTAAGTGAGATGAATTTGAGTTCTCTTTTTATAGCTCTTCCAGTATACAATTTCTGTGCATCTGTTTTTAGTCTTTGCTTTTCCCAATTTGTTTTCCAAGATTTTAGAGTAGTATGAGATGACCAGGTCATCTCTGGTGAGAACTCTAGTGATTTCTTTTTAGAGCACTGAATCAAGACATGAATAGTCATGATTCCACCTCGATAGTGTTCCAATTGAGCAACCAATCGTTTTGATCAGTAATCTCACTATTCTCTGCAAGTTCGTTGAGTCGTATTATCTGTTCAATGATCCAAGAAAAAGCAAAGGCATTGTGTGCGACTCTTCCCATGTTGTGCTCAGTTGAACCCATCATCCGTGGGTCTGCAACATGATAGCGCTCTGGATTCTTTTTTCTAAACCAGCATCTCTCACTGGTGCACCTAGATGATTTTAGATATTGGCAGGCAGGACAATCACAGTTTGTATCTACTCCTTCTTCTGTAAGTGGGACAATGGGTTTCTGAATTTTAATCTCATTCTTCCATTTCCAATTATCTGCACCCATTTTTTTGACAGCGACACGCTGATACAGTTCACCTACGCTCTTGGGCTGTGATGGCATTTCTCTTCCAGCACCCAGTCCATCGTTCAGAATGTAATACCAACCATTTGCAGCCCCTTCAGTGGATAATTTTGAACCGTCAAAGGAATCGATTTGTAGGCGATACCACCATCGAACCCACTCTGGACTATTTAATCCGAAGACATGTAATTTGATTCCATCTTTACGACATCTACCCAATATGCTATCTAATTCTATAACTGGATTTTCAATATCTTTGATTCCTGCTACAATCTCTAAAACTTTTTTTTGTTTTGTTGAATAAGGGACCATTCCTCCTAAAGCAACATATTTGTAACCAAGCGATTTGAACATTTCATACTGTTTCTTTCTTTCCTCATTGGTTCTCCCATGAATAACACCAACAGCATTTATCCTTGAATCCGAGTTGCATTTCTCCAAAAACGGTGCGGCATTTTTCCTGATGTATTCAAATCGAATCGCAGTATTATCATCATTCATGTCTGGTGTAATGATATGATCAGGCGAGCACAGAAGAATTTCATCCCAATGGTGTTTTGCCTTCACGTGAACCTTATCATAATAATCCCAAGCTACTTTGAAATCCAATTTGACATCACCTAACATTGGTATTGGTAAATCTCTGAATTGAAATGCTCCACAATCTGCAAAAATTCGTTTCGGCAAAGAATTTTCAATTCTTAATTGACTGTTATTTGCCATGACATCTAATTTTGAAGTCCACGAGTCATAGTGGATCTTAGAATCAAATGACATGCTGAAGAGAAGGTTTTCCTTCAAAGATTTCGGAAAGAGATTGAGGGTTGATACCCTGATTCTTCTGGATTCAAGGTCCGAATCAAAGTATGCAATTGTATCAGTGTGAGCGAGTGCCACAAAAAATACAGGCCGCATACAGTCCCCCATACTAGAACGTAAGTCAAAGGTATTTGAGCTCATCGGTGATTTAGGTTACACAAATAGGAAGAGTAAAACGCAATGAAACTGATTATTGTATGATTGAACGAGTCGAAATTCTCAAACGGTAAAAACGGCGTGTTGGTGAATGAAAAAACTCATTACGCCATTTTGAGATCGCAGTTGCCCTGTGCAACGCAGAAATTTTCTTTTTGAGGTCTGCAACGTAACTAGCCCCTTGAAAACAATCTCCACGGCTTTTTGTTCATGGGCAATTTCGTATATGGTCGCACTTATCCTTCGGACATTAGTTAATGGTATCTCAACATCAAAAAAATCTTCGATGGGGTCAGTTCCAAATAGCACCTCAAGATTTTGAATAATCGTTTTATCATTGCTTCTTTCGAAACAAAATTCAGTCTCTGAATAATTATATGAACAATAAGTGCATTGTGTGGAAGGGACCTTCTCGTCTGATTGCACCCAATTAACCCATTCGCTGTCATTTATCCTCGAAAATTCGTCGAGTATTTTTTCAGTTTTTATTATGTATGGTAGTTCTCGATGTCGTTCATCAACTTGTGTTATACTCACAAGAAGTAATCGTATTTGCTTTGGGGGATTTGATAATTCCAGTAACTTATGATATAATCCGAGTTGCAAAACATAAGAATCAAAAAGTTTGCTTTGCATATCAATACTCAACTTCCAATCGATTAAGAACAAATGCTTCTGTGTTTCAATAATGCAATCGACTGTTCCTTTGACAAAAAAATCTTCAAAAATGTACTGTTCATTCATCTCATCAGAATACGTTTTCTCTACCGTGATACTGATGATGGGATCTATTTTGTTTAGATGATTCAAAAATGCACCTACACGCGTCATTGATCGAAACTCACGGATTGCTTCGGAAATGTTTCCGTGGACTTGAATCTTTTCTGATGCAAGTTCTCCTCTCAAATCATTGATTGATGTGAGATAATTATCCAAGGTCAAAAACTTACATTCGTTTAGTTGTATACATTCATTTAACTTCTTCAACCACAATTCTATAATTTTATGAAGAAACAACCCTCTTCCATTTGCATTTCTCAAGTAAATTTCCTGAAAGGTCGATGGTTGTTTGTATGGGCGAAGTCTTGCAGGGCATATGTATGCCTTCCCCAAATTACTCGGAGAGTATGTTTCTTTCATGATTTATCCTCAGTACAATAGATCACTAAGTTTGGAAGAGTCAAAAAATTCTTCGGTTTCCAACTTCTTCCGGATTAAATCCATGAGTTCGATGGGCTTTTCACCAATCATGCTTGAAGGAAACATTGTATCGTCTCTGGGTTTCAAAAGGTCAGAAATGACGGTTAATTCTATATCTCCGATCTTTACTCCTCGGTGCGGTTTTGTCCTTAATGTCTCTAATTCATTAGACAGATTCTCCTCGCTCCTATTGTGGAAAACGAAGTGGTCTGATTCATAAATCGGAGTAATGTCGTACCTGTCTTCTACTGGTCGTAGTTCATTCACTTCTCGGACAAGATCAGATAGATTTTTTGCATCATTATGAAAGTTGGGTTTATGATTGGTGTTTTGGAGGGCTAATTCAAGCATGTGATAGCCAAGTTCTCTTTTCAATTCACCAGACATGTGTTGCGTTGTGAAATCCTGAAGACATCCATTGCAAATCTGTTCACACGGTAGAGCAACAGTATACCTCTTTCCATCGTCTTTAATCGTCTCGATACAAAGTTGACCTGCTAGAATTTTGGTTAATTTCTCAAAAATAACACCCCTGTCTTTGGGTCCATTCCAATCTCTATCTATCAGATTGTACACTTCTTTGAGCAAACCAGCCCCACCGTCAATACGCTCAAAAATGAAGATTTCAAACCCTTGATCAGGTTTTTCCATTTGGCGAATATCGCCCCCAATGTCGTTTGGTGAGATGGCGAATTCTGTTTCTGCGTTGCATATGGCTTGAAGCAAGCCTTGGCAAAGAGTTTGAGCGGCTCGTTCTCCAATGTCTTGTTCGTCTTTCAAATCGACCCATTGTTGCTTGTCCCACCTGATTTTCAAACTCATAATGTTGGTTGTGAATTTTCTTGCGAGCAGCAAGCGGCTTTTCCCATGAATCGTGGTTGCATCAGTTGAGTGTTGACACTTTCCATTCATTGCCGACTCAAAATCTGATTTTAGTTCCTCATTGGAGTATGCTCCTGAATACATTCCATCAGTTCTGGTGATTGCATACGGTCGAAGATGCCTGCTAGTCGGCAATCTTTTCCCGGGTGTCATGTGGCCGCATTTTTTACAAAATGCGAATCCCATTTCTTGGTCCTCATCCATGTTACCATAGCCTGCATTGATGTTCACAATATCGACTTTTTCTTGATATGTGAGTTGTACTGTCCATTCGCCTTCTTTACTTGCGAGGTTTTTTGATTTGGAAACAGCATCATCAACATTGATGAGGGCAGTGGGCCACCGTGTTCGTGTGAACATTCTTTTTGACTCTCGAGTGTAATCAGGATCTGCGACGGTTGAGAATCCAGAACGATCGGTAGCTGGGCGAATCAATGGGCCAAATCCTGGAGGTATTATTGCTGGAAATGTTTGCCAATTTTCGGGGTCACTATCGCACACCTTGCAGTTTTTCGAGAGTGCCTCAACCTCCTCTGGAGGCGTTGAGTCAAATTGGAGCGTATTCTTGCATACCTTGCACATATGGAAAAATTTGATATTTTTTTGAAGTGAGAACCAATACTGCGTTCTGTTAATGACTTCATTTGTCCGAATTTTGGCTTTTTCCAGCGGGTCCTCCTCCTCATCTATCGGTATTCTCGGCATGTATTCAAGGAAAATCCCGCCGACAACAAACTCCTTTTTCTTGTAGGTTAATTCTGCCCCAGGTGCGTATCCGTGCAGTGCTTTTTCTAGACCATCACTCATTCTCGCTTCGATTCGTTCTTCTCCATCAAGGGTTGTCCGTGCGATGAATGGGACGGCGTCAATTGGAAGATTGAACGAAGGCAAGTAGTGGTTTCGAGATAGGAACTCCAATAATTTGTCTTCTTCACTCATCTAATCATCCTCCGTTTGATTGTTGGCATGTGCCAATTGATTCAGGTCTTCAATGAGGTCTTTCATCCAAAGATCAATCACCTCGTTTGGTGATGTAGCCATTGTACTATTCCCGAGAGGTATACGTTTGTGTAAATCAATCGGCAAGAGGTTTGCAAGCTCTTCTCGGGTTTCTCGCCAAGAATGTACTCTTTTGTCTTCACCTTCAAATGAAGTTTCGACGCCATCATCGTCATTGAACCATTTTTTCAATCCATTCAAATTGTACAGCGTATTGATACTGAATTCGCCTTCCAAAAAATCGGTTGTCGTTCCCATGCTGTCCATCAATCCTGCTTTTTGTTGTTCCAAATTCATGCCGAAGAATGCCCTTGCTTCGATGTCAAAGTCCAATCGCTTGAAGAAGCGTTGAAGGATAGCAGCCCAAATATGGCGCTGAATTATTACATCATTTTCTAGATAGATAATGGGAGAATTATCGGGATGATCGATAATCTCGCTTGCGTTGTGGAAGAAGTGCTGGGCATAAGGGCGATTATCATACCATGACATCGCAACACAAACCTCGGATTTACCACGGCCAGCTCTCCCTACACGTTGTTGGTAATTTGCGCGTTCTCTGGGGACGGTCCTTAGAGCAACCGCGGTAAGTGAACCGATGTCAATACCAACTTCCATGGTCGTCGTACAGGACAATATGTCAATAGGTGACTCTGGGGCTGAGAACGGCTTGTCTTCTGAAGGTACGACAAGCGGGATGTCTTGGAACAGCATCTCGAACCGTTCGGCATGGCTGTACATTTCATCCATGCTTGTGATATCATTGATTTGTGCAGTATGTTCCTCGGCTCGGATGAGTGTGACCCCCATTGCATCGACGGTGTTCGGCATAATTTCGATTGCTCTATCCCTCCACGGCGCTTGTACTCGGAGTTTGATCAGGTCATCGGATTCATCGAACGGTTTAACGAATCCATCAGATTCTGTGGCGCCGCACTTATTGCAGGTTTTTCTTGTGATTTCAACAAGATGAAACATAGCTGCACCACATCTTGTGCACATCAATGCTCCTTCAGGTTTTTCAACAAGGTTGTTGATTTTTACCATGGATGACTTGGTGAGTAAGCGGCCAGATGTCGAGATATCGAACGCTTCATTGTCACGAGTGAGGATGTCCAGGTCTATGTCATTCAGTTGATTAAACGGTGGCTCATTTAGGTTGATTACTTGGCGGAAATAATTCTTCATAATTCCAGGATCAGCCCCCCATTTTTTACCGTCTTTCTTCAAGACATACTCGCGTGGGTGGTCTCTAGCAGCGTAGATGGTAAACATGTTTTCTCCTCTTCCATCTTTAATGCCTCTTGAACTTGCTTTTCCAATTTTCTTCATGCCAAAGTTGCCATTTGACATGAGAGGAAATCGTAGCGCCGCTTCGTACAAACAACGCAATAGCACCTTGTTTTCACCTTCCGCATGTTGCTCTAAAAGTTTGAATTGATCCTTATTACTCTTAACCCAGGTTTCAAATTTGTTATCCACGCCTTGCAAACTTCCAAGGCCTAGATCTTCTAGTGAAAAATCGCGAGATGAGACAAAATCAATCAATTGGGTGAAAAAGAATTGGGGCACACGTGTTCCACCCTCTAGGTAACCTTTGATATTCAAGAATACATGTGATTGAAGTTTATGCATTTTGTTTGCAAATTCGGGGTCAGTTCCCGTTCCATTAAAAATGATGCATTCGGTCGCTTGAATGCTTCTCGCCAACTTGGCATAGTATTCCAACGAGTTGTAGTTGGTTCTAAGGAGCAATCTTGCCTTTTCAAATCTCTTCTGGAACGTGGTTACAGCCGAATACTGTTTGTTCCACCAGTCTATCACGTCCGTGGCATGAATTAGCCTTAGTTTGAGGCGCCCTTTTGCACTATTCTCAAGCCCTGAATCAGACAATTGGTACATTGTTTTCAGATCCTCGTCATTGTGTGTTGATTTCACCAAAATGGCATACCGTTCAATTATTTGTTGAACCTGTGTTTCCGGCACACCAACCCCTTTATTCTCGAACTGGGTGATGAGTTCGCTAACATTTAACACAGCGTCTTTCACATGTCCGTCGCCAGTTTTTTGATTTAGATGAAGAAGGAAAATACCAAGCCGGGACTTTGCATTTTCCGTATCTGATTCCATCAATACTTGTTTAAGAAGTACGTTTTTTCGAACATGTTTAAGAACAGCCCACGGAGAATTCTTTGCATAGAATTCTTCAGCAGCATCAAGTAGTGTAAAATCCGTGCTTGTTGGCCTAGTAAACGATGAATTTACAGCAAGGGGTTCCAGCCTGTTGTCGTCTAAATCCTCGAGACTTCCGATTATTTCCCTGAACAACCAGCCATCTTCACTTGTGTCAAGTTTCACGTCTAGACCGTCCTCATGCAGCATTTCTCCAAGCCCTGCAATATGGAATGATAAAACGGCTTCCCGATTGTTTGCAAACAAGGCCTTCGGATTGAAAAATGAAGCATTTTCTTCAAACGGATCCTGCATGGCAGCAGTTATGTGAACCACATAAAATGAGTAAATGGCATCGAGGGTTTGGTAGTCGGTGAAGAACTTCACCGCTTGCTTGTACCATTGATTGCTGAGGAGATGTAGGACTGTGAGTCGTAACTCATCATTATTTGAGAAATCTTGAACGGTCTTTGCAAGACGGGCAGCACGCTGGCGCCCGTCGGAAAAAATGAGCACTTTCTTTCCCTTGTTCGGTGTCTTTACCGATGAATCTTCGTCCTGACTCTGGTGGAGGCCAAGCGTTAGAGATGAGAAGGCTTGATCGCCTCGAGTCATCAGGCTAGAGATTTGATCGCTTGCTCTCCTCGAGTGATCTGTATTGCATTGCAGACATGATGTTGAGTTGAACGAAAAGCGTTTTTCACACCCAGATTCCTGGAAGTTTGAGTCTGATGATGTCACCAAGTTATCTCCTAATTTAGGGAGGAATGCTGGGCGGTAGTCCCTTAAGATCAGGTCTTGTTCTTTTTCGGATTGCTGTTCAAAGGAATTGAATGTAATGGCATACATCCGGCGTTTGTGGATGAACAAGTCAGGTTTTCTTCCTATCTTGCG
>Ga0255760_10001457_pt1 | contig 22631 bp, 9 predicted proteins | sample 071ome_25_FD_179960 | JGI IMG/M metagenome (GOLD analysis project Ga0255760, IMG submission 179960) | Coastal salt marsh microbial communities from the Groves Creek Marsh, Skidaway Island, Georgia - 071410BT metaG (version 2) | ecosystem: Environmental > Aquatic > Marine > Intertidal zone > Salt...
TACCCCAAAGTCCTTCTTTTTCAGCCTGTATGGCTTTGTCGACCAGCCCCTTGGCAATTTCTGGTGTCGGTCCATCCAAACGGCCGACAATCATGACACCCTTCTCCGGCTGAAGGTCCGTCGCTTTTTGTGTGGCGTAAACCGGATTTTCAATGGGGCCGGCAAGGACCAGGCGTTTGGGGTCCCGACCGAACCAGGAAAGTTCATGATCCACCGCAGCGCCGTTGAATCGAAGTTCCACACGCATGGATTCCGTGGCTTCTTCATAAAGATCAGGATCACCTGCGATGCGCACAGGGACACCGTAACAAAGGACGATGTAGCGGATTGTGGATTGTTCAAGGTTCTGATAGACCACGCCCGGTCGCTTACGGGTTGCCGGAACGATTTCGTAATCGGTCTCAAAGAATTCCCGATCTTTGAATGCCTGGAACAGGGGATCGTGCAGCGTCTCCTGAAACGCTTTGCGGGAGATGGTTTCCTGATGGCTCAACTCAAGCCCGATAAGATGATCTTCAGGGATGTTTCGCTTGCTGGCGTAGTGCTCAGCAACCGATTTCGATTCATCCATGGTGTTGTTGTAAACCACCACGACACTATTCTCCACACCCGTGACTTCGGCCTTGCCATTCAGAGAGGCAACCAGGCTGATGGAGTAGAGGAGCAAGAACATCCGGCACCTGCAGACAAATGTTCTTAAAAAACGTCTGTTTGAAAGGGAGTTTATCATATCAACTCAAATTATCCTGAGGGGTGATCACAAAATTCAATCCATCATAAGCCAGGCTCACCCCGGGGGGTAACTCGGCTTGATGGAGGTCGTGATCATAATCGTGTGTCAAATGCGTGAACCAGGTCTGCCGGGCACCGATGCGCCTGGCGGTCGTGAGTGCTTCGTCGTAGCACATGTGGGTCGGGTGCGGTTTGAATCTCAATGCGTCCAGAACAACCACAGGAATGCCTTGAACCTGCTCTATAATGGCTTCCGGGACTTCCTTACAATCGGTGAGATATGCCAGCAGGGGTTTGCCTCCGATGCTGAAAATGTAACCGAAAGAGGTCATCTTTCCGTGAGGCAGCGGGGCGGGTGTAATATCCAGGTTGCCGATGGAAAACGGTCCGTCCACGGTCCTTGGTTCCGGGTGAAAATATCCTTTGAATATGGGGCCTCCATGAAAGGCGTATTCAAAAACCCGTTTGATGTGCTTGAATGCCTCTTCACTGGCATATACTGGCAAAGGTTTGTCCGCTTGATGGCAAAAGCGACGACAATCGTCCATGCCCATGATATGATCGGCGTGCGCATGAGTGATCAGCACGGCGTCCACTTGCTTGATCCCCTCCCTCAAGACCTGAATCCGCATTTCAGGCGTGGTGTCCACCAATAAGCGAACCTGGTTGGTTTCCACATAAATGGATGGGCGTGTGCGATGGTTTTTGGGGTTGGCCAGATATTCTTCCGGGTATTCCGCCCCGATGATGGGAACACCTTGAGAGGTTCCGGACCCCAAAAACACGACATTTAGCTGCTCATCTGTCAATTCTTGCTCTGTCATTTACGTTTTAACTTGGCGAAAACCTAGCACGGAAGGCAAATTGGTCACGATCTTTTATTCAATGCTGACCACGCTGCGCATCAGGAATCTTGCCCTGGTAACCGATCTGACACTGGAACTCAGACCGGGGTTCAATATTGTTTCCGGAGAAACCGGAGCGGGTAAATCCATTATTATTGGGGCTTTGAACCTGATGTTGGGGCAACGGGCTGATCGATCGCTTATTCGATCGGGTGCTGAACAGAGTGTGGTGGAGGCCGTTTTCGAGGTGAAATCCATTCAATCATTGTTGGATCCAGTGTTGGATGAGCTCGGACTTGAGCCATGCGAAGAAGGCATTTTAATCCTTAAACGATCCATCAAGACGGCTGGCGCGAACCGACAATTTGTCAACGGATCTCCGACGACTCTGGAAGCATTGGAGCACGTTGGCCAGTTCCTGGTCGACATGCATGGGCCGCATGATCATCAATCCCTGTTGGACGGCGCACGCCAATTGGAGATTCTGGATGCCTACGGCAACCTGGAATCCTTGCGGCGTTCGTTTGAAGATTGCCTGGTGGAGTTGAGGAAGCTGGAGGATCATAAAGCATCGCTGTTTGTGGACGAACAAACCTATGCCCAACAACTGGAATTGCTGAGGCATCAGGTCAGAGAAATTGAATCTGCCCAACTGGATCCGGAAGCCGAAGAAGAACTCGAAACGAATTACGAGCGAACGCTCAATGCCGCAAAGTTGCTTGAACTGGGGCAGGGGGCACTCTATGCCTTGAACGAACAGGAAGGTTCCCTTTGGGACATCTCAGGATCGATCGGACGCGCAATTGATTCCATTTCCTCACTGGATGCCCGGGGAAGCGAGTTGCATGAGTTGCACCAACAATGCACCCAGAGTGTGGCCGATCTGGAGCAGGCTCTATCCAACTATGTGGATGGCTTGGATCTCGATCCCGGCATGCTGCACGAAATGGAAGAACGCATCTCGGTTATCCAGTCCTTAAAGCGTAAATACGGTCCAACCCTTGAACAGGTCATTGAGTTTGGAAAAAAGGCGGCTTCCAAGCTGGAGGAGATGGAGTCAAGAGAGGAAACCCTTGCTCACTTGAACGCGGATATTGAGAAACAAGCATCCAAACTATCCATAGCAGGGAAAAAACTTTCCAAAGCCAGGCTGGCTCTTATTCCTGATTTAAACAAAGCGGTGGTCGCGGAGTTGAAAGACCTGGGTTTCAAGCAGAGCCGATTTGACGCCAGTTTGAAGACCATCCCGATCAGGTCCAAAACAGGGCAGTTACAAGCAAACTCAACAGGTTTGGACAAAATTGATTTTCAATTCGGCCCCAACCCGGGAGAACCCATGCGCCCTCTCAAACTGATTGCTTCCTCAGGGGAAATGGCTCGTGTGATGTTGGCTCTGAAATCTGTGCTGGCAGAACAGGATCGGGTGCCTTTGCTTGTGTTCGACGAGGTCGATGCAAACGTGGGGGGAGAGACAGGAAAGGTTGTCGGTGAGAAAATGAAACAAATTGGTCAGCGGCACCAAGTAATTTGTATCACCCACCTCGCCCCGGTAGCTGCCGCAGCTCCCTATCATTTTCTAGTAGAGAAGATCGAGAAAGAAGGGCGCACCGTGTCGGAAATCAATGAACTTACCAACCAAGACCGTGTGGTCGAAATAGCGCGCATGCTGGGTAGCGGTGGTAAAGCCGCCATCAAACACGCCAAAGCGTTGCTTGCCGGCGAGGAATAACCATGACCGGAGGGGCAAGCTCTCCCGACTTGTCGCATGCGCTTCAGATTAAAGAAACCAGGCTATAGTCCTTGAGGTTCCCAAAAAGCAGTCACTGTTCATCCTACATTTTCTTCATGCATTTTTCGTTACACATTGCTTCGCGCCGTTGCGATAAAAACAAGCAATCATTGAGAACGGTGGGGCCTGTAAAAAAGTTCCACCTTCACCAAGAACCCCCAAAAAAAACAAGCGCCATCTGGAGTGCTCCGAGTCATCGGAGCTTTGGATACGATCCGAACGCGCGGCAACTTCCCCAATCAAAAAATACCGCCCTACGACTGAAATCAGAACCTCAGAAAAAACGTTCATCCCTCGCAATAAGAAAACCAAAACGTTTCCCTGGCGTATCCTGAGCGGCTCAACCAGTAACGCGTACCATGGAACTGAGCTGCCAACCATGAAGACTCGAAGTCACACGAAGATTTTTACCAACTTCTTCGTGGTTAAGTTTTGCTTATCCTGACGCGCATGCGAGACTGATGGATCCCTGGCGCGTCCCTTGTGGCTCGCGAATTGTCATGAATTTTCGTTTGGGAAGCCTGCGGTTTGCAAAATCCCGCCAATCCCGCCAACTGGCGCAAGAGGTGTTTGATGTTCGGTTGCGTCAGGGTTTTCCTTTGGATGGCTTGTGAGAGCAAGGATGCCACAAGGGGCGGACCGAGACGGGCAGCACTACCTTCAGCACACCCTTGATCGGATCCCGCGATTGCGCATGCGACTTGTCGGGAGAACTCGCTGCTCCGGTCGATAAAAAAACGGGAAGGCGTTGCCTTCCCGCTTTGTGATTTTAAATGCTTGGTCTTGGATTAATTCGGTGCGACCACGACGTCGTCGATGTAGAACCCTGCGCCTTCGCCCACGCTGTCGGTTACCAACCGGAACTCAAGACGAATCTTTCTTCCGGCATTGGCACCCGCAAGGCGAACACTGCGGTTCGTCCAGGCGTTGGTGGCTCCGGCCATGACCCAGACCTGTTCGATCAGATTGCCGGATTCATCGAGGACGTTGACACTGACATTGTGGAATTCAATGTCCGTGTCCACTTGATGAAACTCGGAGAAGGTCAGGTTGGCGATCGGTACTTCGGTCAAATCAATGACTGGCGACAGCAACCAGGCATCCGAGTTCTGTTCAAAGTTGCCATCCAGATCAGTTGCGTAAGCATTGCTGCCGGATGCCGCGCTGTTGGGACCGGAAGTTGGCGTGCCCAGCTCCCATTCATCCTGACTGCCGCCATGTGTCCAGCCCGGAGCTCCGGATTCGAAGTCGTCTTCGAATACAGGAGGAGGAGGCAGGGAAACAATCTGGTAGAAGCCAGCATTTTCAGGTGCAGCAAAGGTGGTCGTGAAGTTTCCATCGCCCAGGTCCTGCATGTTCAATCCGTCCAGATCGCTCCAAGGATCATTGATGCTGGCCTTCATCTGCACCACGTGTGTGCGTGTCGTGAAGGGGGTGAAGAAGTTCAAGGTCAAGTTGCCTCCATCGGCGCCAAGAGATTGGATGGAAATGGGGTCCAGTTCTTCTGACAGCGGTTTGCCGCTCAAACCATTGGCGTAAATGGACAGGATGTCGTTACTGGACAGGGCGCGCTGCCAGATGCCAAGGTCGTCCATACCACCTTGGTAGGGACGATTGATCCAATTGTCGTCTTCGATTTCGTAATTACCCAGAACCAGCGGCATTGTGGTTAGTTCGCCCAAGCGACCGTTCACCGGGTCACCAACAGGCTCACCGTTTTTGTACCACTGGATGGTGCCATTGCGAGCGACGTAAGCAAAATGCTGCCAGATCTCCGCATCAACGGTTCCGCCCGGTGAAGAGTAGGGTGTTTTGCCAATACCGTGGACACGGGCTACGCCTCCATTGATCAATACGAAGTCGTAGTTGACGTCTTTACGAATCACACGGTCAAAATCAGAACCACCCGAAAAGAGAACCGGATTCAACCAGACAGAAACCGTGGCCTCAGCCGCCAGACTCAGAGAGTCACTGTGCGGGACCTCACCAAAGTCATTGTCTCCATCAAAGAACAGGGACCCACCGATGACGCCAGGTTGATAAGCTCCTTCTTCAAAGTTGCTCAAAGTGGCGGTGTTGTTGTTGCCACTGGAATCTTCCAGAGTGGTTCCCGATGTTTCATCAAACGTCAGGTGTAGAGCCAGTCCACTGGTGATGGATCCAAGCTCCTCCACCGTGAGCACGGCTGGTTCACTGGTGGCACTGCCTTTGGCGTTTGAAATTTCTACGGTGTAAGCACCGGCATCGGCTGGAAGGATCCGCGTGAGGGTTAGTTGACGTCCTGTTGCGCCTTCGATGGCTTGTCCTTTATGCATCCATTGATAGGAAACAGGGCGAAGTCCCGTGGCGACGACACTGAATGTGGTGGAAGTTCCTTCCAGTTTCTTTTGTGCAGCAGGTTGCACTTCGACAACGGGGGCTCCTTCGATGTCTTTCCCTGCAAGCTCGAGCACTTCGGCCTCACTGATTGGGCGTTGCCAGATGGATAATTCATCCAGTGTGCCATTCAGATAACGAAGTGCGGTATCCACATCATCATAAGATCCGATCGTCAAGGGCAGGTCGTTTGGAGCGCCGAGGGATCCGTCGGCAGGTTCGGCCATCGGGATACCGTTGCGGTAAAGGGTGATGGTGCCATTGCGATAAACCACGGTGATGTGCTGCCATTCGTCAAGCTGAATGGATCCTTGCGGGGCATTGATCTCCCATCCGCCTTTCGCGACGCCTCCGCCATCATTTCCAGCACCGGAACGAACCGTGAAAGTGCGTGTGACGGTGCCCGGATCATTGACAATGCGCAGGCCAAGGTGGTTGCCTTTGCGTAGGATGTAGCTGGATTCACGTGTGTAGTTACCAACATCCTCAAGTTCTCCATAAGAACGAAGATTGACCCAGAATGCGATGGAAGCTTCACCAGTCAATGCATTGAGCGAGTCGCTGTCATTGACAGCTACAAATGCTCCGGCGCCATCAAAATCAAGACCGTTGTCGACCTGAGCGTTTGTAAAGGCGTTGCCGGCAAATCCGAGCAGCTCCCCGTCATTACTGTTGGAAGATCCATCCGCTGCGGTGCCGCCGTTGCTTTCGTTGAAACTCCAGTAGGCGACCCGGCCGGTGTCGAGTCCCGTGACCGGTGTAATGCTGACCGATGCCGTATCGCTTCTTACTTCCCCATGATCATTGCTAACCACAACACCGTAATCGCCGGCATCACCCGGTGTGACGTCCGTGATCACCAGTGTGGCTGAAGTTTGTGAACGCAAGATCTCGTCGCCGCGATACCAGAGGTAGCGAAACGGGCTGGTGCCATTCGCTGTAACACTTAAAGTCAGCGTGCCGCCTTCAAAGGCGGTGGTGCCTTGCGGTGCTGACACGATCGAAGGAGCTGTTCCTTGATTAACATTTCCGCCATCTCCACCATCACCGGCAATGACTGCATTGATTTCCTCTTCGGAAAGGGCGCGGTTGTAGATCAATAGTTGATCCATCATGCCGTTGAAATGATTGCCCGAATCGTCAGACCCGATGTAAAGAGGTAGTTGCGCGTCTGTAACGGGGCCGTTAATGGCCGCGGTACCTTTCAATTCCCCGTTGAGATAAATTCGAATTTCATCCCCATCAACGACACCGGCAATGTGATACCAGACGCCGCCATCCAACGAATCACCGATACCGGCGGTTACGTTGCCCGGATTCTTGACCAAAAAGTTCATGCCACCCGGCACGATGCCTTGAAGGAGGAAATAGCTGTTGCTTTTTTCCAGCATTCGATTGCCGGCTCCGCCAGCGTCAAGAGGGACGTTGGAATTAAACCAGGTCATCAGGGTCATTGATGATGCAATGTCACCGCCAATGACGGGATCATCCGGGGCGATGATGTTGTTGTCACCGTTGAAGGAAATGGCTCCTCCTACTTTGCCTGGAACCCAATGGGACGAGTCGTCGTCGAAACCCATCAGGTCACCATCCAGTCCGTTGATGCTTTCGGAAGCAATCAAACCACTGGTTTCATCGAAGTCCCATTGCGCCACCAGACCGTCTGTGACCGCTGGTTGGGCTGCTGAAGCCGGCAAGGCATACACTCCTGCCAGAGCGACTGCAATAGCCGCATTACGTAGTGTTCGTTTCATGCTGATAGCAATTATTTGTTTGTAGTTCTGGTTAAGTGTCATAATTCAACCAGATTCAGGTTTGATGCGCAAGGGGAAGATTGAAGCGTCACAAGCTCTCCGAGCCGGTAGAATCCCGTGAATGCGTATACGCGTCAGAATACAGAAACCATGCTAAAGTCCTTGAGATTCCCAATAAACAGTTATTGTTCATCCTACATTTTCTTCATGCATTTTTCGTTTCACATTGCTTCGCGCTTTTGCAATAAAAATAGGCAATCCTTCAGAATGGTGGGGCCTGTAAAAAGGTTCCACCTTCACCAAGAACACCCAAAAAAATCCTAGCGCCATCTGGAGTGCTCCGAGTCATCGGAGCTTTGGATACGATCCGAACGCGCGGCAACTTCCCGAACCAAAAATACCGCTCTAGGACTGAATTCAGAACCTCAGAAAAAACGTTCATCCCTCGCAATAAGGAAACCAAAACGTTTCCCTGGCGAATCCAGAGCGGTGTCGTGACCACCGCAGTCCAGAACGGCTCAACCGGTAACGCACACCGTGGAATTGAGCTGCCAACCGTGAAGACTCGAAGTAACACGAAGATTTTTCATCAACTTCTTCGTGGTTCATTTTTGATTTTCTATTTTTATGAATTGGTTCGCTTTCCCTGTGAACAAATCTGATCCAAATCGTCAGGAATACATACATAGTTGGTTAAGATTTGATACAAAGGATGGTGTTTTGCTTATCCTGACGCGCATGCGCTACTGCGAGGATCTCCGGTGCGTCACCTTGTGGCATGCGTCAACAGGACCAGTGGCCATTAGGGAAGCCTGTGGCATTCGAACACCCCACCACCACATCGCTGACGCTCGTGGGCGGACCGAGACGGTCCGATCTACCTTGCAGCATACTTCGGGTAGAGCTAAAATTGGATCCGATGAAGAAGCTGTTCGTTTGGATATTTCTGCTGTTTTGGTTTGCTGCGCATGAGCCACTCATCGCCCAAAAGGACTTGTATGGAATTCGTGTGGTGGATGCTCAAACCAAACGCGGAGTTCCCTTGATCGAATTGAAAACCGTGCATCATGTTTCGTTTTGGACGGATAGTCTGGGTTATGTGGCGGTGGATGAACCGGGTTGGTTCGGTCGGGAGATATACTTCCAAGTGAAAGGCGATGGATATGAGATGGCCGCAGATGGATTCGGATATGCGGGGGTGCGTTTACGTCCGGAGCCTGGTCGAATTGATGAAATCGTCGTGCGGCGCACCCAAGTGGCTGAGAGGTTGTATCGCATCACGGGGGCTGACCAGTCTCGTGATGCCAAATTGCTGGGAAGAGTTTCCTCCGGTGAGAAGACGTTACACCATGGGAATGTGGTGGGGCAGGATTCTGCTCAAGCAGTGATCTATAGCAATCGCATTTATTGGTTCTGGGGGGATACTTCGATCTTTCGATACCCGCTGGGCAACTTCAGAACATCCGGTGCCTATTCCCTGATACCGGGTCAAGGTGGTCTCTCGCCTTCTCTCGGAATTGAGTTGAATTATTTCGTGGAAGAGAACGGAACGGTTGCCCAGATGTGTCCCATGCCTCCAAAGGGGGATTTGATCTGGGTTGACGGATTACTCGCTGTGGAAGATGGTGCAGGCAAGGAGCGAATGGTGGCCCACTATTCCAAACGAAAGTCTCTGGCCACACAAATAGAGCATGGTTTGGTGGTTTTTGATGATTCAACCCAGCGATTTCGATTGCTGAAAAAATTGGATCAGGATTTTACCTGGCAACATCCGCGGGGGCATCCGGTTCGGGTAAGCTATCCTGAAGGGGATTATTTTGTTTTCGGCGATGTTTATTACCACATTCGTGTGCCGGCTGAATGGGAGGCGGTGCAGGATCCTGAGCGGTATGAAAGTTTTGTAAGGGGCCCAAACGGTTCATCAAGTTTCCAATGGCGAAAAGGTGAACCTCCTGTGACCAGCAGGCAAGAACGGGCATGGATGGATTCAGGGGTTTCGTCTGATGTGGATGCCTGGATGCAGCCGAAAGATGTGGGCTCTGGTGCAACGATTGTGTTGCATCGCGGTTCCGTTCGTTGGAACAAGCATCGTCAAAAGTATATCATGATCGCCAATCAGATCGGCGGGGATTCCATGTTGGGGGAAGTTTGGTATGGGGAAGCAGCGCGTCCCGAGGGACCCTGGCGCAAGGTAGTCAAAGTGGCGACTCATGCCAACTACTCCTATTACAATCCCGTGCACCGTGAGTTTTTTGATCAGAATGATGGGCGATTGATTTATTTTGAAGGGACTTATGTGACGACTTTTTCCGGAAACGATCATCCCGTGCCACGCTATGATTACAATCAATTGATGTATCGGCTGGACCTGGATCATCCGGGACTGGCTGAGGTAAGATGACTCGGGTGATCCGCAGCCCATATGCCATGAAGTAAGGCAAATTACTTTTCTGAAGACTGGATGACTTGGAGCGGATTGGTGATTCGATCTTTATCGACCAGGGAACGTGTTCCATTGGGCCAGCGTACTTCAACATGCTGGATCGTGTCCGCTGATGCGGTAAAAAGAGTGGGGGATGATTGGCTGAGGTAGCCGTTGCCTGCATAGACTTCGCGTATCTCTGTCCTGCCATTGTTATGCAGAATCATGACCTGAGAACCGATGCCGTGTTGGTTGCCTTTTTGGCCTTTGAGTTTTATCCCGAGAGGTTTTGACTTGGAAACAGCGTTGTTGACGAAGGCCAATAGTTGCTCATTGTTCTGAGAGGCGACCAGGTCCGGCCAGCCGTCCGCATTCAAATCGGTGATCGCAAGGCCCATCCCATCGCCACCGACTTGAAAACCTGTCCGTTCGAATTCTTGCATTTGAAAAACTCCATTGGAATCAAATGTGCCGGAAAAACCAATGCCCCCGCGCCATAAACCGGTTTCCGGTTCACGGGTGTAGAAGTTTTGGACGCCATAAAAGTCGAGTTGACCGTCTCCATCAAAATCGGACACGACCGAACCAAAGCCAGGTGAAGCTTGAGCGAGGCGAGGCAACGCACTCCAGGTGAATGATCCTTTGCCATTATTGATGAGGATTCCCGATTCGAAATGATTGGCAATATACTGGCGGGCGGCGTTGAGTTTACTCGCAGGATATATCTCGTTGAGTTTTGAAGAAGCAAATTTCCGGTAGGTCGGGAACTTATCTTTCAACCACGGCATAACCCCTCCCGCAAAACTCAAACCACGAACCGGGAGATATCCCTGGTCGCCCTTGTGGACCTCGATGAGGAATGGTCTATTGGTTTGATCCATCGGGCCATAGAGCAGGATGGCAGGTTTGCTAGGGGAGGCTTCCTGGTATTTGGTGTTCAAACCGACATTCATGACCACGTAATCGGTGTCCCCATCCTGATCCACATCCGCTCCTGTGATCGCGTTCCACCAACCCAGGCGACTCGCCAGTTGTCGTTTATCTGTCTCTTCCAGCAATTTGCCCTCCCGGTTTGCGAAACACTTCACCGGGCCCCATTCCAGCGTCAACATTAAATCCGGGGTTCCATCAGAATCAGTGTCCGACCACAGGGCAGAAGTAACCATGCCGACCGATCGAAGTCCGGGGGCCAATTGATCGGTCACATCTTCGAAGTAACCCCCGTTGTTACGCAGCAGGCGGCTTTCAGGGGAGGCTGGGTATTGGGCGGGAACGACACGTCCTCCGATAAACAGATCCAGATCTCCGTCAGCATCAAAATCTGCGGCGACTGCAGGCCCGCTTGAAATGGGTTTTTGAGGCAGTACTTCAGCAGGTGCCATTGTGAATTCGCCTTGTCCGTCGTTGAGATAGAGACGATCATTCAGGATGGGGTCTCCGGGATTACATTCCACACCACCGCTGGACACGAACAAATCGAGGTCTCCGTCCAAATCTGTATCCAACCACAAGGGAGCCATGTCTTCGTGGCGACTATGAGAGTTGAACAGGATCTGGTTTTTGGTGTCGGGTTCGAATACCCCCGGGTTTGTTTGGAGGTAAAGAGCTCCCGGTTGTCCGGATGCCCCCGCCAGATAGACGTCCTCGTCGCCGTCACCGTCTACATCACCCCAGGCCATGCCTCCGCCCAGTTGAGAATGTTTGGACGGTAATAATGGTTGTCGCTGGCGGTCTTCAAAGAACGATTCCCGATGTCTGAAATCGAGTCCGATTTGTTGGCTCCTTTCAGTGAAAAACTTTTGTGGCGTTACGGTTGCTGATTTTGTTTTTTGAGCACCGGATTCCTCAATGGTGTATCGTTGGTTGCTTGCAAGATGTTGGAACTCCTGTTGGATGCCGCTTGGCCAATGAATCGTCAACTTGTTGATATGATCCTCTTCTCCCAATCCGAAATGCAGGCTGGGTTCATTGCTGGCCAGAAAACCCGTCATGGGATTGAGTTGACGCACCTGTGTGCCCAGCTTGTCACTCTCCACGCGCACACGGGCGCCCAGGCCATAACGATTGCTTTGCGTTCCTTTGAGTCGAACCGTGATACGGTTTCCGGTTGTGCTGTTGTTCCGGTAAATGCCAACCGGTTCATTGAGGTCGGCTGTCACGAGATCGAGATCGCCGTCACCATCGAGATCTCCGTATGCCGCACCATAACTCATGCCGAGATGATCCAGTCCCCATGCTTTGCTGGTATCTTTGAAGACCAGATCTCCGTGGTTTTTAAATGCAAAGTTCTGTTCCTTGAGAGGAGGGGTGTCCTTCCAGAGATCCCATTCGGTCTTCCCAATCAGCATTGAGAGTGAAATAGGCATGTCGGCGTCGGTGGACATGCGGGAAGCTCCGTTGGTGGTGAACACATCGACACGACCGTCATTGTCAAAATCGGCGAGCTTGATGGCCCAGGTCCAGTCGCTTGCCGCCAGGTTGGCCAGGAAGGCTACTTCCATGAATTGATTGGTTCCCGTATTGAGAAAAAGCGTGTTGTGCGATGTTTGACGGGGCCAGACGTTTTCGAGAAACCAGCGGCGGTCTCCCATTTCGCCATTGGAGATGTGCCACTTGTAATGCGTGGTGGCCATCATGTCGGCGCTGATGAAATCAAGCCGTCCATCGTTGTTCAGGTCCGCACAATCGGCCCCCATGGAGGACCAGGTTGTATAGGGCATGACATCGGCGATGACATCCGTAAAGGTTCCGTCCCCGTTGTTGCGGTAAAGGTGATCCGGATCGGTGAAATCATTTCCAACATAAAGGTCAATCTTGCCATCCGAATTATAGTCCCACCAGGTGGCTGAGAATCCGTGGCCGTTTTCAGTGATGCCTGCCTGGACGCTGACGTCGGTGAAAGTGCCGTCGCCGTTGTTGCGAAATAGACGATCGGGTCGACCGCAGGTGTCCGCCGTGTAGCTGCTCGGGCCGGTTTGGCGGAGGTGATAATATTTTTCGTATTCAGCAAGGATGAATGGACGACCGTTTTTAAACCCTACAGGTGGTTTTGGGGGACGTCCTCCGGGGCGAACGTATCGGTAGGTCAATACAAAGACATCCAGATCACCGTCGTTATCGTAGTCAGCAAAGGCAGGGAAGATACTGGCGTCCACCATGTCCAATCCGAAGTCTCTGGCAGCATCAACAAAAGGTTTGCCAGCCCCCTGGTTGATAAAGAGTTGGTTGGGTGCGTCGTAATTGCAGACATAGATGTCGAGATCGCCGTCGTTGTCCACATCCGCCATTGCTGTTCCCGCTCCCCAGCGATCTCCTCCCGAAGTCAGAGTCGATTCGGTCATGTCTTTGAAGACGAACGCAGACTCCTGGATATACAGTCGGTTGGCATCGGGTGCGTTGACCAGATATAGATCGGGCAAGTCATCACCATTGATATCTCCGATCGCAATGCCTCCACAAACCGAGCCCGCATAATTCAGGAAACTCCTGGGGTGATCCATGATCATCTGGTTGGCAAATGTAACGCCAGTTTGAGCAGGTGGGAGACGATTGAACAAAGTTTTGCTGGTGGGATTCCCGGTGTAATCAGGCAAGGGAGCGGAATGAATGGCGGGGGACGCATCGTCCGCAAGCATGATGGAAAAAGACAAGATGCACCCGGCCAGGCATCCCAAGCCCCGATTGGCAATGCTTATCCATTGACTCCAGCAGCGCCATTCCTGTGGAGAGTAGGGGAGTTGATGGTGATCTGAGATCGGTTTACCCATGCTTTTGTGGCTCATCTTATGGGCTGACAAACTGGTCCAACAAGGATTTTTGGGGAGAGCTTTTCCCTGTCTCAATATTGAGAGTCATTCGTAACAGGGCCAAAACAACGGAACGCGTATGGGCTTTTCTGGACTGCGGTGATTACGGCACCGCTCTGGATACGCCAGGGGAGCGTCGTGGCTTTCTGAATTCAGTGCTCATCCAGTGTCCATCGTTGCTGCATGGCTCTTTGCGCGTTCTATAGTTTCATCGTTTTTAATTGCTTTAGCGCGTTCGCGGACCTGCGGCAGCAGGTCCCTACCTGACATCCCCTGCTAGAGAAAAAGGAAAGCCCGCTCTTGCGAGCGGGCTTTCGTGTTGAGATTTAACGTTTGTTCAACGGGCCGATTACTCAGCGATGTAGAACTCAGCAGCCTTGGTTGGGGCTACGGAGTAAGGCGATGAAGCCCCGTCTACAGTGGTGTAAGGACCGGTCACGCTGTCAGCACTCTTGAGTGTGCCAGTGTATTCGATCACCACGTTGCCGTCTTGCAGTCCGACGGAGGAGATTCCTCCACCACCCATAGGAACTTCGACACCACCACCGATCACGATTTCAATTGCGTTGATCGGAGCGCGGGTTTCGATGGGTTGTCCCTGCAACACGAAGGTGCTGCCAGTGACGTTCTTGAACACGAGGTAGTCACCATCGCGACCGTAAACGTAATCACCAGTGAACGCTCCGCTGTCGTAGTGTTCCTGAGAACCACTCACAGGGCCGGATCCCAGAGCTGCCACTTCGGCAGGAGACAGGATACGGTTCCAGAGGGCGACATCATCGATGGCACCGTTCCAGGTACGACCGTTGGCGTCAGGGTTTTCACCGATCATGACATTCTTGTTATTCTCAGCCAAGGTCGGCTGAGCTGCGTTTTCGGTATAGATTTCGCCATCAATGTAAAGACGAATTCCGTAATCAGTCGCGTCAGCGTCTGTCAAGGCAACTACATGGTGCCACTCGCCCTGGCTGATATCAGCACCAACAGGACCTTCACCCGTGCCACCAGCGTGAGCAAAGCCACCTTCGCCACCGCGACGGTGAACACGCCAACTGCTACCTTCACCTTTGGCCATCAATGCCTGCCAGCTCTTGTCGAATCCATCAATACGGAACCAGGCTGACATAGCCATACTGCCACCAGCAAAGCCCAGTGCGGTGTTATCACCACCGGTGATTTCGACGAATTGATCGACACCATCAAGGGTGAGTGCACTACCGAAAGCAGCGCCAGGGCCACTACCGAATGCGATCGGAGCTGTTCCGCGGGCTTCACCATCGAATTCACCGACTGAGTCGCTGAAGTCTTCGTTGTCGAAGTTCCAGCTGGCAACCAGTCCGTCAGCCAGGCTGCCGGAAACGGTGTAAGCACCACCACGACCCACAACGCCACCTTTCATGTAAACGACCACATCGTAAGCCATGTCACCGGGCAATCCGGTAACGGTCACGTTGTTGGGGTCGGTACCATTGGTGTCGATATAACCGGTCATGAGGTTACGATCATTGCCTTCAGGAGCGCTGTTGTTTTCTTCGCCGCGTCCCTGGCTGGACCAGGTGTTTGGTGAACTCCAGGAGACTTTCACTCCGGTAGCAACAGAAGAACCGTTTACGTCAGCCACCAGGCCGGCTTCGCCGCTGGCGCCTTCGAGGTTGTTCCAGACAGATGTTCCGGTCACACCGGCTGCACCTTCGACAACGGAACCGTTGCCGGCAGGCTCATCAGCACCAAAGTTGATACCGATCTTGTCACCAGCTGCCAGAACAGCACCACCGGTTGGGGCTGCCATGATTTCTTCGTCGAAGTCCCAGTGAGCCACCAGGCTTGCGATGTCAGCAGGAGAACCGCCACCAGCGATGCCCTTCAATTCTGCTTCTGTCAAAGCGGTGGAGAAGACTGCGAAGTCATCATACACAGCGTGGTCCATGTTGCCGAGGTCACCAGCGGAACCGATGAACAAGCCTGTTACGTCAGCAGTCAACGGATCTGCATCAACTCCATCGAGGAACAGTTCACCATCAATGCGGATTTCTTTGACGCCGCCCTTCTTGGAGAAGGAGTACAGGTGCCAATCATTCATGAAGTCAGGGTTGTCGTCGAAATCGGCAACCGGGGCATTGATGCGCTGACCTGGAGTTGCACAGCAACCCTGGGTGTCGAAGTAGATATTTCCGTTACTCCAAGGCAAGTGAGCCTGGAAACCACGGTTTCCGGAACCAGCAGAGTTGGTGATCCAGAAAGCGGAGTTGTTGGCTATATTATGCTTTTTGCTCCACAGGGCGACCGTAATTTCGTCAGCGGCGAACAGTTCATTCAACCATTCGTACTCAGTCACGATGACAGAACCACCATCTGCTGTCAGATCGAGGCCACGGTCACCAGGTTGTCCGGAGCGTCCTTCTCCGTCAGCTGTGGAGCCGGCGTTGCCGATCACCAAACCAGGGTATCCACCAACGTTGTCCAGGGTAGGACCGCTGTATTCCCGAATGCTGAAGGTCCAGTCCATGGTGGCAGGGTTGCCAACAGGATCCGGATAGGTCAGGGAAGCCATGACTTCCGTGCCGGATGCCCACAATTCGCTTGGAGAGTAGGTCAAGGTGGCCACGGTCCCTTCGAGACTCAGGGAAGTTTCCACTGTGATGCCGTTCAAGGACAAGCTGGTGTTGTCATCTGTCCAAGCCACAGGGCCGTTGTTGTGAATGATTGTAACACCGGTTGTGGCGGGGTTGAGATTGCCTGCGCCATCAGCAGGAGAGATGGTTCCAAAAGAACCTCCAGGAGGCGAGAGCTGAGGGGTAGCAGAGCTCAGGAATTTGCCAGGGATGGGCTGCAGGTTGGCTGCAGGGGTGTCATCATTGACATTACGCCAGGCAACTTGGGCGAAGTCGCCGCCGCCACCTTCTTTGTAGAGCACCTGAATGAAGTATTTTTCACCAGCGGTCATTGAGATCGGGGTGAAAGTGGTTTGATCGGCTCCGACTTCCAGGAAGGCGTTACAGCAACCGGGCTCTTCAGCCTGGAATTGCAGGTTGCCTTCGCTGTCGTCTGTGCTGATCCACAACTCGGAAGCATCATCCGAACGGAGGAAGAAGTCGTATTCACCGGTTTCTTCAGGAGTGATCCAACCTTCAATGACGGCACCGTAGTTGTCGTGGCTGTCATCAGGGAAGATGTCACGGCTGTTGAAGGAGTAAACGGGGCCCATGAAGTCCCAATCGTTGGGATAGCGGCCGTCATCAAACAATCCAACAACAGGAGTTCCGCCGATACCATACCAGGCCTTGAAGGTCAGGATGCCTTCGGTGCTCTCCACACAGGTGAAGATTTTCCCGCCAGAATTATCAGGAATCGCATTTTTGGATTCATCGGTGATGTTGGAGGCAGACACTTCATAGCTGGAAGCAGGATCCTGCATCGCAGTGGTGATGGTGATGACCCCTCTCTTATGTGTAATGCTTTCGATAGCCACCGAAGGGGTGATGCTGTAGTTGCCTGGGTCCGTTGCGGATGCTTCATCCAATTTTTCGGAGAATGTAAGAACGATGGTGTTCAGTGAACAATCGGTTGTAATGGATACAAACTCAGGAGCCGTAGTGTCGTTAGGGTGGGTTCCGTTGGCGAACTCAGCTGTGTTGTCGATTCCGTCGCCGTCAGGATCAGCCGTGGCATCGGAAGCATCGTTGATGTCCAAGCCGTACTGTTCTTCCCAGTAATCAGGCAATCCGTCACTATCGGTGTCAACAGGGGGTGCGAATGGTGAGGCACCAGCAGCCAACTCCTGGATTTGCTCTTGAGTCAGGGCATAATCATAAATGGCGAAGTCGTCGATGACGCCGTCAGGTTGGTCGCCATTGGACTGTGAACCGATGTAAAGTTGGAGAACATCAGTAGTCAAAGGAGTTGCGTCATCAGATTCAATCAAGATTTCTCCATCAACGTAGATTGTCTTGTGTCCTTCGTTTTTGACGAAAGCAAAGTGATGCCATTCTTCTTCCCAAGTGATGTCTGGAGCAGCATTCACACGTTGTGTGCCTCCTGTACAGCAGCCCATCGTATCGAAGTAGATGTTGCCGTTGGACCAGGGTACGTGGAACTGCCAGAATCGATCGGAGGACTCCGATACCGCCCAGAAGCTACTGCTGTTCACGTTTGAGAAGTTTTTCTGCCAAATCACAACGGTTACCTGATCATCAGCAGCTGCCAGGTTCATTGGGTTGTCATCTCCTTCTGCTTCCAGAAGGACGTGACCAGGATTGGCCTCGGAAACATCGAGGGCTCGACCTCCGCCATTTGGGCGTCCATCGTCCACCAACTGAGCATCTCCAACAAGCAATCCGGTATAATTGCCAGCTGCGGATCGGAGATCATCTCCGTCGCTGATGGTGCCGCTATCATTAAAGTCCCAGCCGACAACAGGCGGTGGCTGAGGTGTCGTTTGAGCCTGTGTGGCTCCATTGAAAGCTCCAACTGCCGTCAAGACGGCGACTGCGAGCCATTTTGTTAGTTTATTTCTCATAAGTTACGCTAATTTGAGTAAGTAACGTTTGGTTTCCACTGCAACATTCACGACAATACAGTCAACGGGCACACGGCACACACGGTTTCAATTTAGCCGCGTACCCGTTGCACTGAGATTTATTGTGAATGCACCTCTTATGGAGAAAATGAGCGCACCTGTCAAGAAATGAACTTCTGCAAGTGAAAATTGTAAAAAAATCCCAGAAACAGATTGTTTCCTTGAATTGACTGCGCAGTTGTTGGGTAGGGGATTCGGTGTCTTTCACCAACTATTGATCATCTGACGTTCCCAAATGGAAGGCACGTTGTTGACGGTAGAGGTCCAGGCGTTGGCGAATGGGGCTCGTATTCCTGTTCGCAACTGGAAGCAGTTGGAGTGCTTTTTCCGCTAGATCGCTGGCTTGAGTAAATTGACCGTTGGAAGCGAAAGCCGCGGCAAGGATATCCAATGTCTCGGGGGCTTGATGGTTGGTTTGCACCGAAGCTCTGGTTGCCAGTTGGATGGCTTTACCTGGATTACGCAATCCAGCATCAGGGGAAACGGCCAACAGCCACCCCAAACCTGCCATGGCTTTTAAATGATTGGGATCTTGTTTCAGTGCCTCTTCGTATCCCTGAATGGCTTTTGCGAAACGACTGGTTGCCTGGTAGAACATCGCCTGAGTGTATCGATGTTCGGAGTTTGTCGGCATGAGCCGAACGGATTCGGTCAACAGGTGTTCGGCAAGCACAGCATCGACGCTTGCGGCTTCGATGCCTGCATCCCTGATGAGATAGGATGCTTTTTCGCGCTCTTCTGAAGTTGTCCAATTGGCATGTTTCAGATAACCGGCCAGTTCCTCGAATTTTTTCTTATCCTTGAGGATGGTTGCCAGAGCGAGATGGTCCGGAGGGTATGGCTCCACGTACCATTTTCCGGTGTATGGAACGGCATGTTCACGGTCATGACCCTTTCGGAATAAGGATTTCGTATCGGAAAGCAAGGTTTCCAAACTTGGACTTCCTTCGTAAAAGGCCAGAAGTCGGCCTGTTTCATCCAGCAAAATCGAGGAGGGGATGGACCATGTCCACTGTCTGCCCAGTATGGCTTCACGAGCGGCGTCTGCGATTTCCATGACCGAAGTGGTGGCCAATCCGCCATTCAAGGTCCATTTCTGACGCCGCAACATCCGTTGAACCGTCGTTAATCGCCCGGCGGACGGTTTGCCGATATCATCGAGATTCAGGAGCATGATATCCAATCCTTGATCTGCGAGGGCGTCCTGGTTTTCATTAAGCTGTGTCAGTTCCTGCAGGCAAGGAAGGCACCATGTCGCCCAGAGAACGATCAGCCGGCGACGACCAGTTGACTTTAATTCCCGGGTGTCTCCCTTTTCATCGACAAACGAAGCAGGAGGAAGTGGCAAGGGACTGTGTGGAATGATGCGGTTGACCTCGGGTGCTGCCAGAGTGGGGGCTTCTTCCGGGCGGATACTCATACCGTTTCGGGCTGCGGTAACCGGGATCACTTGGGGATCGTTTTGTGTCAGGCGTATCCATGGTGTGTTGGCAGGTGACTGGTAGGTGTTTGTCTGACCGTCAGGCCAACGCACTTTGATGGATGCCGCTGAATCATTGGTCCCCAAACCAAAATGGAGTGATTGACTGGATTGAGCCAGGTAGCCCTCACCAGCTCTCAAAGAACGGATCTGCCGGTGGCCTGAAGTATCGGTGAGTTCAACGCGCGCGCCAATGCCATGAAGATTGCTCTGGGGAGTGTGCAATTGGATGCGGAGTGATTTGGCCGCAGAATGGTTGTCGTTTCGCAGAAAGCGGAGTCGGGGTGCGGTGCGCTGAGTGATCCAGATATCCAAATCGCCGTCATGATCCCAATCCACCATCGCCATGGCTCTCCCATCGGCCGGAGAATCAAAACCAGTGAGTGCTGAAACACCGGCAAACCTGCCATCCCGGGTGTTCAGGAAGGCGACGTTACGTTCATTGCCGCTCCAGTTATGGCCGCTTTCCACCAGGTCGGCGGTGGCTTCCCAGGCGGCGAGGTAGCCTTCGGACGAAGTGTCGGCTTGTGTGGTAGTGGGGGCTTCTTCCGGTGATTGCGACGTGACCCGTCGCCAAAAGAAACTTCACAAATCCCCGGTATCAGGCGTACCGGTCACCATTCCATTTGCCACGAGCAGGTCTTCCCACCCGTCATTGTTGAAGTCCATGAAATTCGAACTCCATGCCCAGCGTCCCAAGGTGACGCCCGCTTCTTCGCTGACATCGAGAAAGGTGCCGTCTCCCTGGTTCGCAAAAAGGCTGTTGCCGCGGGCGTGTCGCTGAAATCCGGATGCGTCCTGACCATCGCGGTAGCGGCGTTGAAATGCGATGCGGTTGCCGGCCGAGGAAAACATGTTTCCAACATAAAGATCCATCCAGCCGTCCCGATTGAAATCACCCCAACTGACCGACATGCCAGCAGAGAGATCTTCCACCCCGGCTTGTGCGGCGATGTCCGTGAACCGGCCTCCGTCATTTCGGAACAAGCTGTTTCTTCCGAAGTCGTTTGCGACGTATAGATCAGGATCCCCGTCGTTATCAAAATCTTCCCAGGAAGCAGCGTAGCTGAATCGTTGGTTGTTCTGATTCAATCCTGTTTCGGTCGTGACATCGTCGAACTGCCATTGCCGGTTGCGAAGCAGGAAGTTTTGCACGCCGTTGTTGGCGTCGTGATACGGCATGGGGCGGCCCAGTCCAAGACGGTCGCCGGATCGGTCGTAGTAACCGCAAAGATAGATATCCAGTAGTCCGTCCACGTCATAGTCAATAGCGGAGAGGGATCGTATGATGGAGTTGGACGAGAATTGGGTGCGTCGCTCGAAATGACCGCTTCCATCATTGGAAAAGAACAAGACATGGCGTCCGGACGCCATCACCAGGTCCAGATCGAGGTCGTTATCCAAATCCACCAACAGTGCGCTGGCGGTGGGTTCCAGGTAATCCACCCCGGCTTCGGCTGAAACATCCCGGACCGAGCCGTCCTTATTCTGCAGCAGCAGGCGGTTGGGAAGCCCTCCCGGTTCGCAAACGTAGAGGTCTTCCAATCCATCGCCATTGACATCTCCCACGGCCAGACCATGGGGACCGGTGACATCCAGCGTGAAACGCCAATCCAAATGTTTACGCCAATGATCGATGCCTCGCAGCAGGGAATCCTCGGAGGCTGATGTCCATCCCATCACCGAAGCCGTGCAGTCCGCGAACCATGGCGTGTCGCGATGAGGAGAAGTGACCTCCTCGAAGTCCATTACCTTGAGTTCCGTCAATAGGGGGAGTCCGCCCGGTTTCCTGGCCTGCACCCAGGTGCATTCCCAGGTGGCATGTTGCTGCAAAGTCACGTCATGACCATGACCATGTGATTCCACAATCACGACTGTGGTGCTGGTTGCCTGGTCCACCGCCACACGCACTGTTTTGAAATGCATGTCAAAGTGTTCGAACGGGGAAGCGTCTGATGCGTGTGTGGGTGACGCCAATTGTATCAAAGCCTGGGTGAACCCGGTTTGATTGTTGAAAGTATCGGGTGCTCCCGATGACGGATCACGCTGATGGCGCCAGACCTTGAGTGTTCCATCGTCGAAGCTGAGCGGAGTGGGGGTTGGGCGCAAGGCGTCCCCTTTGAAACCATCATTGATCATGTCCGCCAGGTGATCCTGCAGGGCCTGGGATCCTGCGTGCATGGCCTTGTTCATTTGTTTGAACTGAATGCCGGTTGCTTCGTTAATGACCTCCGTTACCCAGCCGTCGGCCCTTGGGTCCAGGTGCTCGATCTCCCGTGCGACCTCGGGGGCTACTTTGGATTCTGTTAAACCCAGAATCGGGACCGGTGCATTGCTGGCGGGGGCATCCGCCGCCCGTATATCTATGCTGAATGCTGCCAACAGAAGACAACAAGCAACGGCCATCCATCCGATGCTTCGATGCATCTGTGCATGGCTATGACGTTTTCCGGAGAGGATGCGTCTTTGGATCATGTTCATATTGGGTATGGCGGCATTGTATCGAGGTCCTCCTGGCAATCAAGTTCCAAACCTTGTCAGCGATACGCGGGGTGGCAATTCATATTTTATATATTGGAGGGGCGAGTTCCATCTCGTCCCAAACTTCCTCCCTCGAAAATGTTCCTGAGTAAAGGGGGGGGAACGTGGGGGGGGACTGTAACTCATCGAATGACTGTGGCGTTTCCATTGCAGCGTGAAAATCGTTCCAAAGCTCAGAGGTCTGAAGTGGGGGTAAGGCGGAACTTACCTGGCGCCAGCCAAAGCCCGGAGAGACGGGAAGGTATGAAACCGAAAAGAAACAATGAAACGAAAAAAGGAAAAAATAACGGAAAGTCTCTATCGAGACCCT
>Ga0255760_10001467_pt1 | contig 22543 bp, 20 predicted proteins | sample 071ome_25_FD_179960 | JGI IMG/M metagenome (GOLD analysis project Ga0255760, IMG submission 179960) | Coastal salt marsh microbial communities from the Groves Creek Marsh, Skidaway Island, Georgia - 071410BT metaG (version 2) | ecosystem: Environmental > Aquatic > Marine > Intertidal zone >...
GAATAGGCTTAGGGCAGTGAGTAGGTTTTTCATGTAAAGTGTATTCAAAAAAAACGGGGGACCGAAGTCCCCCGTAAAAATAACATTTTCTGTGCTTAGTGAGCAACGTTCACGCGTAAGGTCTTGCTTACACCATTTACGTTAACATTCACGAAGTATAAACCTGCACTTAGTTCAGCAGTGTTCAAGTTCAATTTTTGAACTCCTGCATCCAATGTAGCAGCTTCTACAAGTACTGTTTGACCCATGGCGTTCACCATGTTTACAGTTACTTCTGAACGATCCATCAACTCAATCTCAACGCCAGCAACTTCGTCGGCCGGGTTAGGGTAGATAGAGATATATTTTGCTAGGTTGTCCATTTCATCAACGCTTGAAGTTGTGTAATCAGCGTAAGCTGCTTGTAATACTTCGCCATTGGTCATGTCTTGCAACCAAACAATGATGTCCATGTTGTTCGCGCCTACCCAGAAATCGAATGATCCTTGAGCCGGGTTGCTGTTCACGGTAATCGTAGAGTTTGCGTAGTGCGTGTAAGTATTACCTGCAGTCATAGAGCCCATAGAGTGACCGTTAGATCCGTCCATGAATTTGCGGAATACGTGATAGAAAGTAGTCTCACCGTTTGTTTGAACGTTATGCGAAACTTCTTTTTCAATCATTGCCATGTGCAACGAAACATTGCTTCCAAGATCTGCTAAAGCTTCCGCCTCCACATCACATTGTATGTAAGTGCCAGTATTGCTCCACTCAGCACTCAATTCTGCTAATGCTGGAATACCCATTACAGCGTCAATGGCAGCTTGGCTCGTGGCAATATTTGCACCAGAGTACACAACATCAGGCACACCGCTAATACCATAAAGCTGACGTCTTGCAAGACCTTCTGAGTTGTATGCAGGATCATTACCTGGAGAAGGCCAGTTCATTTGGTACTTCACACTAACAAGCTGAGTACCCGTAGTATTTGCATCGTTATCATCCAACAACTGCTTATAACCTGGGTTAAAGCTCGCACAAGGACCACAAGTAGAAGAAGTGAACTCTTCGGCTAATACTACGCGGTCCGCAGTAGCAGTAACCACTTCGATCGCAGTACTTAAGGTATCATTGCTGTTGTTTTGGTCATTACCACCGTTTAAGGCAGAAGCCCAAATCTCCACATCATAGTTACCTGTAGAACCTGGGTTCCAGTTCGTGCTGTGCGAGAATGTGTATGTTCCGTAAGGAGCAATCGACAAACCAGTAAGGTTATCGGTTACTGCAGTACCACCATTGATCGAGTAATTTAATGCCAATGAAGATATGGTTGTGCCTCCATAGTTTTTGATGGTTCCTTCAAGAGTGAAAGGAGCGTTGTTCAAACCAATAGTGCTGAACATGTCCAAAGATTCAACAGCCATGTCGAAGTTGTAAGGAGCGAAGATGGCAAAGTCATCAATACCCAAACCATACAACCAACCGCCACCGTCTTGGTAGTTGAAGGCAAACTGTACATTGCTGCTACCACAAGCAGCACTTACATCGATCCACTGAGAAGTCCAATCTGCACCGGGTACGATATCTGCCAAAGAAGTCCAAGATGAACCTCCGTTGGTAGAGTACAAGAATTCAGCAGCTTCAGTAGCGCCGCTGTAAGTTGCGCCGTAGAAGAAGCTCTTGAATGTTACGTGCAATACTGAGTAGTTGCTCAAATCGAGCGTATCAGTGATAAGGTATTCATCAGCTTTGTTACAGTTACAATCGTCATCATTAGTGGCCAAGATGTTCGATCCTGGGTCGCTAATAGTGAAGTACTGTGAGCTTACTGAAGAAGCAGATCCAGCTTGGAAACCACCGTCAGTAGCGTTCGTCACTTGTGACCAACCTGAAGGAATCCCGTTGTTAAAGTCCCACGAATAAATCGTGCTCTGGCCTTGTGCAAATGCAGTTGTTGCAGCGAACAAGGCGGCTAAGGATAGTAAAAGTTTTTTCATGCATTTGTGTTTTTGAAAGTGGAAATTTAATAAAAAAGGAGTGGAATTGAGCATAGTTGCGTTGTGAAAAGGGTTCGTTATATTTGAGCATTAAATAGTGACCCATGAAAAAAGCCCTATACCTCGTTCTTTTCGCTGCTTTCGCCATTAATTCGAATGCACAATCTCTCTCTGTTGTCGAACAAGACACAATAGTGGAAGTCAATTCTACAGCGGTAGCGGATTACGGATTCCATATCAAAGTCAAGAATACCAGCTCAGAAGATTTGGAAGTTTACGTTCGTCGTGCCTACAACAGTCCCGCTTGTGCCTATGATAGTGCCTATTTCTGTTGGGATTACTGCTACGGTTCGGATGTAGATAACAGTATCGGTTATGTCAGTATTTTGGCCGGTGACGAGAAGAATGATTTTAGCGGTCACGTGTACTCGCCAACGACCAACGCCACTTGCATGGACAGTACTCGTTACGTGTTTTACAACGGTAAGGATCCAAGTGATAGCTTGAGCGTATGGGTGCAAATCTCTGCGGGACCAACCATGGGTACTGTAGATGTGCAAATTGCTGCAGATAAGTTATATCCTAATCCTGCCCGCAATTATATCACAGTAGAGACCTCTAAGAGTGGCCAATTGGTCATCTATAATACCATTGGCGCCCTGGTGAAAACCAAATCCTTGAATCCAGGAAAGAATGCCATCTCGGTAGCGGAGTTGAGCAACGGAGTGTACCTCTACAGTGTGGACGGTTCGTCGTTTAAAAAACTCATTATTAGACATTAAGATTTTTGAATGAATGAAGGCCGCGCCGTGCGCGGCTTTTTTTCGTTTAGGGATATACCAAAAGCCTCAATAATTCGTTTGAAATAGATTAAGACCAGTAGTAATTATGATCTATTACGTCAAAGGAGAATTTGTTCTAAAAAGCGCCACCCAGGTGGTTGTGGATTGTGCTGGAGTGGGTTACGACGTGCAGATTTCTTTGAATACCTATGCAGATGTTGAGCCATTGTCCAATGGTTTGCTCTATACCTACCATTTAGTGCGCGAGGATGCCCAGCAGTTGTTTGGGTTTAGTACTCAGCGTGAGAAAGCGTTGTTCGAATTGCTCATCAGTGTTAGTGGAGTGGGTGCCAATACGGCACGCGTGATCTTGAGTTCTTTGGCCCCACACGAGGTGGAACAAGCCATCATGAGTGAGGATGCACATACACTTCAAGGAGTCAAAGGTATTGGGGCTAAAACGGCACAGCGTATCGTGATTGATTTGCGAGATAAGGTGGCGAAAACAGCGGTGGCTGGCGAAGGTGCGGTAGCAACTTCGGGTGGTGCACGTGCAGAGGCTCACGCGGCCCTAACGACCTTAGGCATTACGGCCAAGCAGACTGAAAACATCTTGAACAAATTGCTCAAGTCGAATCCAAATGCGACGACGGAAGAATTGGTCCGTCAAGCACTCCAAATGCTGTAATGAAACGCAACTTGGGTAAACGATTACATTTCTTTTGGTTCGCCGCAGCATTGCTGTGGGCGGTGCCTTCGTTTGCTCAGGACGCCAACGATACGACTTCTACTGGGAGCACGGGCAGCCTTTCTTTACCGGATCCGGCCAATTACCAGCGCGAGATCATTTACGACCCTATTACAGGGAATTACTTGGTTTACCGACGATATGGCGATGTGTTGTTCATGACCCCTGAGGTATGGACGACGGATCAGTACCGTCAGTACATGTACAGCCAAAGCGAGCAAGATTACTTCGGCAACAAGAGTGCCTTGTACAACGCCAGTGGCGATAGTCCGCGTGACGATGTTGGACTTGTGCCTCAGATTCAGACAGGCAACGAGGCATTGGGCCAGGTATTTGGAAGTGATATCGTGGAAATTCGGCCGCAGGGGATGGCAGAAATTCGCTTTGGTGGTAAGTACCAGTACGTTCAAAACCCTGGGATTCCTGTTCGGAACCAAAAGACCTTCGCTTTCGATTTTGGCCAGCGCATTCAGATGAATGTAAAAGGTAAAATTGGGGACCGATTAGAGTTGGGCATCAACTACGATACGGAAGCTACGTTCGCCTTTGATAACAAAATGAAATTAGACTTCGAAGGGGAGGAAGACGATATCATCAAGCGCCTGGAGATGGGGAATATCAATATGCCGCTCAACAGCAGCTTGATTACGGGTGCGCAAAGTTTATTTGGTTTGAAGGGCCAATTCCAGTTTGGGAACACCATGGTTACCACCGTGTTCTCCGAGCAACGTTCCCAAAGCCAGAGCATCAATGTACAGAGTGGGGGAACCACCACGGAGTTCTACATCCAAGGCGATGAGTATGAAGCGAACCGCCACTATTTTTTGAGCCAGTTCTTTCGTGAGCACTACGAAGAATACCTCGAAAACCTGCCGCTCATCACCTCGCCGGTGCAGATCACCAAAGTTGAGGTTTGGGTCACGAACGAGCGCAGTGCCACTCAGAACTTACGCAATATTGTTGCTTTCATGGATTTGGGAGCGGACGAGCGCCATGCCTATAGAAATGATACAGCGGGCTTGCCTGGGGTGAGCATATTCCCGGGTGGGAATGTGAATTTGGAGGGATTCCCGAACAATGCAAACAACAGGTTGGATCCTCTCGTATTGGAATCTGATATACCTGGAGTGCGTGATATTGCCACGGCGAACCAAGATGTGAGCAGCTCGGGATTTTTGGAGGCACGGGAATATGTAGAATTGGCCAATGCGCGCAAATTGGAGCCGAATCAATACAATGTACACCCGCAATTAGGCTACATCACCCTTAACCAAGCCTTGAATCAAGATGAGGTTTTGGCTGTCGCCTTCCAGTACACCGCCGCGGGTCGTACCTATCAGGTAGGGGAATTTTCAAATGATGGGATAACTCCGCCGAAAACGTTGATCCTGAAACTCCTCAAGAGTACGGTGTTGGATGTGCGTATGCCGACGTGGGATTTGATGATGAAGAACATCTATGCCTTGAATGCGTACCAGTTGGACCGCGAGGATTTCTACATGGACATCCTGTACATGAACGACGAAACTGGAGTGCCCATTCCATTCTTGCCGGACGGGAACCTCAGCGATACGTTGCTCATTGGAGTAATGGAATTGGACCGATTAAATACGAACAACGATCCCTTCCCGGATGGAATTTTCGACTTTGTGCCTGGGACGACCATTGACCAGCAGCGCGGCCGTATCATCTTCCCAGTTGTGGAGCCATTTGGGTCGAACTTGTATGAGAAATTGGACACAGAAAAAGCGCGTGATCGCTATGTCTATCAGGCGTTGTACGACAGTACTAGGTTCCGTGCTCAGGAGCAGACTCAACTGAATAAATTTATTCTTCGCGGGCAGTACAAGAGCGCGAGCGGGTCGGAGATCAGCCTAGGAGCCTTCAATATTCCGCAAGGATCAGTGACGGTGACGGCAGGCGGGCGAACACTTACAGAAAACCAAGATTATACGGTGGATTACTCATTGGGCCGTGTCCGTATTATCAATGAAGGAGTACTGAATTCGGGGTCGCCGATCAAGGTCAGCTTCGAAAACAATACGCTCTTCAACGTTCAAACCAAAACGTTCTACGGAACCAATATCGATCACAAGGTCAATGAGCATTTGAATATTGGTGGGACTTGGTTACACTTGACCGAAAGACCGCTGACCCAAAAAGTAAATATTGGCGACGAGCCTATATCTAATACCATTTGGGGGATGAATACGAACTACAGTGACGAGGCACCTTACCTCACGCGCTTTGTGGATGCCTTGCCGTTCATTGAAACGAAAGAAAAATCACAGCTGCAATTTAAAGGTGAATTCGCCCACCTCATTCCGGGATCCCCACGCGGTATTCGCATTACAGGAGCGGAAACCACCTACCTCGATGATTTCGAAAGTTCGCAGACCACCATTGACTTGCGCAGTTTTACCGCTTGGAACTTGGCCTCAACCCCTGCCAAGCAAGATGGGTTGTTCCCTGAGAGTTCGCTGAACAACGACCTGGCTTATGGGTTCAACAGGGCGAAATTGGCCTGGTATATTATTGATCCATCCCTCTATACGGGAGGTGCGAGTGTGCCGGATAACATTCGCAATGACCCTGAAATCACCTCGGACCAGCGTATGCGTGAGGTCTTGGTGAAAGAGGTGTTCCCAAATTACAGTTTGAGTACCAATGAGGCGCGCAACTTGGCAATGTTCGATTTGGCGTACTATCCAGCGGAGCGCGGCCCTTATAACTTTGATGCCGAAGGCTTGGCAGGTATTAGTCAAGGGATTGATTCGGATGGGAAATTGGTCGATCCTTCCTCGCGTTGGGCCGGAATTATGCGTCCGCTCCAAATCAACAACTTTGAGGAGCAAAATATTGAGTTCATCCAATTCTGGGTGATGGATCCATTCTACGATAACGACGATGCCCCGGACGGTGGGGACTTGTATTTCAACCTTGGTAGCGTTTCAGAGGATGTCTTAAAGGATGGTCGTCAAAGTTTCGAGAACGGAATTCCGGCAGATGGAGATAAGTCGGGGATGGATTCTACGCAGTGGGGCCTATTGAGTGAAATTCAGCCGATCACCGAGTTCTTTGATAATACCGCAGGGGCCCGTGAGGCTCAGGATGTGGGTTTTGATGCCTTGACGGATCCTGAAGAACGTATTTGGTCACCAGCCGGTGGAAGCTCTTATCTCCAACGCATCAGTACAGCCTACGGGACAAATACAGCCGCTTACCAGCGTGCCTTCCGCGATCCAAATGCGGACAATTTCGTGTACTACCGCGGCGATTCACTCGACAATGCCTCGGCCGACATTCTGCGTCGCTACTACAACTTCAACGGGGTAGAGGGCAACAGTGGCACGCAGACCATTAACGGCGCGCCGGCCTCGGCCACCAACGTACCAGATAAGGAGGATGCGAACCGCGACCAGACCTTGAGCAAGACCGAAAGCTATTTCCAATACCGCGTATCCATGCGTCCGGAAGATTTAGTGGTGGGTAAAAACTTCGTTGCGGACATTTATGAAACGAACAGCCACGCCCTGCCGAACGGGATGACTCGCCCGACCCGTTGGATTCAATTCAAAATCCCGGTCTTCCAACCACAGAAAAAAGTGGGTGGCATCACAGATTTTCGCTCGATCCGATTCATGCGTATGTTCCTCACGGAATTTGACGACCCTATAGTTCTTCGTTTCGCCAAACTTGAACTTGTCCGTGGCGAGTGGCGCCGATTCCCATTCGTGCTCGACGACATTCGTGAAAATGTTCCTGTGGACGAAAACGACGGTACTAGCTTCAACGTCAATGCGGTGAACCTGGAAGAAAATGGCGGTCGCGTACCTATTCCGTACGTATTGCCTCCGGATATCGAGCGCCAGCAAGTCTACGGCGGTACTCAAATCATTCAGCAAAACGAGCAGAGCATGTCCCTTGAAGTATGTGGGTTAAAAGATGGCGATGCCCGCGCAGTATTCCGCAACTTCAACTTTGATATGCGCATGTACAAACGTCTCAAGATGTTTGTCCACGTGGAAAGCGGCGGCGATTTCGACGATCTTCAAGACGGTGATTTGAGCATTTTTGTTCGCCTAGGGTCCGATTACAACGGCAACTACTACGAATACGAGGTACCGATGCGCGTTTCCGAGTGGGGTGCCGTACTGCCGGAAGATATTTGGCCGGCAGATAACAACATCGACTTGGCCTTTGAGGATTTGAAAACCTTAAAACTCGCCCGAAATGCAGCCATGGAAACGGATCCTACGCTGAGTTTGACCAACAAATATTCGGTAACCACTCCGGAAGGCACGACCTTGAGTGTGGTAGGCGCGCCTAACCTAAGCAACGTAAGAACGCTGATTATTGGTGTTCGAAACCCTAAAAAACGTACTGCTACAGATGGAGATGATGGCCTCGATAAGTGTGCAGAGATCTGGGTGAATGAATTGCGTTTGAGCGACTTCGACAATCGCGGTGGATGGGCAGCAACGGCAACGGCTAGCGCCAAACTTGCTGATTTTGCTAATGTGAACCTTACGGGTACAATGAGTACTATTGGGTTTGGTTCCATTGACCAAACGGTGAATGAAAGAAATAAGTTCGCAGAACGCTCCTATGGGATTCAAAGCAATGTTAACCTTGATAAGGTTTTGCCATCAGACCTCGGTGTGAAGATACCTATGTTCTTCAGCTTCAGCGAAAACTTCAAATCTCCTCAATTCAATCCATTAGACCCTGATATTGAATTTAATCGTGCCTTAGCAGAGACGAATACTCAAGAGGAGAGAGACAGTCTTCGTTTCGCGGGTCAAGAATATGAAATGCGAAAAAGCATCAACTTTACAAACGTACGCAAAGAAAAAGGTGGGGCTGTTGGTGGAATGGGAAGGCCGGCTCCTATGGGACCAAAGGGCACCGAAGCAGGGGAAGAAAGTAATGGTAAGCCTAAGAGTGATTTTTGGGCCAATTCTCCTTTCAATATTACGAATTTCAATACCTCTTATGCCTTTACGGAAAGTGAACGAAGAAACATAAATATTGTCCGTGATTATCGCTACATGCATACGGCTTCTTTGAACTACAATTTCCAAACTCGACCTAAAATAGTAGAGCCTTTTAAAGCACTGATTAACAATAAGCAACTAGGTTTAATTCGTGATTTTAATTTTTATTATTTGCCTGCTAAAGTCACGTTGCGAACGGAGATTAAGAGACAAATGGCTAGCATGCAAATGCGTAATACGTTTGATCCCTCCATTCAGTTGCCTATAACGTATAATAAGGCATTGACGACGAAGCGTATGTATGATATTGCTTACGATTTAAGCCGCAATTTAAAAGTTGATTATAATGCCCAAGCGATGAGTCGCGTAGATGAGCTACCAGGAAACCCCAAGACTCAAGCGAATAGAGATACCATTTTGGCGGGCTTAGCAACACTGGGTCGGCCAACAGAATTCCACCAAACGCTCAACGTAAACTGGCAGATTCCATTCAACAAGCTTCCGTTCATGGACTTTACTTCTACGAGCTTGCGTTATTCTGCGAATTATGATTGGACGACGAACTCGACTTCAGCATTGAACCCACAGGGCAATCCGGACATTTATTTCGGAAATAGGGCTCAGAATTCGAATTCGATTCAATTTAATGGTAATGCAAACTTTGTTAATTTCTACAATCAAGTACCGTTCTTGCGCAAAGCCAATCAAGGCGCTAGACCAACTCCACAGGCCCGCCGAAGAGGAGCGCCGTCAAAAAACAACAACGCTAAGGGTGAAGAAAAAGACGAAGAAGAGAAAGATTCTAAAATTCTTTTGGGCGCAGCACGCGTCGCAATGATGGTGCGCAGTGCATCGCTAACCTATTCTCAAACTAACGGTACCTTATTGCCAGGGGTCATCACAAATCCAGTATACTTCGGAATGGATCCTGGTAGCGTAATGGCGCCAGGTCTAGGCTTTGTGTTCGGTTCGCAACAGGATATTACAACCAAAGCAGGGGATTTGGGTTGGTTGACTAAGAACCCTAAACAACCAAATCAATTCCAAAAGACCTTCACAGAAAACCTCAACTTCCGTGCGGTAGTCGAGCCTTGGAAGGATATTCGTCTGCAAATCAATGCTTCGCGCGTTTCCGGTTTGAACAATACTTCGATCTTCAGATTCCACGATCCATTGCAGGATACCACACTAGGTTTAGCCGAGGGCTATTACCACTTCAATCCAATGGATATGGGTAATTACAGTATTTCCTTTTTGTCCATAGGAAGTGCTTTTGAACCGATGGATTCGAATTCCTACTCTCAGGTCTACGAAACTTTCTTGGCCCACCGTAATGTTATTTCCGAGCGATTAGCAACCCAGCGCGCTATTGACGATCCGATGTATGTGGCCAATTTTATCTCCGCTGCCCAGGACACCACAGGCACTAGAGAAGGATATGATGGCTATAGCTACAATAATCCAGACGTGCTCATTCCGGCCTTCTTAGCAGCCTATTCCGGCCGCGACCCAAATTCCGCGGAACTCAACGGGAGACCGACGATGCCTATGCCGAATTGGGACCTCAACTTTAACGGTCTCATGAACATCCCGTGGTTTAAGAAGAACTTCCAGAGCTTCACCTTGACCCATAGCTACAAGAGCTTGTATACCATGAATAGCTTCCAGAGCAATATGTTGCTTCAACAGCGCATTCAAAACGGCGAGCCCGCGAACAACATTCGCAATACCAACGGCGATTTCCTCGGCCCAATGCAAATCAATCAGATCAGTATTTCTGAAACCTTTGGACCTTTTGTAGGATTAAATATGCGCATGAAAAACCAAGCCAGCTTACGCCTAGACATAAAGCGAAACCGCCAATTAAACTTGAGCTTGGTCAACAACCAAATGACCGATACCAAAGGGTATGAATTCGTGCTCGGGACGGGATATATTATTAAAGATGTAAGCTTTACCGTGGTGAGCGACGGACGTCCACAAAAAATCACTTCCAACCTCGACATGAAGTTAGACTTCAGCTTAAGAGATAATGCTACGGTGATTCGACGCATCCAGGAAGGTGTGGACCAAATTACTGCGGGGCAGCGTATTTGGTCGCTCAAAGCTAGTGCAGACTACATGTTATCTCCTAAGTTGACAGCCCGATTATACTACGACCAAACAGTGAGTAAATTCAAAACATCTAATGCTTTCCCGACTTTAAATACCAATGCCGGTGTGGCCTTTAGATTTAATCTTTCTCAATAGGGGGGAAGAGAATAAAATTGGACTTAAATTTGGAACCCAAAACAAATTCACATGCAATTTCCAGATAACTTAAAGTACTCAAAGGACCACGAGTGGATCCGAGTTGAAGGCGATGAAGCCTATGTTGGTATTACAGCGTTCGCTGCGGGCGAGCTTGGTGATATCGTTTTCGTTGATGTTGATACAGAAGGCGAGTCTTTGGATAAAGACGAAGTGTTCGGTTCTGTAGAGGCAGTGAAAACCGTATCAGACTTGTTTTTGCCGGTGAGTGGTGAAGTCTTGGAATTCAATGAGGCTTTGGAAGATGCTCCTGAATCTGTCAATGACGATCCTTATGGCGACGGTTGGATGGTGAAAATTAAAATTGCGGATGCTTCAGAATTAGACGGCCTCATGGATGCCGCTGCCTACGAAGCAATGCTTGGATAAGCCATGCGAAACCCTTGGATATATAGAGCCCCAGCACTTGCCTGGGGCTTTTTAATTATCTACCTGAGCCTCGCGCCGGTTCAAGACCTCGATCCTGGATGGGAGTTGAATGTCTCGGATAAATGGGCTCATGGAGTGCTCTATTTTGCATGGGTGGTGCTATTATATTTTGGTACTTCTAGAGCTTATCAAATACCGGTTAGCCGACGCAAGATGGCGTTCTATTGGGCTTTTGCCATTGTATGCGGTGTAGGTCTAGAATTCCTTCAGGGCGTTATGGATTATGGCCGCAGTGCAGATGTTCTAGATGCGCTCGCCAATACAGGCGGTGCAATCATCGCAATTCTGGGGAGCAGATTCCTTCATAAATTCTTGGCATAGTTTTTTAAGTAAGCTAAGTGAACCCCTTAAAATCACTTGGTTATGAAAACGAGAAATGCCAACCCTAACCCCTCCATGCTCGAAGCAAAAAGACCATTGTTTTTCCTGGTCGGTCTATCCATGTCTTTACTGACAGTATATGCTGCTTTCGAAATGACTTTTACTCAAGCTGAGATGCCAGATTTCAGTGATAATGGTGCATATACGGAAGAAATTGATTGGGCTGTCCCTGTGACGGTAATGCGCGCACCAGAGGCTCCTTCGAAGCCTAAGACCATGCCAAAGTTCAACCCGAATGAGTTCACCGTGATCGATAACAATGCAACCTTGCCAAATCTCGTGACTGAGTGGACTACGACCGCCACAGATAATGGACTAGAAGTAATTGTTGATCCTGATCCGATAGAGGTATTCACCTTCACACAAGTAGAAAGTATGCCTGTATTTGCGGGTTGCGAAGAGGCGTTGACTAACGACGAAAGATATGCTTGTATGAATAGCCAATTAATGGCCTATGTTTCTTCGAATTTTGAGGTAAGTGAACGCATGATTCAATTCAGCCGTGGCGAAAAGCTATTTGTCGAATTTATCATTGAAAAAAACGGCGATGTACGCAATGCCACAATTGTTCGTGGCGAAGATGAACTCATTGCGGAAGAAGCGCTGCGCGTGGTGAAATCACTGCCTCGATTCACTCCAGCAAAAATGAATGGAAAGCCCGTTCGTATGTCGTATATTTTACCCATTAATGTAAAGTTCTAAACGCATGTTGATCCGTTCCCTTCTAGCATCAGCTTTTTTGTCCTTGTCATTGCCTTTGATGGCGCAATCTACCGATCATATTTCTGTTGTACAGACATTGCCAGTGTTCGAATCTTGTGCACACATTCAAGGTGATCAAAACGAGCAACAGGTTTGCTTCAACAGATTTGTCATGAATCATTTGATGAATGAGCTGCAATGGCCGGAAGGGTTGAAGGAAAATGGAAAGGTATTTGTCGAGCTAAAATTCGACGCCACCGGTCATTTGGCAGAGGTCAATAGCTTGCGTTCCTACGATGATTTGGCCAAAGAGGAAGCCGTGCGTGCGATGCGTACACTTCCCGATCCAATACGTCCTGGGACAGTAGCTGGAGAGGCTGCTCCGGTGAGCATGATTGTACCGGTCATGTTTACCCGTAATTGACCCTAATTTGATATTGCGCGACCGATACTTTTAGTTATTTTAGCGCCTCAATAGTTCGAGTTCATGAAAACAAGAAAGACGACAAAAGCAGATGCGGAAAATAAGAAGGGACTCTTCTTATTGATCGGTTTGACTGCTTCGCTTGCCATGACTTTGTTCTTTTTAGAGCTTAAGTCATACGAAAGCGGCCCTGGTGATTTGGGTAAAATGTCATACGATGATGAAGATGAAATCGCCATCATTACTAACCGTACGCCACCTCCGCCACCTCCACCTCCACCTCCTGCACCACCTGAGGTCATTCAGATTGTGGAAGATGATTTGGAGATTGAAGAGGTTGAATTCGAATCTACGGAAACCGACGAGAGCGAGGTGATCGAGATCGTTGAAGAAGTTCCAGATGAAGAGGATGAGATCTTCAACTTTGCGGTTGTTGAGAACAAGCCTATTTACCCTGGTTGTGAGAACTTGGCTACCGAAGACGAGAAATTCATGTGTTTCAACCAAAACATTATGAAGCATATTGGTAAGGAGTTCGACTTCCCAGAATTAGCCCGTCAAATGGGTATCCAAGGGAAAGTATATGTAAACTTCGTTATTGAGAAAAACGGTAAAGTGAGCAACGTAACCATTGCACGTGGAGTAGATAAGCTCATCGATGATGAGGCCATTCGTGTAATCAAGTTGTTGCCTAAGTTTACGCCGGCAAAACAGCGCGGTAAGCCTGTACGTATGCAGTACACGGTGCCGATCAACGCGAGATTGCAATAATCAAAAGAATTCTTTCAGAGCCCGGGCGTTGCCCGGGTTTTGTTTTTAGAACATAGTCCATCATGTCCATAGACCTCCAAACAAACAAGCTTATCGCTGCCCAAGCAGCGTTGGACGGCGGTGCCGCCATTCTTGATGTGTATAACAATGAAGAAACGCAAGTAGAGATCAAGGGCGACGATAGCCCCTTGACCCAAGCGGACTTGAAAAGCAATGCCGCCATTATGGAGCACTTGAACAAAACTAGTTTTTGGGTATTGAGTGAGGAAGGCAAGCACATGGAATACGTAGACCGTAAGGACATTAGCGCTATGTGGATCGTTGATCCCCTCGACGGAACAAAGGAATTCATCAAACGTAATGGCGAGTTCACTGTGAATGTTGCCTTGGTTCAAGACGGCGCCCCGGTTTTGGGTGCGGTATATGTGCCTGTAACCGGAGAACTCTATTTAGGTGTGGTGGGCCAAGGAGCCAAGAAATACCACTTCGATGCGGGTGCTACACTGACACAAGGCGACCTCGATGGAGGCATTGCCTTACCAGTGGCTATGGATCGACCTTTTACAGCCGTAGGTTCGAGATCACATATGAACGAGGAGACCTCAGACTTCTTAGAGCAATACCGTCAAGAGTATGGTACGGTGGAAATCATGAGTAAGGGTTCTAGTCTAAAAATGTGTATGGTTGCTGAAGGTTTGGCAGATGTATATCCACGTTTTGCGCCTACCATGGAGTGGGATACCGCAGCTGGTCAGGCAGTGGTGGAAGCGGCTGGTTTCCAGATGGTCACTAAAGACGAGCGCACCCCATTGCAGTACAACAAAGAGAACTTATTGAATCCACATTTTATCGTGCTCTAGTGCTTACTGAATCCCTTTTCAGGTAGTATCTTTGCACCCCATGATGTCCCCTAATTTACTCACCACATCTGTAGAGACTTCCTTTATCAAGGAGGTCATTCGCCTCGGTAAACTTCGCTTGAGTGCCTCAGTAGTGTTTTCTTCGGTGGCTGGGTATATTCTAGGTTTTACCACATTTAATTGGACCCACTTCATCCTCCTAATCATTGGTGGAATCACTGTGGTGGCGGCTTCGAATGCGTTGAACCAGATGTATGAGAAGGACCGCGATGCATTGATGAATCGCACGAAGAATCGTCCATTGCCATTAGGTACTTTGAGCATGCGCCAGGCTTGGATGGTCTCATTGGTGTTGTTGATGATAGGCCTAAGTGCCTTGTTCTACATTAATCCAATGACGGCATATTTCGGGGCTTTGAGTGTCGTCCTCTACGCTGTAGTTTATACGCCTTTAAAAGCTAGGACGCCCATGGCGGTGTTTGTTGGGGCCTTCCCAGGAGCTATTCCATATATGCTTGGTTGGGTAGCGGCTCGTAATGATTTTGATATTGAAACGGGTACACTTTTCGCACAGCAGTTTTTCTGGCAATTCCCTCATTTCTGGGCTATCGCGTGGTTCTCCTATGATGATTACGCCAAAGCTGGATATTATCTACTTCCGTCTAGACATAAGGATCGCAGTTCGCAACTATTCATTGTTGTTTATACCCTATGGATGATCGCCGTTGGGGTACTGCCGGCTTTCGGTATTACTGGTGAATTAACGTTATCGCCTGTGGGTGCCGTACTGGTTGGTTCGCTTGGACTGTGGGTGTTGCGTCAAGCTTTTAGTCTACTAGATGAAGGTGATGATACAGTGGCCAGAAAACTAATGTTGAGTAGTATTGGTTATCTCACGGGAATGCAAATCATTTATATCATCGATAGGTTTATTTAATGGAAACACTACAAGAACAAAGAAAAAAGGCATTAAAGCCACTATTATGGATAGGCATTGGTAGCATCATAATGGCTTTTGCAGGTATGACCTCTGGATATGTTGTGAGTCGTACCACGTTGGTAGATAACCAACAGTGGATTGAATTTTCATTACCGCCAGCTTTCGTATACAGTACTGTAGCAATCTTACTTTCATCTGCCGTATTTTGGTGGGGTAAGCACTCTTTCCGCAAGGGCAATACTAAAGTATTGACGCCAACTATAGCGGTAGTCTTGATGCTAGGATTAGTTTTCCTGTGGTTACAAGGCGAAGCTTGGCGTCAATTAATGGACGAAAACATCATTTTTGCAGGATCTGAATCACATCCTTCAGGTTCTTGGGTATATGCTATTTTTATCTTCCATGCGGCACATGTATTAGGTGGAATTATAGCGTTAATAAGAACACTTATTCGCTCATTAAGAGGGCGTTATACTCCAAGAGATTATCACGGAGTAGATCTCACTGCTATTTATTGGCATTTTGTAGACCTATTGTGGGTGTATTTGTATGTCTTTTTAAGCGTTATGCGTTAAATTTGCTCAAACTTTGAAAACTATCCGTTATGGCTTCGACCGCTGAAATGACGAAGGAAGAAAACCACTGGGGAGGTGCCTCTAGACCACTAGGAGCCCGCTATGGGAAATTAATGATGTGGTTTTTCTTGCTTTCTGATGCATTAACCTTCTCAGGATTCTTGACTGCTTATGGTTTAATGCGTTTCAAGTATGAAAAAACTTGGCCTATTGCCGAGAACGTATTCACACACTTCCCAGGTATAGAGGGTGACCAGCCGTTGTTATACGTCGCTTTGATGACATTCATTTTGATTATGTCTTCTGTTACTATGGTTTTGGCTGTAAATGCAGGTGAGAAAATGAAGCGAGGTGCCGTTACGAACTGGATGTTGTTAACTATTATCGGCGGTCTAATATTCGTAGGTTCTCAGGCTTGGGAGTGGTATCACTTCATCTCAGGTGATAGCGGTGCCATTGAAACAGATCACGCAGAAATTCTTCATGTCTACAACGATGAGGGAGAGCGTTTGAGCTTTAGCCAGTTGGTACACGGAATGGAAAATGGTCACGCCAGTAACCATGGCGAAACCTTCACGAAAGAAGAGGTGCTAAGCGCATTAAAAGCGAATCCTTCGTATTACTTACAAGAGCCAGGTAAAGCAGGAGAGAAATTTAATCACACAGCTTCAGTAAACTACTTAGAACAGGGCGATATCGTACAAGGCGCTAATATGACCCGTAACGAGTATGGTCGCAAACAGTTTGCGAACTTTTTCTTCTTTATCACTGGTTTTCATGGATTCCACGTATTCTCTGGAGTAGTGATTAATTTTGTGATTTTCTACAACATATTATTAGGAACTTATGAGCGTAGAGGACACTACCGCATGGTTGAGAAGGTTGGTTTGTACTGGCACTTTGTTGACCTTGTATGGGTATTTGTATTTACATTCTTCTATCTAGTTTAAAAACATACCGTCATGGCAGAGCACAAAGGAACTTGGTGGATTTGGAAAGTATTCTGGATCCTGTTGATTGTCACTACAGTTGAAGTAGTATTGGGTATTATCAAGCCGGAATTCATGTTGACCCAGGTAGCTGGAACGTCAATACTGAATTACATCTTTATCATCCTTACTATTTTTAAAGCTGCATATATCGTACAAGTATTTATGCACGTTAAGTTTGAGAACAAGGCGATGAAGTATTCTTTGTATTTGCCGACGTTGATCCTCATTCCGTATTTGACATTTATTTTACTATCTGAAGGTTCATACTTATTTCAGTAATGGCAAATAAATCCCTATTCAACCGGGCAGTACTAATCAGTGTATTAGTGCTGCCCGCGTTGCTTTATCTCTTTTTTGTTTACGGCCAGAATGAGGTGTTTTTCCAAACACTTGATTATGTAGGTCCGGAGGAAGTAGTGGAAGTGGATGGCACCTTTGATACGGTCGCTTATCGCATTCCAAATTTCGAGTTGTACGGTGTCGATAGTAATATTGTAAGTCGTACCTCTTTAGATTCGAACATCTATGTATTGAGTTTTTTCTTTGCAACTTGTCCGACCATCTGTCCTGCGATGAATTTCCATTTGAACGAAATTGAGAAAAGGTTTCAAGGTGTCGAACAATTTAAATTGGTAAGTATCACAGTAGATCCCACCAAGGATACTCCTCAGATGCTCAAACAATACCAGAAAGAACGTAATTATAGTGCTTCGAAGTGGACCTTTTTAACAGGAGAGCAAGAAGCTATTTATAATTTAGCAAAAGGTGTCTACTTAAATGCCTTCGAAGATCAAACGGCGGAGGGTGGATTTTTACACAGCACTAATGCCATCATAGTGGACTGGAATGGTCATATTCGCAGCCGTAGAGATGACTTGGGGAACATTGTTGGGTCTTATGATGTTCTTGAAGTGACAAAACTTAATGAATTGGAGGACGATATTAAAGTTCTTATCGCAGAATACGAGCGTGAAAAACACAATGCAAAAGATGAGTAATTCAACTTCAGAAAAATCGATTATGAGAACGATCACAATTGTGAGTGTTCTCATCCCAGTGGCAGTCGCAGCATTGATGATCATGCCTGCCTCGTGGAAAGGTGCATTGGGTATTGAGGAGGATAGTCAACTCAGCAGCCTACCATTATTTCATGCTGTTCTTAATGGCAGTACGTTCGTGCTATTACTTTTTGCTGGAATTGCAATCAAGAATAAGAAGGTCAGTATTCATCGTATGTTGATGCTCTCTGCATTTGTATTAAGTAGTGTGTTTTTAATTTCTTATGTGATTTACCATATGACCCACGAGAGTGCTCGTTTTGGTGGTGAAGGTGCCATTCGAATGGTGTATTTCTTTATCTTAATCTCACACATCATCTTAAGTGTACCTGTCATACCTCTGGCGTTACTCAGCATCTACCGTGGATGGACGAATGATATTGAGCGCCACAAGAAAGTGGTGAAATTTGCCTATCCGGTGTGGTTGTATGTAGCGTCAACGGGTGTGATGGTCTATCTCTTCATGCAACCTTATTATTGATGCGTGTAAAATTCTTCTTTCTGCTATTTCTTTTCGCCATTCCCTTTGTTGCGGATGCACAATGTAGTATGTGTAAAGCAGTAGCTGAATCCGCAAATGGAGGTGGCTTTGGAGCTGGCCTAAATTATGGCATCATGTATTTGATGATATTCCCATATCTGATTATTGGCGGTATCGCTTATCGCTTATATCGTTCTAAAAAAGCCGCTAAATAGGTCGTATCTTCGGGTAGACCGCCAACCCTTAGATCATGAAAAAAATCCTTTTCTTTCTTTTGCCATTTTGTGCCATTCAAATGAATGCTCAAGAAGTTTGGTCACTTAGTGCCTGTATTGAGCATGCTGAGGCAAACAACCTGGATATTCAAAAAGGAAAGAACAATATGTTACTCGCTGAGATCAGTGAAGATCAAAGTAAGTTGGCCTTCTTACCTACGTTAAATCTCAACGGGGGGTATTATTGGAATTTTGGTTTGACCATTGATCCCATTACGAATACCCGTCAGCCAGGATCTCGTCAGACGTTGGGTTCAACTGCATCGAGTAATTGGACACTTTTTAATGGAGGAAGAAATTTGTACCAACTTCAGCAAGCAAGGTTGGACGCCATGGCGGCGATGTATCAGCAAATGGAATTAGCGAATAATGTGTACCTCAATATCGCCTCCTCTTACTTACAGATTTTGGTGAACCAGCAGTTGCTTGAGGTAGCTGAAGGCCAGCTTGATGCATCGGCACAGAGTTTGGAGCGTAGTGAAATCCTTTTCGATAATGGTGCGATTTCTAAAGACAACTACTTGCAAAGTCTTGCCCAAGTAAGAACGGATGAAGGCAACAAAATCAGTGCGGAGAATGCATTGTTATTGAGCAAGTTGATGTTGTACCAGATGTTACAATTGGACACACCTTTTGAACAATTCAATATCCTTGTTCCTGAAGTGGATCTTACTGCTGCGGCGATGTCTGGTTATCAGCGTAAGGAGCTTTTGGAAAGTGCCGTGGAAAAACAACCCTCTGTTCAAATGGCCACTTCCATCGTCAGTAGCGCTAGTTATGGGGTGAAACTCGCCCAAAGCAGTCGTGTACCTTCGATAGCATTTTCGGCTCAACTGAATTCCAACTACGTACAAGGGTTGCCTTATTTCTCGGAGTATTATACTTTGACAACTTACACCTTGGTGGAGAACCCATTGACCGGTTCCATTGATCAGGTGCCTCAGGAGATTAACGTCCCAAACCCTAATAGTCAAACCACATATACGGTAGCTAATCAACTCTTGGATAATCGAAATCAATTCCTTGGAGTAGGAGTGCAGATTCCATTGTTTAATGGCGGACAAACTCACAGTGCGGTACAGCGTGCCAAAATACAATTGGACAATGCTCTTATTGATCAAGCTCAAACCGAGCTCAACGTTCGTCAAACTATCGAGCGAGCCTATTTAGATGCAAAAGGTGCTTTAGCGATTTACGAAGCATCGAAGATTTCTGCGGATGCCTCTGAAGAAGCTTTGGAAAACGCCCAAGTCAACTTTGAAACTGGAACCATAAGTGCTTTTGATTTTAGCTTGAGCAAGAACCAATATTTAGCAGCGAAAAGCCGAGAGATACAGTCAAAGTTCGATTACCTTTTTAAGGTAAAGGTCCTTGAGTTTTATTTATTCAATCAGATTACCTTATAAATTCAACTTATGAAAATCAATTTTAAGATCTGGGTACCTCTAGCCATTGTTACGATTGCTGGTTTAATCATAGCTAAGAAAAATGGATGGATAGGTGATACTGGTAATGCGGTAGAAGTTGAGTTTGGCTATGCGCACAAAAGAACCTTGATTGAAACCGTTACTGCTAGTGGTAAAATTCAGCCCGAAGTGGAGGTGAAAATGAGTCCTGAAGTCAGTGGCGAAATTATCGAAGTCAACGTTAAAGAGGGTCAGCAGGTTGCTGCAGGGGATGTGCTTGTTCGAATTAACCCTGACATTTATGAAAGTGCTGTTACTAGAGCTAGAGCAGCCGTGAATAGTGCTAAATCTGGACTAGCTCAGAGCCAAGTCGCTTTAATTGAGGCTGAAAAAGTGTGGAAGCGAAATCAAGTTCTTTTCGAGAAGGGTGCCATTTCTGAGCAAGAATATGATGGAGCGCAACGAGCTATTTCTGTTAGTGAGCTACAAGAGGAGGCATCGCGCTACCAATTAGAAAGTGCCGAAGCTAATCTAGATGAGGCCGTGAAAAATTTGAAAAGAACTACCATCATAGCACCAATAAATGGGACCGTGAGTAAACTCGATGTTGAGTTAGGAGAAAGGGTAGTAGGAACCGCGACCATGACTGGAACGGAAATTTTACGCATTGCGAACTTAAATGCGATGGAAGTCTTGGTGGAGGTCAATGAAAATGACATTGTCAAGGTTTCACTTGGGGATACGACAAAAATCGAGATTGATGCGTTCCTTGGGGAGTCATTCAGAGGAGTGGTTAGTGAGATAGCCAACAGTGCAAAACTGGTACAAGGAGCCTCTGCCGACCAGGTGACTAATTTTGAGGTAAAAATTCGCATTTTAAATGAATCTTTTGAGGCGATTAAGGACCAGTACGGAACTTCACCATTCCGCCCAGGTATGACGGCTACAGTGGACATTATCACTAACGAGGTCAAAGATGCTTTGGTAGTACCGATACAAGCTGTTGGCGTACGTAAGGATACGACGGACAAGGCGCGAATGATAGAAGAATCAATGACAAATGCCAATGAAAAGTTTGAGGTTATTTTTTTTCCTGAGGATGGAAAGGCAAACTTAAAAGTGGTGAAGAGCGGTATTCAAGACGACGAGTACATTATGGTGAGCGGCTTGAAGGATTCTACTAAAATCATCACCGGCCCATATAGTGCCGTGAGCAAGAACCTGCTCAAGGGCGCCAGCATCAAAGAGAAAAAATAAATACATGCTCCTCGGCATTGAGACATCGACTAAAAACTGCAGTATTGCGCTGTTCAAAGACGGCGTGCAGCTTGGTGCCCACGATGAGCGAGGCGATAGATTCGTGCACGGCGAACGTTTGCATGTAATGATTCAGGAGCTGTTGCATGAGCACGGCGCCATCCCAAAAGACCTATCGGGTATTCTCGTCGGTGAAGGCCCAGGCTCCTATACCGGTTTGAGAATAGGAACCAGTACAGCCAAGGGATTGGCCTTTGCGTTGAACATTCCTATGTACGCTGTTCCTACCCTTGGATGTTTCGATTTTAGCTCTTTTGAGTCCAATTATTGTATCTCAGTCCTAGACGCCCGACGAGATGAAGTCTTTGCCCAAGCATGGCATAAGGCTTCAGGAGGCTTCGAGGCCAGTGGTGCTATTGAAGCGGTCATTGTCGATGCACAGTCTTGGGATCACTTGCGCGGGGAAAGTGTTACAGTAATAGGTGATTGCGCCGAGAAAATGGCGGAACTATTATCGCCTTTGCCAGCGCATTGGACCATTGCACCTACGGCATTTCCATCGGCAAGTGCGATGCATACCTTTCTAGGGCCAAATCTTTCGCCCGTCGATACTGCTTATTTCGAGCCTTTCTATTTGAAAGACTTCGTCGCGGAAAAATCGAAAAAGAAATACTTGTAATTACCGAGCGGGGCAGTGGAGCAGGTGGTCGTTCACCATGCCCGTGGCTTGCATGTGGGCATATACCACCGTGGGTCCTACAAACTTAAACCCGAGCTGTTTCAAATCCTTTGAAATCTGTTCTGCCAGCGGTGTACTCGCGGGCAATTCCTTCAAGCTTTGCCATTGGTTGCAAATGGGCTTGCCATTCACATAGTTCCAAAAGAATTCTACCAAGGTGGTGCCGCTCTCGTGCATGCGCTGAACACATTGTGCATTGTGCACGGCTGCCCGAATCTTGGCTTGATTTCGGATGATCGCGGGATTTTGCAGGGCGGCTTGAATCTCATCTTCATTCATAGCGGCCACTCGGTCCACCTCAAAGCCATAGAACACCTCTCGGAATGATTCACGTTTGCGCAACACCGTAATCCAACTCAAGCCGGCTTGGAAGGTCTCCAAGAGCAAGAATTCAAACATTTGTTGTTCGTCGCGTAGGGGTTTGCCCCATTCCTGGTCAT